>Ga0302320_10015473_pt1 | contig 15670 bp, 8 predicted proteins | sample Bog_T0_3_FD_202130 | JGI IMG/M metagenome (GOLD analysis project Ga0302320, IMG submission 202130) | Peat permafrost microbial communities from Stordalen Mire near Abisko, Sweden - Bog_T0_3 | ecosystem: Environmental > Terrestrial > Soil > Wetlands > Peat | place: Sweden: Abisko, Stordalen Mire... | reverse complement strand
GCACCGCGACGGCGCGGTCTGCGGCTGCCTGGATCCCGCCCACATTGTGTGGGACAACCACAGCGTGAAGCTGGCGCCAAATGCCTCCGGCGGCACGGGGGCCTACCTCGCGCCCGAGCAGGTGCGCGGAGAAACCGCCGATGCACGCAGCGACATCTTCGTGTTTGGCGCCATCGTTTATGAACTGCTTTCGGGACGCAGAGCCTTCCCGGCGGAGGACCCGGAGGAACTGAAGAGACAGATATTGGAGTGCTCGCCGCCACCCCTGGAAGGAATCCCCGAAGGGATCTCCTCTCTGTTGAGCGGTTGTCTGCAGAAGGAACGGGACCTCCGCTGGCAGCGGGTAAACTCCATCCTCATCGAATTGAAACTGGCCAATGCTTCGGCCCGGCAAGCCAGTTCGGCCTCGGAATGGAGGGAGAAAGTCACCTCCCTGCGGTCGCAGATCGCGGGACACGACGAGCGGTTCGCGGCGCAACAGACGGAGCAGGAATCGGTGGTCGCGGAACTGCGGCAATCCATCCAGCGGCTGCAGGAAACCATGGCGGCGATGCAAGAAGCGATAGCGGCGTTGCAGAAAGGCGCGCAGGTTCACACTAAGGCTATCGAGGGTCTGCAGGTGGCGGCTTCGCAAACCGACGAAGTGGTGGAACATGTGGTCGAGGCCTTTGGTACGATGCACAAATCCATGGTGGAACGTGGGGAAGCGAAAGTTCTTCTGGTCGCGCGAAACGGAAACTGACTCCGCACGAGCCCCGCAGGCGCCGGTTTCGCTGGCGGACCGCATCGCGGCCGGCCCGCTGCCCTTGGCGGAAGCGCTGCACTATGCCATCGCGATGGCGGAAGCTGTGCGGGTAGTGCATGGGCGCAGCCGTGTGTACGCTTTACTCCAGCCCGCCGGCGTGAAGCTCTTGGACGATGGGGTTCAATTTGTGCCCTGCGTTCCGGCGCCGATCTCGCCGTATTTCTCGCCGGAGCAGGTAGCGGGCCGCGAGCTGGATACGCGCAGCGACATCTTCTCGCTGGGCGCGGTGCTCTATGAAATGCTCTCCGGCCACAAGGCTTTCGACGGGGTCACCAAGCCGGCCTTACGCTTTCAGATCCTGGATCGGGAACCGCCCCCCCTGCGAAATGTGCCGCCGGCGGTGTCGCAACTGGTGATGCGGTGTCTCGAAAAAAAGCCGGAAAAACGGTTGCAGCGGATGGAGATTCTACTGGCAGCGCTCAAACTCCAGAGAATTATGGCGACACCGATGGAGGCTCCCCGGGTTTCCGGAGAAAATCGATAGCAGCGCCGACGCCGCCAGAACCGGACTGGCACAGCCACCATTTCCCCGGCCGCAACGGCCCCCAAAGAAAGTGATGTAGGGACCGTTGCGGGTTCCGGGTGGGACGTCGCCAAGGTTATGTTCGTAAACTCTACCTGGAGCGGGCCGTTGTGCTGGTTACTACCAGGAACGCCGAACAGGTGTTCGTGTGCCGGTTCAACGATTTGACGGATAACTGCCGAGTTCCTCCACCAGACGGTGGGCGGACTCAGGTACCGCAACTCTTCCGTGCAGGATTTCGTCGCGAGTAACATTGGAACCGTACATGGCCTGGTCTCCGCTGCGATCAGCCTGCACGACCGCGCCATCCACACTGGCCCCGGCAAAAATACCTTTGCTGCGCGAGTAACTCAGGATCTCCGCAGTCAGTCTGGCATCCGTGCCGGCGGCTGCCTGTCTGCCCACTGGCCCGGCGGCCACGGTTGCGTCGGCGCCGATCTTGAACTTGTCACCTAGCAGGCTCTGCAATGCATGGTCGTTCATAAACAGCATCACGACATCGGTGAAAGAGCCGCCAATCTGAAAGCCGACGCTCCCTCCTCCGACAGCCACGAACATCGGGGCGCTCCAGCCATTGGCCGTGCGGCAGGTCGCCACTCCCTTGCCGTAATTGCCGCCGAAAATGAAGGCGAGCTTCTCTTCTCCTGGAATGATGGCAACACACTTCGCCTTCTCCAGCAGGTCGCGGGGAATGCCTCTATCGGGCGTTGCCATGATTTCGTGGAAGACACGGCCCGCTTTTTCGACACGCCCGATATCGTCGTCGCGATCCGACGCGAAAGCGGGCAGGACAAAAGCTAAACTGGCTACCGATACGATCAATACGTTCTTGTACATGTATTTCTCCTTAATCTTTCTTGCCTTTTCAGGCGACGCCGTGGGCTGGAACGTTGCTCCACCCGTGTTCCTTCAGTCCGAGCCCGGGCCAGTTTCCTCCGGAGGCCCATCTGGGCGACTGAGGGTGGCTGAACCTGTGAGCGACGCGCCGTTGCAACCTTTGGAAGCGGGCCCTCGAGCTGGATGCGGTTGGAAGCACAACGGCGAATCTCCGGGTTGTTCGTTGCAGTTCATGCGCCAATCGGAAACGCGCTGCCAGGATTTGCGGATTGTCGATCGAACGGCATTGTGCGGACTCCGGATCGGCAGATTCCGCATTGTAAAGTGCAACCTTTGCATCTCGGCTGGCTCGGAGACTCAGTATTCGAATAGCGCAGCTTGTTATGGACCGTCTCGTGCAAGAAGAGATCGATGGCCTTGAGAGTTTAACCTCCTCTTGGCTGGTGCGCTGTCAGGTGTGAGCCGATGCCCGATTCCACACAAGCTCCGTGGCTAAGCGATTACGATCTGTATTTGCTGGGGGAAGGCACGCACTACCACGCCTACGAGAAGATGGGGGCGCACCTGGGCGAGCAGGACGGGCGGCGTGGCATTCATTTCGCTGTGTGGGCTCCCAATGCCAGGGAGGTCAGCGTAATCGGGGACTTCAACGCATGGAACCCGCAATCGAATGGCCTCCGATTGCGCGGGGCAGCCGGAGTATGGGAGGGCTTTGTACCGGATCAGGGGGCGGGTACGCTGTACAAGTATCACATCGCGTCCCGGTACGGAGAGTATCAGGTCGATAAAGCCGATCCATACGCATTTGCCGCGGAAATCCGGCCGCAAACCGCCTCGCGGGTATGGGACCTGGGCACTTACTCCTGGGGAGACAGCGAGTGGATGGCCAACCGCGGAAGTCGAAACGGTCTGGGTTGCGCCGTCTCCATTTATGAAGTCCATCTCGGCTCGTGGAGGAGGATACCGGAGGAAGGAAACCGTTCGCTGACTTATCGCGAAATGGCTGTGCAACTCGCGGATTATGTCCATGATGCGGGCTATACTCATGTCGAGTTTCTCCCCGTCATGGAGCACCCGTTCGATGGCTCCTGGGGGTATCAAGTCATTGGCTATTACGCGCCCACCAGCCGGTTTGGGACTCCCTCGGATTTCATGTACCTGGTGGATTGCCTCCATCGGCGTGGCATCGGAGTGATAGTCGATTGGGTTCCGGCTCATTTCCCCAAAGACGAAGCTGGACTGGGTTATTTCGACGGCACGCATTTGTACGAACATTCGGACCCGCGGCAGGGCGAGCAGCCGGATTGGAACACGTTGGTATTCAACTATGGGCGTTCCGAGGTCCGAGGTTTTCTGATCGCCAACGCCTTATTCTGGTATGAGCAGTATCATGTCGACGGACTGCGAGTGGATGCCGTCGCGTCGATGCTGTACCTCGATTATGGGCGTAGCAAAGGGCAGTGGGTGCCCAATCGGTATGGAGGCAAAGAGAACATCGATGCCCTTCAGTTCCTGCGCCAATTGAACGAACAGGTGTACGCCGCATTCCCCGACGCCATGATGGTTGCCGAGGAATCCACCGCGTGGCCGATGGTGTCCCGGCCGACGTTTCTCGGCGGCCTCGGCTTCAACCTTAAATGGAACATGGGCTGGATGCACGACACTCTGAAGTACATGTCGAACGATCCGATTTATCGTCGTTATTGCCAGAATCAGATTACTTTCAGCCTGGTCTACGCGTTCTCGGAGAATTTCGTCTTGCCTCTCTCGCACGATGAAGTGGTTTATGGCAAGGGTTCGATGGTTAGGAAGATGCCCGGCGACGACTGGCAGAAGTTCGCCAACCTTCGGCTACTCTACGGCTATATGTGGGGCCATCCCGGGAAGAAGCTGTTGTTCATGGGCGACGACTTCGGTCAATGGAACGAATGGAACCACGATAGCAGCCTGGATTGGCACTTGTTGGAGCAGCCGCAGCATTCCGGGTTGCGGCGCTGGGTGCGCGATTTGAACACTTTTTATAGGGGGCAACCCTCCGTGTACGAAGTGGATTTCGAACCCTCCGGATTCGAGTGGGTGGATAGCGGCGATTTTGAAGGGAGTGTCATCTCATTCTTGAGACGGGCGAAGAATCACGGCGACATGACTCTGTTCGTCTGCAATTTCACTCCCGTGCCGCGGCACAACTATCGCGTCGGGGCGCCCGTGAACGGCTATTGGATCGAGGCCCTGAATAGCGACGCCCCACTGTACGGCGGCAGCGGCCAGGGAAACAGCGGAGGTGTGGAAGCCGTTCCCCTGCCAGTACACGGCAGGCCATACTCGCTGGAGTTGACGATACCGCCGCTTGGCATCCTGGTTCTCAGGCCGGGGCCCCGACAGGAGTTGTGACCGGCCCGGCGTTGGCGGACGCCTCTTAGGGACCGCGAAACAATAAGCTGACCAAATGTCTCGAACGTGCGCAATCGCTCCCGAACGGGTCCCTAACGGGGTGCCCTCTGGGCCCGACTCCGTCAAATGCGCATGCCGAGCCGCGCGCGTGAGCAAGCGGTTGGGTCTGAGTGCACAGGATATTTCTTCGCGACTCCTAAAGCCAGAACTCCTGGTGTCGGCCGGGGATTTCGGATAGTTGGGGAAATTGACGTGAGCCGTGACGTGGCGCAGACACTCGTGTCTGCGGCGCCGAGACTCATCTTGGCGCTCCGGGACGGTGGATGCCGCTCGCCAAGAGGGTCGAGATGAGTCTCGACCCAGCAGGCAGGAGTGCCTGCGCCACGAAAACGGGCTTATCCCAAATTCCACGACGTCAGGAGTTCCTAAGCCCGCGCTTCTTCGGCTGGACGTCAACATACATACCGGCGACAGAACGGCATTCGCCGGCCGCAATTCGGCAAAGTTCGCGTTTCAGGTGCAGGATTTGCATGCCGGCACCACTGCCTGGCACGCTGGCTTAGCGGACTCGCGGCTCCGAAATACCGGCGGGTCTGCTTTGGACTATTTCGTGCTTAAGAGCATAGCCGGATGAAATAGATCGGCGATGAAGACAACTTCAGCGATTCGTTGGAACCAGCCAATTAGATCGTTCTTCTGGTGCGCTTTCATGATATCTTTCGTAGCCTCCGGCGCTGCCGGTCAACAGGCGGACCCGCTGCAACAGATGCAGCAGCAACTGGAGCAACTCAAACAGCAATACGCCGACACCGCTCGCGTGTTCGAGCAACGCATCGCTGTTCTGGAAAAACAACTCGAAAAGCAGAAGGAGGCCGACGCAAAGGCAAAAGAGGGGACGGTCTCGGCGGCGAAACTGGCCGAGGAATCAGTCAAAAAGGCAGCCATCAAAGAGGCAGATGCCTGGGAGCAGTATCAGGGGCGACTGCCTCAGGAGCCTACGTACGACAACCTGGAGGAGGCAGACCAGAAAATCGCGGAGCTGCAGCAAGCCGCCGCCAACTTTGAATTCCATGGATATTTTCGTTCGGGTTACGGTCTGAACAGCGTGGGTGGCCAGCAGGTTGCCTTTCAAGCTCCGGGAGCGGACGCGAAATACCGGCTGGGCAATGAAGCGGAAACCTACGGGGAATTCATTTTTGTGAACAACTGGGTAAACCCCAGCCACGCCACCGACAAGGCATGGTTTAGGACCGAAGTGATGTTGGAGGCCGACACTACAAACTCCTCCACCTACGCGAGTTTCCCCGGGGGGGCCGGTAACGACAACTTCCGTCTGCGAGAAGCCTTCATCCAAGCTGGCAATGTCCTGGAGAGTCAGCCGGACGCCAAGTTCTGGGCTGGCGAAAGATATTACCGCCGCCGCCACATTGAAATCGACGACTTCTATTCGCTGGACATGAGTGCTTACGGCGCCGGCGTCGAGGATGTCAATCTTGGATTTGCCAAGATGGCGCTGGCGTACCTGGCCGGGGCGCGGCCCGACATTGTCACCGGGAGCGGCGACTACGCAAAGAGCAACTTCGACTTGCGCCTGTATGGCATCAAGGGCCCCGGGGGGCTCTGGGGCGGGTGGTTCGATTTCGCTAATGCGAAGGGCGGCACGACAGCAACGGGCACGGCCATTCCCACAACGGATGGATACGCATTCGACGTGCGCCAGACCCAACTCGAGTGGCACGGTGGCTTTCACTCGTTTTCTTTCGCGTACGGAACCGGAGCCGCCAGCAACTTCAGTACTTCGATGGACGATCCCACGCAGTATCTCCGTAGCTCGGCAAAGCTTCTAGCGACAGAGCAGGTGCTTTTTCAGCCCAGCGACAAGTTCGCCATTATGCCGATCGCCATTTATCAGAGGACTAAGGACGGTAATCCACTGCACCCATGGAACCAGTGGGTGTCGTTTGGCGCGAGGCCGGAAGTCTTTTTCACGAATTACCTCTCATTGGCGTTCGAGGGAGGGTTCGATCGCACGGATAGTCCAGGTCAGTACGCAGGCTGGCTGCGCAAGTTCACCATCGCGCCGCAGATCGGAGCGGGTAGAAAGTTTCAGAGCCGGCCGGTGCTTCGCGTCTTCCTGACCTATGCAGACTGGTCGGAGGGACTCCGCGGACTCGTGGGTGGAATTCCGTACTTAAACAAAACGAGTGGCCTGACGTACGGCGTCCAGGCCGAAACGTGGTGGTAGATTGCTCGGCGAACTGAGGCAAGCACAATGGCAACTCGCGAAGTGACTCCTATATCCGAACTGGCGCAAACCATTCCGGATGTTCCAGCTCCCAATTACACACGGCCCATGGCTATCGTCACCACGTTGTTCTTCATGTGGGGGTTCATCACCTGCCTGAACGACATCCTGGTTCCACACCTGAAGGCGCTATTTGACCTGAGCTATTCGAAAGTCATGCTGGTTCAGTTCGCCTTCTTCTCGGCCTACTTCTTCTTCTCATGGCCGTGGTCCAAGGTCGTCAACTGGATCGGCTACCAGAAGACCATGGTGGCCGGCCTGCTCACCATGGCTGTGGGAGCATTTCTGTTCCTGCCTGCCGCGTCCGCGGCTTCGTACCCGTTGTTCCTGACCGCTCTCATGATTCTCGGCGGAGGGATCACCGGCCTTCAGGTGTCCGCCAATCCTTATGTGGTCGAACTAGGCAAACCGAAAACGGCATCCAGCCGCATGGACCTGACGCAGGCGTTCAATTCGCTCGGCACCACCATCGCGCCGAAGCTTGGAGGTCTGCTGATTCTGAGCGCCGTGCCGTTGGCCATTGGACAATTCCAGAAACTTACTCCCCACGCGCAGCAACTGTATCGCGTGCAACAAGCGGCGTCGGTCAAGATGCCCTACACCGCGATCGGCATTGCCCTGTTGTTGTTGGCGGTTCTGATCGGCTTTTCGAAGCTGCCCAGCCTCACGCGCGCCGCGAACACCGGACTGAGGATCCCGGATTCGATCTGGAAGCATCCCAGTCTGCTGTTCGCCGTGATCGGAATTTTCGCCTATGTGGGCGCTGAAGTTTCCATCGGGAGCTTTCTGGTGAACTATTTCGGTTTGCCCGCGATTGCAGGGCTCTCCGCCATAACCGCGGCGGGTTATGTTTCGTTCTACTGGGGTGGCGCCATGATCGGACGCTTTGTGGGCTCGGCGCTGGCACGGCGGATGGATCCCAGACGGCTGCTGACTCTATGCGCGATCGTGGCGGCGGCGCTGGTGACTGCTTCCATGTTACTGGACGGACATACGGCGATGTGGACGATTCTCGCCGTCGGGTTCTTCAACTCGATCATGTTCCCCACGATTTTCACTTTGGGTGAGGCGGAACTGGGGGCTTTGACGGGAAGTGGCTCAGGCATCCTGAATATGGCCATCGTGGGCGGCGCCGTCCTGCCCGTCATCCAGGGCGTGATTGCCGACCATATTGGACTTCACCACGCGTTCCTTCTCCCCGTGCTCTGCTATTTGTACATCTTGTTCTACGCTCTGAGCGGATCGGAACCGAATAGCGAGAGGTACGCGAAAGCGGGAGTGGCATGAAAAGAGCCGATCTTTGAATCGCAAAATTCCGGTTCTGATCTCTCTCATCGGCGTGGTGGTATCGTGCTCCTCCCGAAGAGACGGCGCACCGGAGCCGGAGGCGGTCATCACTGTAAGAATTGGGAACGTCCACCGCATTCACACCGCCCAAACGGTTCCGGTCAGCGGGTCCGTCGTTTCCTGGAAGGAGCCTTCGAATGTGTCCTTCGTGGTTTCGGGCAAAGTGGTTGAGGCCGGACCCAGGGAGGGCGACCCGGTCCAGTCAGGACAGGTGCTGGCCAGAATCGATCCGGCGGATTATGCGCTGGCGGCGGAAGCCGCCGATGCCCAGGTGGCGGCCGCGCGGGCGGTGCTGGATAAGGCCGAGTCCCCGGCGCGCCCGGAGGTGGTCGAACAGGCGCGGATTGCCTTGGAACGGGCGCAGGACGAATACCGCCGCATGAAGCAGCTTTACGATTCCAAGAGCCTCGCCCCCAACGATTTCCATAAATTCGAAGCCGCTTATCAGGTGGCCGCGCAGCAGTACGCGCAGGCGCAGGCGGGCGCGCAGAAGGAAGATCGCGCGCAGGCCCGGGCCGTCTACAATCAAGCGGTCGCCGCCGGGGGCCTGGCCCGCAAACACCTCGAAGATGTGACTCTCCGTTCGCCCTTGAGCGGCTTTGTTTCCAGCCGGACTATTCAGGTTGGTGAAATGGCCTCACCGGGGCGCCCGGTATTCCAGATCGTCGAACTCGACCCGGTGGAAATCACCGTGGGCGTGCCGGAAACCGACATCCATCTGGTACGGCTTGGCCAGACCGCCGCGGTCCAAGTCCCGGCCGCGCCCGGTGAGACGTTCGAGGGCGCGGTCCGGTTGATCAATGTTGCCGCCGATCCCACCACGCGCACTTACATGGTTCGCATCCGCGTTCCCAACCCGAAGCACGCGCTTCGCGTGGGTATGATCGCGGAGGCGCGGATTCGCAGCGACCGCATGCTTGACGCCATGACTCTGCCTGGCGATTCCGTGGTCCACGATCCGCAGGGCGCCACCGTGGTGTTTGTCTATTTTCCGGAGCAGAAACGCGTGTACTCGAAGCGTGTGGAGACAGGCACGGTTTACGGCACGGAGATTCAGATCAAGAGCGGCCTCGGGGGCGATGAGTCCGTCGTCCTGGCCGGACAGGACCGGCTTCGCGACGGGGTCGCCGTGGCTGTCGCGCCGGAGGCGAAGTAGACTCATGAACCCCATCAAAGCCTCACTGCGCTATCCGCTTGTCTCGGTCATTCTGGCGGCCATGGCGGTGGCGGTCGGGATCCATTCGTTTGTGACCATGCCGCGAACCGAGGATCCCAGCATTACCATTCGCCAGGGATTGGTGCTGGCAGCGTATCCCGGCGCTACCTCCGAGCAGGTGGAACAGCAGGTCACCAGGAAGATCGAAGAGCACATCTTCAAGTTTCCGGAAGTGCTCAAGCGGAAAACTTACTCCACCAGCCGGCCGGGACTGGTCACCATCAAAGTCGAATTGGAGGACAGCGTCAAGAATGCCGACCAGTTCTGGGCCAAGCTGCGCCTCGAGATGATCGAGACCGCAGCCACCGAACTGCCGGCCGGCGTGCGCGGCCCCATCGTCAATTCCGATTTCGGCGACACCGTCGCAATGTTGCTCGCGATTCACGGCCGGCGTTACGGCTACCGTGAACTGCGCGACTACGTGGACCGCATTCAGGATGAATTGCGGCGCGTCCGCAATGTGGGGAAGCTGGCCACCTACGGCGAGCAGAGCGAACAGATCCGGATCACCAGCAGCCTGGAGCGGATGTCCCAATACCTCACCGATCCGCTGCGCGTCATGCAGTCGCTGCAGCAGCGCAACATCATCCTGAGTGCCGGAAGCGTGGAAACCGGCCTGGAGAAAATTCCTCTTCGCGCCACCGGACTCTTCACCACCGAAGACCAGATCGGAAGCCTGCTGGTGGATGTTTCACCCAGCGGCCAGCCGGTTTATATCCGCGATTTCGCCAAGGTGGAGCGCCTTTATCAGGACCCGTCTTTCGTGACCCGCTACGATGGCGAACCGAGTGTCCTGCTGTCCATCGAGATGCAGAAGGGCAACAACATCGTGCAGTTGGGCGATGAACTGGGCGCCGTGTTCAGCCGTCTCGCCTCGCTTCTGCCGCCGGACCTCCACGTGGATCCGATCGCCAATCAGCCCGCCGTCGTCAGGACGCGCATCGCCGAGTTGAGCCGCGAATTCCTGCTGGCGATAGGCGCGGTAATCCTGGTCACCATCGTCCTGCTGCCGCTCCGCGTCGCGGTCATCGCGGCGGTTGCCATTCCGGTCACAGTCATGACTTCGCTGGGAGTATTGGACAACATCGGCATCCAGTTGAACCAGGTTTCCATCGCCGCGCTGATCATGGTGCTGGGCATCGTGGTGGATGACGCCATCGTCATTGCGGATAACTACGTCGACTGTCTGGACCGCGGCATACCGAGGCCCGACGCCGCCTGGCAGTGCGTGCAGGAAGTCCTGGTCCCGGTGCTCACCGCTACGCTGACGATTGTCGCGTCCTTCCTGCCGCTGCTGATTCTCACCGGCTCGGTCGGCGAATTCATCCGCGCTCTCCCCATCACCGTGGCAGTGGCGCTTTCCGTGTCCTTCGTGGTGGCTATTCTGCTCACTCCCCTGCTGTGCCGCTTCTTCATTCGCCAGGGGCTCGGCGCCAACCGTGCGGGAGAGCAACCCGGGCGCAAAAAGACCAGCATGCTCGACCGGCTGCAGGCCGCCTATAACCTGCTGATCGTGTTCTTCATGCGACGCAAGCCGCTGGCGGTACTGTTAGGCCTGATGGCGCTGGCCGCCGGCATCCTGATGTTCAAGATTGTTCCGCAGCAGTTCTTTCCCTCGGCCGAACGGAACCAGTTCGTCATCGACGTGTGGATGCCGCGAGTCTCGCGCATCGACGCCACCGCCGACGCCATGGGCCGCATTGAGCGGGCACTTGGCAGCCGCGCGGCAGTAGCGCACTACGCGGCCTTTGTGGGCCAGAGCGCTCCACGCTTCTATTACAATGTGAGCCCGCAGGATCCCGACCCCGCCTACGGCCAATTCATCGTCAACACCAAAGAGGAGAAGGCTACTCCCGCGCTGGTGGCGGAGCTTCGCCAGAGCCTTGCCGCAGTGGCGCCCGAGGCCCTGGTCATCGTCAAAGAGTTGCAACAAGGCATGAGTCTGGAAGCTCCCGTCGAGGTGCGGGTTTCCGGCTACGACGTCGCCGAACTGCAACGAATTGGAACGCGCGTCGAGGAAATCCTGCACCGCGTCCCCTACGCCCAATCGATTCACGACGACTATTTCGGCGACTCCTACATGGTGGATGTCGATATCGACACGGAGGTATCCAATCGGCTGGGATTGACCAACGCCTCGGTCTCGAGCCTGCTGGCCGGGGCCTTCAGCGGCTCTCCGGTCGGCACCTTTTGGGAGGGCAACCGCGCCGTGACCATTCTGCTGCGCCTCGATGCCGCGCGCCGGAATTCGTTCGAGGATGTCCGCAATGTTTACGTGCCCTCCGCCATCACCCACGCCAGTGTTCCCTTGCGCTCCATCGCCGGGCTTGCGCCGCAGTGGCAGACCAGCCGCATCGTGCGCCGCAATGGCATCCGCACCCTGACGGTGCGCGCCTTTCCACGGGAAGGGCACTACGCCTCGGATCTGCTGAAGGCCATCGCTCCGCGGGTGAAAGCCCTGGCGCTCCCCAGCGGCTATGGTATCGAGTACGGTGGGGAAGCCACCAACAGCAGCGAGACGTTGCCCATGATGACCGAAGCGCTGGCCATCAGCCTGGTTGCCATCTTCCTGGTCCTGCTGATGCAGTTTCGCAATCTCTCCGAACCGCTCCTGGTCATGTGTTCCATTCCGATGGCGCTGTTCGGCGCCGTGCTGGGGCTTCTGCTGACCCGGAATCCATTTGGGTTCACGGCGTTCACCGGCATGATCGCGTTGTGCGGAATCGTCGTGCGGAATGGCATCATCCTGGTGGATTACATCGACGAAAAACTGCGCGAGGGGCACCCGCTGGAGACTGCCGTCATCGAAGCCGGCGAGCGCAGACTGCGCCCGATCTTCCTCACCACCATGGCGGCCGCAATGGGAGTGGCGCCCATGATTATTTCCGGATCGAGTTTGTGGAGCCCGCTCGCGAGCGTGATCGCCGTGGGTCTGATTTCTTCGATGTTTTTTACGCTGATCGTAATTCCCGTCCTGTTCGTGCTGGTGAAATCGCGCGTGGGCAAGCCGGTGGGGGCAGCCGCTGTGGCTGTTCTGCTGGCGCTCGCACTGACTTCGGCGCCGGCCCGCGCCGATACCAGGAAGCTGACCTTGCCGGAGGCTGTCGAGCTGGCATTGCAGCACAACTCGGCCCTCAAAATCGCCCGTGCGCGGGTTCGCGAGAACCGGCAAAAAGAGGTGACCGCGCGGGCCGACTACTTTCCGCAATTATCGAATAGCACCGACTTGTTGGGCCTGTCGGATAAACAGCTCGTAACCATTCCCGCCGGCAGCCTCGGCGTAATTCCCGGTCTGGGCGCCTTTCCTCCCCAGAACGTCGCGCTCGACCAGGGCTCCAACACGGTGCTCGTGACCAACACCACTCTGGGCCAGCCTTTGACGCAACTGTTCAAGATCCGCGCCGCCAATAACGTGGCCTCGGCCGAGCGGCGCGTCACCGAATCGGAGTTGAAGAAGGACGAAGCCGAGGTGGTTCTCGGAGTCCACCAGCTCTACTATGGTTTGCTCGCGGCCCGCAAACAGGTGGACGCCGCCAAAGCGGAAATTGCGGCGGACGAGCAGGCGCTGAAAGAAGCCCGCAACGCGGTGGAAGCGGGCAATGTCCTGGAAGTTGCGGCAATTGGCGCTCACGCGGCCCTGTTACACAGCATGCAGGCGCTGTTAGCCGCCGAGAATCAGATCTCCGATCTGACTGAAGAGATGGACAACGCGCTCGGCCTGCCCCTCGATCTGGAACTGGATTTAGCCGGCGTGGACATTACCCCGGACAACAAGCTCTCTCGCCGGCAGTACCTGGATGCGGCGCTGGCGCGGAATCCGGAGGTACAGGCTGCCAGGGAAACGGTGGCCAAAGCGCGCAGCGGCTTGCGCGCTGCCTTCGATGAGTACATCCCCGACATCGGCGCATTCGCCCGCCACACCTATCAGAGCGGCGTACCGTTCGTGGCTCACAGTTTCGGCACGTTCGGATTCCAGATGACCTGGAACATCTTCGATTGGGGGAAGCGCAAGGGCATGGTGGGACAGCGCGACGCGCTTCTGACGCAGGCGGAAGAAAACCTGCGCCGCATCGCGGACCGCGTTTCCGTGGAGGTGGACAAGGCGTACAGGAAGCTGGAGCGAACCGAACTCATGATATCCGTCGCCGCCGAGGCTCTGGCGCTGCAGAAGGAAAGCGAGCGGCTGCAGAGTAATCAATTCAAGGCGGGCGTTATTTCGGAAGCCAAGAGCGCGATGGCCGCCGCCGTGAGCAGTAAGGCGGAACTCGACGAACTACAGTCCCGGCTGGCGCATGAGTTGGCCCTGGCGGAGATGGAACGGCTGACTGGCATTCGATAGCGTTGGCCATCGAAAGGAATGGCCGTGAATCAACTTGCCTAACGCTCCCTTACGGGCACCCCGTTAGGGAGCGTTAGGTGGCGATTGAAGCCACTCTCAGCGGTAAGTCCCAGTTCGACTCGCGCCGGATATCCGGCAGAAGCAGATTAGCGTTCACGCCGGTCGCAGCGGCATCGCGCTATGATGCAGAGGACGGGCGAAAACTAGAGACAAGTGAAAGACAAACAAGCACTTGCGCGCATTCTCGTGGTGGCGGTCGGCATCGCGGTCGCCACTGCCCTGCATTATCTGACGTCGCCCTCGCTGATCCTCTGGCACGAACTGTTTCAGCGCCTTTGGTACCTGCCGATCATTTATGCCGCCATCTACTTCGGCTGGCGGGGCGGCTTAGTGGCGTCCACCGTTTCGGCCGTCTGCTACATTCCTCACATCCTCCACGCCTGGCACCACATGCCCGACTACGCCATGAACCAGTACGCCGAGATCATCGTCTTTTTCTTAGTGGGAACGGTTACCGGTGTTCTGGCAGATCAGGGACGGAGGCACCGAATGGAATTGGAGTTCGCCTCCGAAAAACTCGCCAAAGCGAATCGCGATCTCCAGGACAGCTTTGAGCAGGTCAGGAGAGCGGACAGGCTCTCCGCAATCGGGCAACTATCGGCCAGTTTGGCTCACGAAATTCGAAACCCGCTGGCGAGTATCGACGGTGCGGCCAACCTCATCGAGTCCGCACAAACCTCTGACGAAATGCGCAGAAGTTCGTTGGCGATCATTCACAAGGAAATCCAGCGATTGAACCGTTTGCTGACCAACCTGCTCGACTTCGCTCGCCCACGGAAACCCGAGTTCGAGGCTACGGAGCCAGGAAGGCTGTTCGATGCAATCATCAATCTGACCGGCCATTCCGCTCAGCAAAAGGGAATCGGCATTTCCAAAGAAATTCCGTCGCCGGTACGCGCGTTCGAGTGCGATCCCGAACAGATGAAGCAGGTGATCTTGAACCTGACGATCAATGCCGTCCAGGCAATGACCGGCCCTGGCGAGGTTGTATTATCGGCTCGACAGGACGGCGCTTCGGTCGTGATCGGTGTTCGCGATCGGGGACCGGGGATTCCCGACGAGAATCTTGACAGAATCTTCGATCCCTTTTTCACGACCAAGGATGCCGGTACCGGACTGGGACTGTCGGTCGTGCATCAAATCGTGACGCAGCACGGTGGCACGGTGACGGCACAGAAGAACACGGATGGTGGCATGACGTTTTCACTGGTTCTTCCGCTGCTGCAGAGGAGAAAAAGTTGATCCGGAAACGAATACTGGTGGTCGACGACGATGAGAGTCTTCGCTGGGTGACTCAAGCCCAGCTACAGCAGAGCGGGTATCAGGTGGATGCGGCGGCCAATGGCAGGGATGCTCTGGCGACGATTCATGAGGCTCCTCCGGACCTGGTGATTACCGACCTGATGATGCCCGGAATGTCCGGGGTCGAGTTGCTCAAGAACATTCGCGCCGACTACCCGGAAATCATCGTTATCCTGGTCACCGCGTTTGGCACAGTCGAGAACGCCGTTGAAGCCATGAAGGCCGGCGCCTACGACTACATCACCAAGCCAGTCAATATGGAAGAACTGCGGCTAATCGTCGGCCGCGGCCTCGAACACCTGGACCTTTGCCAGGAGGTTCGGAACCTCCGCAGCAGCCTCGATAAGAAGTACGGCTTCGAGAACATATTGGGGCAATCGAAGGTTCTGCTTCATGTGCTCGATATGGCGTCGCGCGCGGCTAACGCTACCTCAACAGTGCTGATTCACGGCGAGACTGGCACGGGAAAGGAACTCCTGGCGAAGGCCGTCCACTTCAACAGCCGCCGGAAGGATAGGCCTTTCGTCACCATCAACTGTGGCGCG
>Ga0302320_10015472_pt1 | contig 15671 bp, 14 predicted proteins | sample Bog_T0_3_FD_202130 | JGI IMG/M metagenome (GOLD analysis project Ga0302320, IMG submission 202130) | Peat permafrost microbial communities from Stordalen Mire near Abisko, Sweden - Bog_T0_3 | ecosystem: Environmental > Terrestrial > Soil > Wetlands > Peat | place: Sweden: Abisko, Stordalen Mire... | reverse complement strand
GCGCCACCTTGAAGCCAAGCGGCGCGAAGCGCGCGGCAAAGCGCGCCACTCGCAGCACGCGCACCGGATCCTCGACGAAGGCTTCCGAGACATGCCGAAGCATGCGCGCGTCCAGGTCGCGCGTGCCGCCGTAGGGATCGATCAAACTGCCGTCCGCCGATTGAGCGATGGCGTTGATCGTCAGGTCGCGGCGCCCTAGATCTTCTTCCAAGGTGACATGAGGCCCGAATTCGACCGTGAAGCCGCGGTAGCCTGGCGCCACCTTGCGTTCCAGCCGCGCCAGCGCATATTCCTCGTGGCTGTCCGGATGCAGGAACACCGGGAAGTCACGGCCGACTTCACGATAGCGAAGCCGCAACAGCTCTTCTCTGGAACTGCCGACCACCACCCAATCGCGTTCCTTGACGGGCACGCCCAGCAAGGCGTCTCGAACTGCTCCGCCAACCAGATACACTTGCATAACGTGAATAGTAGCAGCATACAATCAAGTGTTCGCAGGGCACTTTTGGTCGCATTGCTTTGTGCGCTGAATGCCGGTTGCTACGTGATGCAGACCGCGCACGGCCAGCTATCGCTGATGTCGAAACGCGAGCCGATCGGGCGCGTGATCGACGACCCGTCGACCCCCTCTGGGGTGCGCGCCAAGCTGCAGGAAGTGTCCGAGATACGCGACTTCGCCAGCCGCGATTTAGGCCTGCCGGATAACGGCAGCTATCGAAGCTATGCCGATGTCGGGCGTCCTTATGTGGTGTGGAATGTGGTCGCGGCGCCGGAATTTTCCCTGACCCCCAGGCGTTGGTGCTACCCGGTCGTCGGCTGCCTTGCGTATCGCGGCTACTTCATCGAAAACAGGGCGCGTTCATACGCGGACAAGCTGCGCGGCGCAGGGTTGGACGTGAGCGTCGGCGGAGTGGCGGCTTATTCCACGCTCGGCCATTTCAGCGATCCGGTCCTCAACACCATGATGGGGTGGGACGACATCGAACTGGCGTCGATCGTGTTTCACGAGCTCACGCACCAGCTGCTCTACGTGCGCAACGATACTTCGTTCAATGAAGCGCTCGCCACCACCGTGGAGGAGGAAGGCATTCGCCGCTGGCTGCTGCACCAGGGACGCGACCAGGATTTGGCGCGCCATGTGCAGGAGCAGGAGCGTTACCTGCAGGTCATCGGCCTGTTGAACCGCGCGCAGGCCGAGCTACGCGCCATCTATGCCTCGGGAGCCGCGCCGCCGCTCATGCGGGAGCAGAAGAGCGCCGCGATTGCCGCGCTCAAGGTTTCCTACGCGCATCTCAAGGATGGGTGGGGAGGGCACGGCCCTTTCGAAGCGTGGTTCAACCGCGATATCAACAATGCGCATCTGGCCTCGTTTGCCACCTACTACAATTGCGTGCCCGGTTTCGAGCGCGAACTGGCGGCGGCGGGCGGCGACCTCAACGCGTTTTATCGGCGGGTGCGCGCGCTGGCCGCACTTGGCCAAAAGCAGCGCGACGCGGCGGTCTGCGCAAATTGACAGCGAGGAAATGCGGCGCTACGCCGTTCCCGCGGATCAACGGGCGCCGGATTTCACCGGCGGCGCCATACTCACTTCCATCAGCAGCCGGGTGAACAGATAGAGGCGGGGCGTTACGCTGGCCAGATCGATCCATTCGTGATCGGTGTGGAAGTCGCTGCCGACATACCCCAAGCCGTCAAGCGCGGGAGTCCCTTCGCTCATTGCCAGCGCCGACTCGGATGCCCCCCCGTTGCCGGCAAGTCCCACCGTCTTGCCGATTTCGGCATAGATGCCTTTGGCGCGGGCGGCGAGGGCATCGATCGCGGCGTTTTCGGTCAGCGGCGGGTACGCAGGATCGCGCGTCACCGTCACCGTGGTGTCCGGGATCAGTGTGGTGCGGGCGCCGGCTTCGATTCTGGCCAGCACCGCGTCGAGTTCCTCGGGCTTGCGATAGCGCACGTTGAGCGTCGCCTCCGCTGTGTCGGGGATGATGTTGCTGCGCTCGCCGGCGTTCATGAGGGTGAGGTTGACGGTTATGCCGTCCCCGGAATGCGGAAAAGCGCCTTCCAGAGCGGACAGTTGGTGCACCAATTCCGACGCGGCGTTGCGCCCATTCTGCGGATACATGCCGGCATGCGCGGCGCGGCCTTTGACCAGGATGCGGATTCCGGCCGAGCCTTTGCGCCAGACCGTAAGCGCGTCGGGCGGATCGCCCGGTTCCATATTGAACTCGACGTCGCTGTCCCGGGCGAGGGATTTGATCAATTGGGTAGAGCCCGGGGAACCTCGTTCCTCACTGTCGTCGAGGAGCAGGGTGATGCTCGCGTAATGCTTGAAGCCAAGATCGTGCAGAATCGTCAGGGCGGCAATCGCGTTCACGACCCCGCCCTTCTCGTCGCCGACGCCGGGTCCCAGCGCGCGGTCACCCTCGACGCTATATGGGCGCCGCGCCACGGTGCCCGGGCCGAATACCGTGTCGATGTGGGCAATGATGAGAATTTTCGCCTTGCCCGTGCCATGGAATACCGCCACGAGATTGTCCGGCAATCCGGCAACTTCCGCGGGTTCGTGGCGCACCTCGGCTCCGAGCGCCGCCAGGCGGGGCTCCAGCACGGCTTGCACCGCCGCTCCGCCCGCAACATCTCCGGTGCCGGAATCGATGTCGACGATGCTCTGAAGCAGCGCGAGCGCGTTGGCGCGGCCGGCCACCGCCGCTTGATAGACCTTATCGTTGCGGTGCGCAGCGGCGAGCACGCTGCCGACCAACCCTACGCTTAAGATCGCTACGCCAATGCTGACCTGCCGTTTCATGAGGTAACGTTAGCACGAGCGCAGCGATGATTTCACTGGCGGTAGATGACGCGGCACGCGTTGCCCGTGGAGCGCGGCCTCAAGGACGGTGCAGGGCGCGGCCGGCGGCGGCGCGGTCGTGGCTCATGCGGGCATTGTCTTCGAGCGAACCGAGATACTGCCGGGCCGATGGCAACATCGATTGGGGCTTTATCCCGAAACTGGCCAGGTCGTCCTGCCCGCAGATGCTGTCGACGGTCAGAGACTTATAGTTGTCGCTGGAAAATGGCCGGCCGGGAACGAAGTTCATCAGCAGCGCCTGCAAGCGCGCCACGAAGTTGGGCAAACCGATGATCCAGCGGCGCCGGCCGGTGAGCTTGGCTACCAGGGATACGATCTCGCGCAAGGTGTACACCTGGGGCCCGCCGAGCTCATAGGTCTGCCGGCTGCATGCTCCGCCGTGCAGCGATCGGCGCAGCGCTTCCACCACGTCGTCGACAAACACCGGTTGGAATCGGGCATTCGGCCTGGCCAGTGGAAAAACCAAGGGTAGCGCCGCAAGCAGCGCCGCGAAACGATTCAGGAACGAATCGCCGGGGCCAAAAATCACCGAGGGCTGAAATATCGTCCAGTCCGGCGCTCCGCCGTGCTCGCGGATGAGGCGCTCCGCCTCAGCCTTGCTGCGCAAGTAATAGCTGGGAGCCTGCGCAGAGGCCTTGAGCGCGGACACGTGCAGCAGGCGGGCGACTCCCGCGGATCGCGACGCCCGCAGGACGCCTTGAGTAAGTTCGGTATGCGCGCGGCGAAAGCCATTTCCGCCGAAACCGCGCTCGTTGAGAATACCGATCAGGTTGATGACGACATCATTACCGCGGAAGCGCTCGCTAAGCTGCGCCTCCTCATAGACGTCGCAGTTCTCGAGAGTCAGTCCGGGCAGAACCAGCAGGTGCTTGTGCTGCTCGCGATCGCGGGACAGCACGGTGACCCGGTGTCCGTCTTTGATCAGGCGCGCGACCAGGCGGGTTCCGAGGAAACCGGTGCCGCCGAGAATGCATATCGACAGCAGCCGCATGGCCTCAGCGCATCTGAATCAGGAGTTGTGCGGCGCCGCGCCGCACGTTCAGCACCAGCACCGTGGCGCTCTGTGCCGCCTCGCGGAATGCCTTGATATTCGCCACCGGCGTGCGGCCGACACCGATGATCAGGTCGTTGGGGTGCAGCCCCGACTCAGCCGCCGGGCTGGCCTCCTGCACGGATTTCACCAGTACGCCGCCGCCATCCGGGGCGTCCGCGAGTTCCGTGCCTTCCAGGCCCTTGTTGATCTCGGCCGCATTGGCGGTCTCGGTCTCCCCGCGCTCGGCGATCAGCGCGGTCACCTTGCGCGGTTTGCCGTCGCGCAGCAGGCCGATCTCGACCTTGTCCCCGATCCGCAGCATGCCGATGGTATTGCGCAGCTCAGCGGCATCCTTCATGGGAACGCCGTTGATCGAGACAATGATGTCACCGGTCTTGACGCCGGCGCGGTCGGCGGACGAGCCCTGCACCACCCCCGCCACCAGCGCGCCCGTCGACTCGCTGAGCCCGAATTCCTTGGCGATGTCGGGCGTCACGCCGTAGATGTTCACGCCAAGCACTCCGCGCTTGACCTGCCCGTATTTGATCAGCTGGTCCATGACTCCCTTGATCATGTTGACCGGAATGGCGAAGCCGATGCCGATGTTGCCGCCGCTGCGCGACAGGATCTCCGAATTGATGCCGACCAGCTCGCCGCGAAGGTTCACCAGGGCGCCGCCTGAATTGCCCGGATTGATGGACGCGTCGGTCTGGATGAAATCCTCGAAGCCTTCCGGATTGATGCCGGTGCGGCCGAGCGCGCTGACGATACCGGCGGTCACCGTGTGGCGCAGTCCGAACGGATTTCCGATCGCGACCACATAATCGCCGACCTCGAGCCGGGAGGAGTCGCCCAGATTGATGGCCACTAGATTGGGCTGCTTCGCCTGCAGCACGGCGATGTCCGCGCCTTCGTCGCTGCCGATTACCTTGGCCGTGAAACTTCGGTTGTCGAGCAGGGTGACGGTGATTTCGCTGGCGTTTTCCACGACATGATGATTGGTGATGATGTAGCCGTTCTTGGCGTCGACGATGACCCCGGATCCGGCACTTTGGAATTGCCGCTCGCGCGGCTTGGCGTCCGGCGGAACGTCGAAAAACTTCCGGAAGAAAGGATCATCCATCAGCGGATTGCGCTGCCCGGGCTGTTCCTTGATCGTGCCGCGCGTGGCAATGTTGACCACTGAGGGCGACACGCGCTTGACCATTGGCGCAAGCGACGGCATCGGACCCGCGTCCGGAACCGCGGCCGGAGATCCCGCATGCACCGCCGGTGCGGCGAGAAATATTGCCGCGACCACCATGGCCGCGAGCCTAAAACGCAAGTTCATGCGCCATCCTTTTCAAGTGTATCGCCGCCGTTGCACGGGCGGGGCGGAGCCGGGCGAGAGTCTCGCCCGGCCCCACACATCGCAAATGTCGATTCGCGATGTTACACGCAAGAATGCGCGCCGGCAGGCCTGTTAGGCGGCTTCTACCGTGATCCGGTGCGGCTGCACCTGGGCAAGCTTCGGAATTGCGACTTCCAGCACACCGTTGACGAACTTCGCCTTGATGTTCTGAACATCGGCGGAATCCGGCAGGCTGAAGCGGCGCTGAAATTCACCGGTGGTGCGCTCGATTCGACGATAACCGTCGCGCGCCTCGCGGTGCGCATCCGCGCGCTGTCCTCGTATGCTCAGCACGCCCTGATCAGAGGTGATCTCCACCGCTTTCGGGTCCACGCCGGGCAGGTCAACGTGCAGTACGAACTGATTCGTTTCCTCGTGTATGTCGACCGGCGGCAGCCAAGCGCCGGAATCCGCGGCCGTCGTCGACGGCGCGTTGAATAAGCGATCGATATCCTTCTGGAGCCGGCTGACGAGTGCCCAAGGCTCATAACGTACGACAGTCATAGTTACCCCTCGATTGATTAAAGTGGAATGACAAATTTCAGCGATTCTAAGAATCACTGTGCATGGACTGAATGTTGGGTCGGCGCCAAAAATTTCAACCGGCATCCATTGGCGAGCAGCGTCACGCACCGGCGTCGTTCGACGTTGCGCCGCGCAATTCAGGCGGCGCAAGGTGTAGGGATTTGGGTAATTTTTTGACCTAAATTCCAAAGTCAATGGAACATAATGTGGATAAGGTGTGGAAACACAATATCTTGCGATTAGGGTATTTTCCTCTTGACCGGAGGCGCAGAAAGAGTAATCAGGGAATTTCTCGCCACAATTCTGTAACGTATTAATATATATAATTATTTTAGGTCAAAATTTCTTCAAAAAAAATCTTGACGCTGATTGTTATCGCGCCTACGCTTTCAGCCCACATACAAGATGTTGTGGTCGACGGTTTCGAGTAACCCCCGCCGGTTTTTCAATTTACGCAGCGCTATTTCAAAGTCGGGACATTCGGCATTTGTCTGAAGGTTTTTCGGTCGATAATTACAGGGGAGCGGCTCTAATACCCATGAACACGGTGGTCCAAATACAGCCAAAAGACGTCGGTGATATTTCCTTCCAAGAAGCTTCTGTCGACATCTGGGACAAGAAGTACCGCCTGACTGCGAAGGATGGATCGCCAATCGATAAGTCGATGGACGATACCTATAAGCGCGTGGCGCGCGCGCTGGCCGACGTCGAGCTCGTGGAGTGCCGAGAACGATGGTACGAATCGTTTCTATGGGCCTTGCGCCATGGCGCGATTCCCGCGGGTCGCGTCACCTCGAATGCGGGTGCGCTCGAACACAAACCCGCCACGTCGACCATCAACTGCACCGTGTCGGGGACCATCCGCGATTCGATGGACGATATATTGACCAAGGTCCACGAGGCCGGACTTACCCTCAAGGCCGGCTGCGGAATCGGCTATGAGTTCTCGACTCTGCGGCCGCGCGGAGCGTACGTGTCGGGTGCCGGCGCCTATACCTCGGGTCCGTTGTCGTTCATGGATATCTACGACAAGATGTGCTTCACCGTCTCCTCGGCGGGCGGGCGGCGCGGCGCGCAGATGGGCACGTTCGATATCGGCCATCCCGACGTGCTCGAGTTCATCCGCGCCAAGCGCGAAAACGGCCGGCTGCGGCAGTTCAATCTGTCGCTGCTCGTCACCGATGAGTTCATGAAGGCCGTCAAGTCCGACGGCGAGTGGCAGCTGGCGTTTCCGCTCGGAATCAAGGAACACGAGGCGGAGCGGCCCGATCTCACCGACGCAACCAAGTTCGTTTGGCGCGAATGGCCGTATTCCGAAGGCTATGTCGCGAGCGAGGAAGGCCTGGTGGCCTGCAAGATCTACAAGACGCTGCCGGCACGGCGGGTGTGGGACGTGATCATGTCCTCGACCTACGATTTCGCCGAGCCTGGCTTCATCCTGATCGACAAGGTCAACGAGATGAACAACAATTGGTGGACGGAGAACATCCGCGCCACCAATCCTTGCGGCGAGCAGCCGCTGCCGCCTTACGGCTCGTGTCTCCTGGGTTCGGTCAATCTCACAAAATTCGTGCTCGATCCGTTCACGGACAATGCGCGCTTCGATTGGGAGACGTATCGCAAGGTCGTCAAGGTGTTCACGCGCATGCTCGACAACGTGGTCGAGGTCAACGGCTTGCCCTTGGCGCCGCAGCGCGAGGAGATCATTCGCAAGCGCCGCCACGGCATGGGATTTCTCGGCTTGGGCTCCGCCATCACCATGCTCTGCATGAAGTACGGATCGAAGAAGTCCGTGGCGTTTTCGCAGAATGTGTCGCGGGAGATGGCGGTCGCCGGCTGGGAAGCGGCCCTCGAACTGGCGCGGGAGAAGGGTCCCGCGCCGATCATGAACGAGGAATTCACGGTAACCCGCGAAATGCTGCGCAAGCGCCCCGAAATGGTCAAGGACGGCTGGCGCGTCGGCGCGCGCGTGCCCGGCCGCGTGCTGCATGCTCGCTACAGCCGCTATATGCAGCGCATCGCCGAGGCATCGCCCGAGCTGGTCGATGAGCTTGCGGAGGTCGGCGCCCGCTTTACGCATCACACCTCGATCGCGCCGACGGGCACGATTTCCCTATCCCTGGCCAACAACGCGTCGAACGGCATCGAGCCCTCATTCGCGCATCACTATTTCCGCAACGTGATTCGCGAGGGCAAGAAGTCCAAGGAAAAGATCGACGTGTTCTCCTTCGAGTTGCTTGCGTATCGTGAGTTGGTGAATTCCCGCGCGATGCCCAATTCGCAGCTCGCGGCGGAGAAGTTGCCGGATTACTTCATCTCAGCGGACGATATTGGACCCAAGGAGCATGTGGACATCCAGGCGGCCGCGCAGCTATGGGTGGACTCATCCATATCCAAGACGGCGAACGTGCCGACCGACTACAAGTACGAGGACTTCAAGGACATTTATATGTACGCCTTCGAGCAGGGCCTCAAGGGCTGCACGACCTTTCGCTTCAATCCGGAAGCGTTTCAGGGTGTGTTGGTCAAGGAAGACGACCTTAAGAACACCACCTACGTATTCACGCTCGAAGACGGCACGGAGGTCGAGGCGCGGGGCGATCAGGAGATCGAGTACGACGGCGAGAAGCACACGGCCGCGAATCTCTTCGATGCATTGAAAGAAGGTTATTACGGGAAGTTCTGAACATGGCCGACATCAAGATCGACAAGAAAATCGCCAAATACCGGGTGCTCAAGCCGGAGCCGAAGGAGGCTGCGGCCGCCGCCGCGCCCAAGGACGCGCTCAAGACCCAGGACAACGTCATTTGGATGCATGAGAAGCTCGAGCGGCCGGAGGTCCTGATTGGTTCCACCTACAAGATCAAGACGCCGGTGTCGGATCATGCGATGTACGTCACCATCAACGATATCGTGCTCAACGAGGGAACGCCGCACGAGCAGCGCCGGCCGTTCGAGGTATTCATCAATTCCAAGAACCTGGATCACTTCCAGTGGATCGTGGCGCTGACGCGGGTCATTTCCGCGGTATTTCGCAAAGGCGGCGATACCACCTTCCTGGTCGATGAGCTGAAGGCGGTATTCGACCCGAAGGGCGGCTACTGGCAGCCGGGCGGCAAGTTCATGCCCTCGACGATTGCGGAACTCGGCTATGTGATCGAGCGCCATCTGCAATCGATCGGTTTGTTGAAGAAACCCGAGCTCGATGTACATCAGCGCAAGCTGGTTCAGGAAAAGCGCGCCGAGTTCGAGGCGCGCACCAAGCAGACCGACGCCTTCTCCAAGTCGCACTTTCCGGAGGGCGCCCAGCTATGCGCGAAGTGCAGCACTGCGGCCGTGGTGATGATGGACGGTTGCAAGACGTGCTTGAACTGTGGCGACTCGAAGTGCGGGTAACCCGCCGATAACCAGGCTATTCAAGCTCGCGGCGCTCGGCCTGCTTTTCGGGGCGCTGCTCCACCTCCAGCCGGCTGCAGCGGACGCGCCGGATCCGTTCGCGCACCCGCCGGAGCTCGAGCAGGACGTGCGCTTCTGGATTCGCGTGTACACCGAGGTCACCACCGACCAAGGGCTGCTGCATGATGATTGGAATCTTGGGCTGGTATACGAGGCGTTGCGTTTTGACCCGGCCTCGTCTCCGGCGCAGCGTGAGCGACGCGTCGCCGAGGCAAAGCAGCGTTACGCGGCCCTGTTGAGGAGATTTGCCGCGGGCGAGACCGGGAACCTATCGCCTCACGAGCTGCGCATATTGCACGCGTTCGGCGAGAAGGCGAGCCCCGCGGAGTTCCGTGACGCCATCGATCGGATTCGTTTTCAGCTGGGACAGGCCGACCGGTTTCGCGATGGGTTGATGCGGGCCGCGGTCTGGGAAAAGCAAATAAGCCGCACTCTGACTCAGCACGGCGTGCCGGCCGAGATCGCGGCGCTCCCGCACGTGGAGTCCTCATTCAATCTCGAGGCCTATTCCAAGGTGGGCGCCGCGGGCCTGTGGCAATTCATGCCCTCCACGGCAAAACGCTTCATGCGCGTGGACGGCCTGGTGGATGAACGCCTGGACCCCTACGTGGCGACGCAGGCCGCCGCCAACCTGATGCTCTACAACTACCGGTTGCTCGGCACCTGGCCGCTCGCGGTCACCGCGTACAACCATGGCCCCGGCGGGCTGCGGCGCGCCCAGGATGAGCTGGGGACCAGCGATATCGCCGTCATCGTCAAGCGTTATCAGGGGAGCACCTTCGGCTTCGCGTCGCGTAATTTTTACGTCGCGTTCCTGGCGGCGCTGGAGGTCGATCGCAACGCAGAGAAATACTTCGGCCCGATCACGCGGCTCCCGGAGACCGACAGCACGCCCGTGCAGCTGCCGGACTATATCCCCGCCGTAGCCCTGGCAAAGGCGTTCAAGGTGGATATGGGCGCGCTGCGCGTGCTGAATCCTGCCTTGAGGCCGCCGATTTGGAGCGGCGCGCGCTTCGTGCCGCGGGGCTATAACCTGCGCCTGCCGGGCACCCCCGGCGTGGGCGAAATCGACGCAGGATGGGCGCGGCTGCCACCGGCGCAGCGCTACCTGGTGCAACGGAACGATGGCGTGCATCGCGTGCGCAAAGGCGAGAGCCTGGCGGGAATCGCGGCCGCGAGCGGCGTGGGCTTGACCCAACTGCTGGCGGCGAACGGCTGGAGCCCGGGGAGGGCCGTCGCGCGGGGCGACACTGTGCGCATTCCTATACCCTTGTCGCGCGCCGAAATCGCGGGCGGCCCGGCAGCCGCCGCGGCAGTGGTGGCCGAGGCTACCGAGGCTTCCGCGACCGCCGCGGCGCCGCCGGTCGCGCCCTTGCCGCAATTACCCACGGTTACCGTTTCGGCGCCCGCGGAACCGGTTTCGGCGCGGCAGATCGACACTACTGCATTGCTTCCGGTCGCCGCTCCGACGGGCGGCGGCTCGGACACCACCGATTACAGTGTCGGACCCGATAACATCGCGACCGTTCAAGCCGCGGAGACCTTGGGACATTTTGCGAATTGGACCCAGACCGATCAGAATTCGCTGCGCGCGCTCAACAAGCTGCACAAGAGCGCGATGGTCAGCGTCGGCCGCAAGATCAAGCTGGACTTGTCGCGAGTCAGCGCGGCGCAGTTCCTGGTCGTTCGGCGCGAGTATCATCGTCAGTTGCAAGACACGTTTTTCGCCGCGCACCGCATCGCGGGCACCGAGACCTATCTCATCAAGCGCGGCGACTCGCTATGGACGATTGCGCAACAGCACGACGCGATGCCCGTGTGGCTGGTTACACAATACAATCCCGATGTGGATTTCAGCGAAATGCGCCCCGGCACCTCGATCAGCCTGCCGCGGGTCGAGCCGATCAATCGGCAATGATGTTCCGAACACGTAGATATTCGCTGAGTACCGCGTGAGTGTCGCCCGCGGCATTGAAGGGCACGGCGGCGCCGTCGATTCCCCGGATACTGAGGATAAGCTTATGGCTGGCGGCCAGGCGCATGAGGCCCTTGGCATCGATGCGGAAGTATGCGGTTTGGCCCCAGGAGGCGATGCGCTTATACGGCTCGCGGCCCACACTCACCGCCTCCGCGGGAACCAGGGCAAGCGGCCCGTCGTCGAGCAGCAGCGCGACGGCGCCGTCCTCGCGAATATCGCGTACCTGACGGTCGCTGCCGGGCACGACATGGACCCACAGGCTGTAGCGGATGTCGCCCGAGCGGTTCCATTCCACGGGACCAAGGAAGGCGAAGCTGGGGTTCTTACCCGAGAGCACCGCGCTTTGCGCGCCTTGCACGAGTTCCATCGGCTGGTGCAGCGCCGCCCAAGTGATGCCGGTACGCTCGTCCAGGACCTCATCCGGCTTGCGCGCCGCTTCTCCGCTGCAGCCCCACAAAGCGCCGAGCAGCAGGGCTAAAAGAGACCATCGCGAGCGCATGGGGTCGATTATACCCAGGACGTGACCGACTGCTGATTATGTCGCACCAACACCAAGCTATACTTTCTCCGATGTTGAATCCGCGACGGCAACGTCTGGCAAGGTGGTTATACGCGATTCTCGCCCTGGCGAGTTGCGCCGCGGGCGCCACGCGCGCCTGTGCCGAAGGGTTTTCGACCGCGGATCGGGTGGTCGTGCACAAATCCGAGCACAAGCTTGCCCTGTACAACGGCCAGCGGCTGCTGGGCGAATATAAAGTCGCGCTGGGATTGAATCCGGACGGGCAAAAGGAGCGCGAGCATGATTTTCGCACCCCGGAGGGCCGCTACTACCTGGCGCGCAGGAATTCACGCAGCGAATTCTTCCTTGCCATCCAGGTTTCCTACCCGAACAAGGACGATGAGCAGCGGGCCCGCAAGCACGGCTGGGTCCCTGGCGGCTCGATCATGATTCACGGATACCCCAACAACCCCAAGCATCCGGCCTCGTACTACAAGTCCAATGACTGGACCGACGGCTGCATCGCGCTGTCGAACTCCGACATGGTCGAAGTGTGGATGCGCACCCAAGACAACATTCCGATCGATATCTACCCTTAAATCGATATCTATCCTCAAGAAGGCAACGTGGAAACCACGATCGTATCCTCTGACATGGTGGACGCCAGGGTCGCGCCCAAGGGCAGTCTCGAGAATCTTTCGCAGCAGGAGATAGCCCAGCTGCTGGATTCCGGACAAGGCGGCCTTTATCCGCTGTTTCGCCGTTGCGCACTTGCGGTGTTGAATTCAGGCAGCGATCTGGACGATACGCGCATGATCTTCGAGAAGTACCGGGACTTCGACTTGCGGATAGTGCCGCAAGCCTGGGGCATCAAGCTCGAGATCAAGAATGCGCCGGCCGCGGCGTTCGTCGACGGCGAGATGATCAAGGGACTGAAGGATCACCTGTTCGCCGTGCTGCGCGACGTGGTGTTCATCTCGAACGAGATCGTGGAAAGCGGCCGCTTCGACCTCAACTCGTCCTCCAGCATCACCAATGCGGTCTTTCATATCCTGCGCAACGCACGCGTCCTGGAGCTGCAAGGGCGGCCGAATCTGGTGGTTTGCTGGGGCGGCCATTCCATCCGGCGCCTCGAGTACGACTACACCAAGAAGGTCGGCTATGAACTCGGACTGCGCGGACTGGATGTGTGCACCGGCTGCGGGCCTGGCGCCATGAAGGGACCGATGAAAGGCGCGGCGGTCGGGCACTCGAAGCAGCGCATCGTCAACGGGCGCTATCTCGGCATCAGCGAACCCGGGATCATCGCGGCCGAGCCGCCCAACCCGATCGTGAGCCAGTTGGTCGTCATGCCGGACATCGAGAAACGCTTGGAGGCATTCGTGCGTCTGGGACACGGCATCGTGATTTTTCCCGGTGGAGCGGGAACGGCCGAAGAGATCCTGTACTTGCTGGGTTTGCGCCTGGATCCGGCCAACCGGGATATTCCGTTTCCGGTGGTTTTCACCGGCCCGGCCGACAGCGCCGAATACTTTCAGCAAATCCATCGCTTCATCGGCACGACGCTCGGTCCCGAGGCGCAAACCTGCTACCAGATCATCATCGATGACCCGGCCGCCGTCGCCCGCGCGATGGTGCGCGGCCTGTCCGAGGTGCGCGACCATCGCCGCCGCACCAACGACTCCTACGGGTTTAATTGGCTGCTGAATATCCCGCTGGAGTTTCAGCAGCCGTTCCAGGTCACGCACCAATCGATGCGTGCCTTGACGCTGTCGCGCGATCAGCCGCTGCACGAACGCGCCGCGAACCTGCGGCGCGCGTTCTCCGGAATTGTCGCCGGTAATATCAAGGAATATGGAATCAATGCGATCGAGCGCTACGGGCCTTTTGAGCTCAGCGGCGAGCCGGCGATCATGGAGCCCCTCGATCAATTGCTCAGGTCCTTCGTGGCTCAGCGTCGAATGAAATTGGCGGGCGCCGAATACACGCCCTGCTATCGATTAGTGGCATGAGCGACCCGCAGCTCATCCGCTATTGCTTCGATCTGCCGGATGGCTCGCGCAAGACGCTTGATTTCAGTTTCGACCCCAAGGATTTCCGCCTGCGCAATCCCGTGCCGGCGGACCCGCCGTTCTGGACGGAGCTCGAATTCAGCCAGTGCGCGAATTGCCCGCTCACCAGGGCCGAGCATGCGCATTGTCCGGCGGCCTTGCAGATGGCGAATGCGGTCGAGATGCTGAAAACACTGGTCTCCTTCGACACCGTCGGGGTCACGGTGACGCAATCGGAAAGAACCATTTATGCGCAAATCAGCGCGCAGCAGGCCTTGAGTTCGGTGCTCGGATTGATCATGGCGACCGCGGGATGTCCATGGACCGACCGATTGCGCCCAATGGCGCGCTTTCATTTGCCGTTCGCCAGCGAGCCTGAAACGGTGTACCGCAGCATCTGCATGTACCTGCTGGCGCGTGAGTTGGACGGTCGCGGCGACGCCACGGGCTATGCGGAGCTCGAAGCGCTCTACAAGAATCTGCACCTGGTGAATCGCGACATGGCACGGCGTTTGGGTGCCGCCACCCGCACCGATCCCGCGCGCAATGCCATGGCGTTGCTCGATTCTTATACGTGCCTTTTGCCTGCCGCATTGGAGGGTTCGCTGGAAGAACTCAAGCCGCTGTTCGGCGCATGGAAAGGCGCTGCAATTTAGGCCATTTAACTTACCGTGACAGGCGGTGAGATGCGCATCCCAATGCGCGTGGACACATGCAGACGCTGGCGGCATGCCTGTGACACAGTTCCTGTCGATGACCGTGTAGGACACATACTGTCATGGGCACCGACAGAGGCATTACCGATGAACGACGGCAAGAATCAGACTCGATACACGGGAGCGGATCGTCGCGCTCCGCGTTCGGAGCCTGGCGCCGCCAAGCCCGGTGCAGCCGCGCCCCGCGATGCCTTCAAGGTCGGCAGCCGCCACTCCGCGATCACCAACAACCTCTACAACTGGCACAGTTACAAGAATTGGGCCGACAAAATTCGCGGCAGCTGGCAGGAAAAGAAATAGGCCGCGGCCGTTAGGCTCATGCGGTTTCAGGCAACGGATTGATTCCCGCGCTCGGCAGCGGCGCAGCTTCCTTGGCTTCCAGCCAGGCCAGCAGCGACTGCCAATCCCCGAGGTCCTGCTCCGCCGTGTGCGCCTTCATCTCGTGTATGCCGATGCCTTGCTCGGCGGCGCGCACGTAATTCTGCGAGTCGCGCAATGTCGCGACCACCGGAATGCGCAGCGTCTCCAGAAACCGCATCAGCGATTGATAGATCAGCGTGTTTCGTCGCACGCGGTTGGCGATCACGCCGATGCGGTTCTCATCGCGCCGCACCTTGGCAATCAGCAGCAAATCGGCGATGCACTTGGAAAAGGCATGAATATCGATGTCGGAGGGCAGCACCGGCACCAATATGGCGTCGGCATTCTTGGTCATGTCCGGCATCTCCTGCGCCAATGTGGCCGCTGGTGTGTCCACGATCACATGCGTCACATCAGCCGGTATGCGCAACTGCCAGGCCCGCGTCATGCGCGCGTTGCGCTCGAATGCCGCGACACCGTGGATGAACGCCTGCTCCGGCCTGCGCTTCTTGAGCCAGCGCGTGCTGGAGCCTTGCGGGTCGTTGTCGGACAACAGTGGACGCTGCCCCCGACCCGCGTAATAACTTGCGAGATTGGTAGCCACCGTCGTTTTGCCCGAACCGCCTTTTGGATTCAGGACGAGAATTCGCTGCATGTGCGCAGAGACTACGCAGCCGCCCGCAGCATGGCAAGCGCGGGGTCAGGGCCGCCGCAAGCGGCCAAGCTGTGAGGCCACTCACGGTCGCGCCGTGCGCGGTCCTCTAGACTGCCTGTCCTATGGAATGGATGCTTCAGGT
>Ga0302320_10015471_pt1 | contig 15671 bp, 31 predicted proteins | sample Bog_T0_3_FD_202130 | JGI IMG/M metagenome (GOLD analysis project Ga0302320, IMG submission 202130) | Peat permafrost microbial communities from Stordalen Mire near Abisko, Sweden - Bog_T0_3 | ecosystem: Environmental > Terrestrial > Soil > Wetlands > Peat | place: Sweden: Abisko, Stordalen Mire... | reverse complement strand
ATGAAGGACCGTGGTCTGGTATTACCAAAGCCAGACTACAGACTCAAGGATGTAGCGTGGCTGGAGAAGACCATCCAGCCTAACCCGGAGGACTATGTTATTGAGCGTAAGTACGATGGTTCGCTTGGCAATGCGGCCTGGACTAGTGATTCCCATCGTTGGGCTATCCGCAGTCATAGAGAGACCCCCAACGCCCAGACTTACTATGACCGACTGCCCGGACTTGAGTTCATGCGAATACAGTCTCCCTTCGTATTGCTACGACTATTGGACAAGGGGCCCCAACTTGGGGACACGATACTCAAGGTTGAACTTGTCCATCCCGACGGTGTGTCGCGCGTGGCAGGAATCCTCAATTCGTATCCCGAGAAGGCGAATGCAGCCCAGGCTCAGAGAGGTTCGGTTCAAGCGTACGCGTGGGATGTAGTCGAGTACAAAGGCCGTGATATGTCCGGCCTACCCGAAGGAGAACGCCGGCTCATCCTTGAGAAGGTAGTTCAAGAGATACGCCTGTACAATCCCAACTGGCACGTAGCCGAGAGATATACAGGCAAGGATCCAGTAGGGTTCTACAAGAGAGTCATTAGTGATAAGCGGGGCCTGCCATTCGCCGAGGGCATTGTAATCAAGCCTATTGACTCGATCGAGGAGAACTACTTCAAAGTCAAGTCCCGTGATTACACTGACCTCGAAGTGACAGGGTTCATCGAGGGGACCGGGAAGTATGCCGGTACTGTCGGTGCACTGGTGGTGAGGGATCCTACTTCAGAAGGCCGGGGGGCTGGAGAGATAGGATCCCTTGCTATCCCAGACGCGCAACGCCAATGGATATGGGACCACAGAGACGAGCTTCAGGGAGCAGTTGCCCGTGTATCAGTCACTGACATGACCTCAGATGGGCGCGCGAGAGCCGGGGTTTTCCATGGTTGGCATCCAGATCCACGCTATGGCGGTGTTGGTTCAGAGATGGCCCTGACCATGTACAGCGAAGCCCTTGCCGGCATGGATTCTGCTGAAGCTGAACGTACCAAGTTCGCGTTGAAGAGCGCGGCCGGATGGAAGAGGCAAGCATGAATGTTCATATAGTAGTAGCTTATCTACTCGGCGTGTTAAGTGGCTTGCTACTCGGTCTGAGAGCTGCCGTGAAAAGCCACTTGGGAGAAGACTGAACATGAGCGTACCAACGATCGCTTACATACGGAACAAGGCCAACCAGCTGCTGCACAAGACAGGAGTGGACAACAAGGTACCTGTCACCAACGGCGACCTGCACGAGTTAGTCCAGCTGATTGTCGACCTAGCTGGTTTCATTGACCTTGATTGCCAGAACTCTCACGTGCGTGTCAACGCCTCACGCCCGTGAATGGAAGGGAAAGCGATGAATGCCCTCAAGAGCGCGGCCGGCTGGCGCAAAGCATGAATACCGGATAAGGAGAAGATTGAACAATGAGATACATCTTAGCCATGTTCCTACTACTTGGAATCCACGGGTTTGCTCAGGGGTTGTATTCCGTCGCCACATGCCGCGACGCGCGCGACACCTGGATTACCAGCACCAACCTAGACCTCAGTACTTTGACCATGTCTGCTCTTGTCACCCGTACCCAAGAGTTGAATGAGTGCGCTCAGAAGATAGACAACACCTCTGTCAAGCTGAATATGAGTAAGGCTGAGGCCCTCCATGTTATGGTCGGGCAGTATGAGTACGAACTGTTGATGGCTGCGTACACCCGAGAAGCCTACACTCGTATCGCACTGTTCATCAATGACAAGAGGATGTTCCCTGCATTCCACGCCACTGACACGGCTGGGAACAACTTCGGTCCTCCCGGAGACTGAACATGGCGACTGAGAAGTACATACCAAAGGGCGGGCGCGGTGTAGAGAAGGTCTTCGTCACTCCCGACGAGTTCACCAAGCTGCTGAACGAGACCAGGTTTGACAAGGGCTTGGCTTATGAGGTCACAAGCTGGGGCTTCGACCCAATGGATGACAGCCACCTATCTCCATTGGAAGAGCGGCGGCATATGTGGATTGTCTGGGAAGGACAAGAATGACATGGCTGACGACAAGTGCTACCTACCCTATAGGCTGATAGTTATATCTGTAGGGGTAGTGCTGTGGCTATACTTCTCAGTACTCTTGTCCAACGGTATCAAAGACTGGTGGGTGAACGTCAATCAATGGAGAGCCTAATGGAGCAACCTAAACTAAGGATCCGCGAACTCCTGATCAGAGGTGGTAAAGCTCCCAGCCCTCCATCAATGGACAAGGAGAACCTCGAGTACCATAAGGCTAGGATGAAGGCAGAGTATCCAGCAGCCTACTGTATCAAGTCCGAGCTGTCCTGGGACGTCTTCATAAACCTGGATCGCAAGATACCGTTTGCAAGTGCCCAGACTGAAGAGTGGGCATGGGAAAGAGCGTCCGTGAGCATTGCCTACATGCCGGCGCTCGAGGCTCTCCAAACTACGGATGACTGGCTGAAGAGCCACCGTGTACTCAGTGAGGCAGAAGCACCACTGAGAGCAAAGATCAAGAAAGCACTGGCCTTAGCCCAGTTCTGATGGAAGGTTGGTATGCCCAAGAGCCGGAAGCGCAAGGGAGCCCGTAAGTACGTGCCCAAGCTGAGAGGAAAGATGGATCCAGTTGAGAAGCTGATCATGCTCAAAGACAAGGTTAACCTAGCCAGCTACGGCCTCCTCAAAGCAATGGGTACTGAGGGGGAGGCTGAAGCCGTAAAGGTCCTCGAGAAGGCGGCCAAGGAAGGCAGCGACTTCAGTCACATGCCTTTACGAGCGGTAGTGGGACCAGCTGATGGTAACGATATCCATCACTAGAAAGGAAGGCCTACTATGCTCAATCCGCGAAGCATCTTCCCCCATGCCAGTGAGTTCTGCCATCCGATCGTTGAGTTCAAGATCAAGGATCGTATGCTAAGTCTCTATATTGTAAGCGGCCTCACGCCAAGCGCCTCCTACTCTCTGTACTGGAACGATCAGAACAACCCGGTACAGCATGCAATGACCGACTACGAAGTCTTCCATGTAATCAGTGGGATCTTGGAGGCAATTCAGATATGAGCACACCATCAGAGGAAGAAGAGGGGATCCTGGTAGAGATCAGGCAATGGAGCCAGAAGATATGGCCCATCATCAACCGCCGGCGCGGGGTCCTGATCGATAGATCCATCATGTTCGGCCCCACGATGACGAAGGAGGAACGTGAGGAACTGCAGACGATCCAAGAGTATGCGGACTACTACATTGACCGCTTCGTACGCGAAGAAGATGACGCACTGAATGCATTGGAAGAAGTGGTAGCCAACTTGGTTGAGGAGAAGCCTGCGAAGGCACCGACAAGATACCCGGCATTCGTCCTTGGACCAGACATGTTGGAGGACTCCTTTGAAGAGGAGCCATTGCCTATACCCGATGAGCATAGTCCAGCTGTGGAACCCATGGTTGTGGGTCCGTCAACATGGGTGGGTCTGTCAAGCTGGCGTAATCCACGCTGGCACAGACAGATACGTAAGAAGAAGACTATGAGGCGTTAGCCCTTCTTCTTGTTCAACCAGGGTGGTTTGCCCTTCTCACCGGTCTTCTCAGCTGGCTTAGGGGTCGGCTTCTTGGCGTCGTTAACATTCGATGTCATGGGTTCTCCTTGGCTACTTCTTGAACTTGGTCAATCCCTTGCCCTGGCCCGTCTGTGTGGGGGCTGGCCTGCCACCAGGTATCTTCTTGGGGACATCCGACACTTTCACCTTGCCAGGTGTGCTGGGCAAACTGACGTTGGAGATGACTGGACCTTTCAGACCGCTCATGTAGTTCCTCCTGCCAGCAACAGTATATAGGAGTTCCGGGCTATGGGGAAAGCAATCTTAGTCGAGGCCGTAGTGGTGAAGCGTGACACTGAGGACGGAGTCAGCTTCCTCCTTGACGAGGTACCAATTGGCTTTGTGTACAAGGCCGACCTTTGTAGTATCAGTATCCAGGACTGGTATGACTCCATAACTGGGAAGTTCACCAAGAGGGAAACCGTTACCATATACGGTTCAGCAACCGGCCGTAGACCGTTTGACGGACGGATGCCAACCGAACTGTTCAAGTTCGAAGAGTCACAGGCGGTGAGATGAACGAAGTGAGTGAAGTACCTTCGGTTAAGACCGAGGTTGAAGCAAACACATCGTCAAACGTCCCCGAGCCGTACCACTCAGCCTATGAGGAGACATTCAACCACTACGAAGAGATAATGGCCAGTCGATTCGTGGGATGTATCTACTGCCTAATGATCTATGCGCCGAAGTCGGTCGTTGAGTGGACTGACGAGGGTACGACTGCCATATGCCCTATATGTGGAGTCGACGCCGTGATACCAATGTCTCTGGAACGAGTCAACTCCGAGTTCCTCAAGGATATGCGCAAGCATTGGTTTGATGAGCTACTGGTTCGGCATGCCGAGCTGAAGACCAGGAAACCATAGCAACTCTTACTTGGACCCAATGTGGGTGGGAGACTTACATGGATCGGAATGGGGTTGAGCAGTGGGTCAAGGATCTAACTGAAGAGGTCCTTGGAGGCTCACCCTTTGAGATAGGAGACACCGTTATACATCCAGACGGCCGGAAGGTGAGAATAGTCGGCGGCCAGTATTGGGGTACGTATGGTCTATCCAACTTCTGGGAGTGGAGAGAAGTCCTCCACGATGGAAAGCTGTCCAACGTTGTTGAATCCGGGTACGGCTGGAGGTAAGTCGTGAGCGAAGCAAATGCAGAGAAGACATTCTCCTTGGGACCGTTCGTCATGGTAGAGGTATTCCGATGTCAAGGTACGAGGGGCAAGACATCGCCTTCTATAACTATGACGATGCCAACTGAGTTTGTTGGCAAAGTCGTTTCATCGAACAAGGCTCCGATGGTTTCACAGGTACTCGAGCCTATGTCCCGTGACCACACCTACGGTATGGCCTGTACATCCACGGATACCATCGCATCAGTCCTGGAGAGATTCATCGAGTTCAGGAATACTGGGACGGCGTACCCGTTGAACCCAGGGGACGTAGTGATATTCAGGCGGCCCGGAGGGAAGTTCCACACCATTCTGATTGGCGAACCAACCCCACCGGTGTCTAGCTGGACCGTACTTGAAGAAGGCAGCGGAGGCTAAGAATGGGCTTTGTACTCAGCATCATGTACCTCTTCATCTACTACATGACGCCAACCTATCTGTCTGAGTCACTGGCAGGCTTGCGCATCCAGTTGATTATCGCAGTGATGCTGGCACTTGTCTCTTTACCAGTGCTATACAGGTCATTCATCAAGAAGACAACCCAATCTGTTGCTCTGGTTGGGTTGTCGGTTGCAATCATCGCATCGATTCTTGTGGCAAGACTTTGGTTCAGTGGTGCAATAGCCGCCCTCGCTGGGTTCATCCCCAATGCGATGGCATACTTCTTCGTGTGCCTGCACTGCAAGACGAAGAAGAGGCTGCAGGCTCTGGTTCTCACACTGCTGGTGGTTACTCTACTAGTTATCGTGCATGGATACATAGATCTAAGCTATGGGTTAGGAGAGCAACTTCCAACCCAGAAGCTAGTCGCTGAAGACCCGGTGGAGTACCAAGAGAACGCAAATGCTACTGCCAGTCCATTCATTATGAAGCAGGGTAATGATGCCGAGCAACCAATCTATCGTTTGCAAGGGCTCGGTGAGAGCAACGACCCAAACGACTTTGGCCAGCTAATCGTGTGTGTAATCCCACTTGTCTTCATCTTCTGGCGGCCGAGGGAGTATGCCATGAACTTCCTTATGGTGCTTCTTCCTGTTAGTGTGTTGCTGATAGGAGCCTTCCTTACACACTCGCGTGGCACGCTTATAGCTCTTACTGTGGTTGCAGTGCTGGCTGCTTACAGACATATCGGACTGATCCCATCGATAGCCCTAGCAACCTGCTTGTTCATCGGAGCAATGGCATTGCAGTTTACAGGTGGACGAGGTATCTCCGCCAATACAGGTGAAGATCGCACGGCGCTCTGGGGCCAAAGCCTCCAACTATTGAAGTCTCATCCAGTCTTCGGAGTAGGCATCGGCAATCTGCCTGACTACCTTGAAGATCACAAGACTGCCCACAACTCCGTGATTGTCTGCGCAGCAGAGCTGGGAGTCTTCGGGTTGTTCTTCTGGTCGCTGTTCCTCTTCCCAACTGCCAGAGATGCCTTTGTGATTGCATCATCCTCAAAGGTAAGCGAGGGGAAGCGCGTACGAGTTGAAGAAGACCCCCTTCCGTATAAGGTTTCGTACTCCAGAGCAATCGACAAGTCGGAGATCAATCGGTTAGGTCGCCTAATGTTTCTGTCTCTGGCAGGCTACTTCTGTACCGGCTGGTTCCTCTCCAGATCCTTCGTCATTACGCTGTTCCTGCTAGGCGGAATGACCGAGGTAGTCTATGAAATGGCCTTGGATAGAGGAATGATTGTACCTCGCATGAAGCTTGGGCGCGCGCTGCCATACTCAGGGTTGTTGGCAGTCGTCCTGCTCATAACTGTATACGTTGTCATTCGAATACTAAACCTAGTCCATTGATTCTGAGGAGAGCAAGACATGTCGAAGATTAGACTTGGAACCATGCTGGGGACGACAATGGCCGGCGGCCTAATGGGTCCCCAAAGTACTCCACCATATACCCAGACGAGCGTATTGGAGCCGCTGTCAACGAGGAAGAGGCACCCACGGCCGCCAACTCTGTACGATACAGTCGATGCCCATGACCTTGACATCCAGTTCGCCATTGTGGCCATTGCGATTGCTCTCTTGCTGTTCCTCCTGCAAGTCGTGCCATACCTATCTCACCGTTGGGTAACAGATGAGAGCTGGTATAGCACGACGGCCTACTCAATTGCCCACGGAACAGGCGTCAAGAGTACGGCTATTGGCCCCAACGACATCCAGAGTCGCTTTGATGCCAGGCCTCCTGGAACAGCGATAGTGATAGCTGGTGCCTTTCACCTCTTTGGGGAGAGCCAAGTACCTGCCCGGTTAGGCTCAGTCTTGGCTGGTATAGCCATCGTCCTTCTCACCTTCCTATTGGCCTACAATGTACTCAGCGAGGAAGCAGCTTATATAGCGACGTTCCTTGTAGCCACTGACAACTTCATTGTCCTTGTCTCCAGGTCGGCGCGACCCGAAGCCTTGACTGTCGTGGCCATCTTAGGCTCAATGCTTCTCATGAAGAAGTATGCCGGCAATAGTGAGGCACTGTGGGCATTCCTGAGTGGTATTGCCATTGGTATAGGAACTATGTTCCATATCACTGTGCTTGGGTATGTAGTCTCCCTCGCCATCTTAGCAGTTGTACTTGACATCAGACGCAAGCAGTTCCCACTGAAGGGTATCGCTACGTTCTCCACAGGTTATCTCATCTCTCTGGTACCCTTCGCCGCTTGGATACTGTCCACCCCAGGCGGAAGAGAAGCATTCCGCATAGAGTATCTCAAGCGCTCTGCCAACGGACTAGCAAGGGTCTTGCAGGAAGGCTATCGCTACCACGATATGCTCGGCTTTGGCATGGTCCATAAGTACGGCCTGCAATACATACCTCTCAGGCTTCCAATACCACTGTTCTTCCTGGTAGCTACCTACCTGCTATGGAAGATGAAGCGTCAGTGGTTCTATCTGGAAGTGTTGTTCGTGGTTCCAACGATGCTCTGGTTCGCCTATACCCCGAACAAGAGCTCTCGGTACTTCGCACTCTTGGCACCAATCTTCGCCCTTGTCATTGGGGCTGCTGTCAGTGCTATTGCCACCTTTGCCAAGCCCAACTGGCTGTTACATCGCGTCATGGGATACTTGGTCTACCTGATAGTGGTAATGCAATTGGTAGCGAACGTCTTCCTGTTGTATGGTGCTCGCCAAGCTGATTACAACAAGGTAGGCGCTGAACTGCGCAGTGTCATCCCTCAAGGGCAGACTGCATACGGCACCATCACCTTCTGGCTGGCATTCAAAGACCGTCCGTATGTCTCCTATGAACGGACAGATCCTCTGATGGCTGCCAATGAACTTGGTGTTCACTACTTCATTACTGGCGATCCTATTCTCGCCGGAGGACAGTGGGTTGAGAACCAGCCGGGAGACAATGCCTACCGTACGCGACTGCGGGCAAGCATGAACGAAGTAGTCGCTCGCAGCGTCCTGGTTGGACACTTCCCGGATCAGTACTATGGCGACCTCAGGGTCTACAGGTTTGAAGGATGGCAGCAATGGCAACTAAGAAGCCTACAGCCAAGCAAGTGAGGGAAAGCAAGAAGGTTCTGCGTGGCCTTGTTAAGGACACGATGACCATCCACAAGATCATGACCATGATCCTGAGAGTCTTGAGGGAAGAGGCTATTCAGGAGCTGAAGAAGCTCGGCGTGAAACCTCCCTGGGGTGAATCCTATGTCAAGTCAACGCAAGGTAGTGGACGAACCGGAGGAAGACTTCCCGGGGCAGCTAAAGGAGTCAAAGCGCCAGCACGCTCTGGAAAGAGCAGTCGCAGCCGCTGACCATCTCCTGGTAATGCACGCCGACGGAGACGTGGATGAACTGATGTTGGTCACCCTTGAGATGGCCGAGGCCTGGCTTCGTAAGCTGGGCATCATGGTCCGGGCCGGCATCAGTCGCGCGGAACTGATGAGAAGGATATCCTCCAATGCCAACGTCTAGCATCAATGTGACGATAGAGGAAAGTGACAGGCAAGCTATTCTCTTGGCGATTGGACACTTGGCCGTCGAACGACCAGGATGGGATTACATGCTCGGGGAGATAGCCGAGACTCTAATGGGTCGGAAGATGTACGAGGAGCTCCGGGACATGCACGCTTCGGACATCCGGTTCCAGCAGAGAGAGAACAAGGAGAGCAATGGTACACATTGATACCGAAAGGGAAGGGAAACTGTTGGCTCGAGACCTAAAGCCAATGGGCGATATCAAAGCCAACCTTATCCAGGATGCCCTCAACAACCTCGCCAGGACACTGATGGGTGAGGCGATTCCCACCCCAGCAGGGCTCTCCATACTGAAGGGTATAGCGATGACGCAGTTCCTGTTCGTGTCGCAGATATACCTGCAGTTAAATGAGGTCATCGCCGAACATGCTGACAATGGACTGTCAATCAGCGTGCTGGAGACCATCGCCGAAGGCAAGTACACCATTGACACGGAGGTTGTTCAAGCTATGGCCAGGGAGCTTCTCTCCCTACGCACCCTGAATGGACTTGTATAAGGAGAACAACGGACATGGATGAGAAGAGGATTATCACTTCCTTGGAAGGCCACGAACCTCCAGCTGAGAGCTTTGAGGAGCGTATGAAGCGCAGGGCCTCGAAGGAAGCCGCCGAACCCAAGACGCCGACGGCGGATGTTCATGAGATTGGATACCGCTGGCGCAAACCAGAGGAGGCTCCCAAACTAGCTACAATTCCCGCCTTGTTCAAGCTGAGCGAGAAGTTCAAGGGAGTTGGGAACCTTGTATTAGGCGGGGTCATCTACGAAGACGGTGTCCCAGCCATCTTCGACTTGTCTACGGCTCGCTTCATAGAGGTAACAGGTTGGAAGGGTATAGTCGCCTGGTTCCCAGTAGACGAGCTTCCCAAGAACTGAAGTCAAATCACTTGCAAGGAGCAAGACAATGTTCGCAGATGAGAACGCAGCAGCAGCTGGCTCTGGTCCAGCTGAACCGCAGGGTGGGAAGTTGGATGTCTGGAACCGCGTCAAGGAAGGTATCTTGAGTGCGTCTACAGAAGTCCCAAAGACCGTTGTCCAGCACTACGTGGACAAGGAGATTGACTCGCGCGTGGCGAAGACCATCGCAGCGATCGACGCGGCTACCAACCTTGAGGGTCAGATCAAGAGGATCAAGCCGGACCAAGAGTCATTCAACGAGGCCGGCGTTCCAGTCAGCGCCACCTACACCAAGGCCAAGGTTGAGGAGAGGAAGAAGCTTCAGGAGAAGCTGGACAAGGTTGAAGCTGCCCTGCTGGATGCCTTCAACGACAACAACTTCGAGAAGCTCAAGAAGCTCAACCTGGAGGGTGGCGATGCTGCTCGAGGTAATCAACCTGGAAGTCCAGCGCAAAGCTGACGACAGACGTGGGGAGTTCATGGTCCGCGTCATGCGGACCATGGAGAACAGGCCATCGGTCAGAGCGTATGAATTGATGGTCTGGTTCCTGAAGCACAAGATCAAGTCCCCGACAAGGCTTAGGAAGCTAGCCAATGAGACCCGTGATTCAGTGCTCTGGGGATTGATCATCCGCTATGAGAACCTCCGGGAACGCATAGGATACTATCCATCGGATGGATCCGGTGGTCCTCGCTTCCTACGGGATATGACGGACCAGGAGATTAGTGCAATCTACGTCAAACTGACTGAGGTCGTTCCTGCATTGAACAGGGAAGTAGCCATAGCAACGAACGTTCTCAACCAACGGTATCGGTTAACCGGAAGATATAGATCTCATCCCTAGGGGTCGACCATGGCTGTTGCAAGCTTCGTAGTGGCTATTGTTGGAGCCGCAATCCTCTGCATCATACGCGCCTTCTTAGCAGTGAGAATGAGTTCATACGAAGAAGAGTACGAGGAGCTGCTGAGCCTTATCATCGCAGTCCTCAACTTCGACGCTGCAGGGACAGGCATTTGGTTGTTTACTACTGCACCAACAGACAAGATGGGTCGCTGTATCCTCACGCTTGCCTATACGCTCATATATGTAATCTGCGTGAACGCTTCTTGGCAACGCGAGGAAGAAGACGAGCATATCGATGTGAGTGGCCAAGTATAGCAGGACTAATGCAAGACATTCTCAGGTAGGTCTCCAATGAACGTTCTCCTTGTTACATACTCATTCCCACCTGCGGGAGGAGTTGGTGTACTACGCGCCAGTAGTCTAGCACGTTACCTTCCAGCCGAAGACATCAGACTTGACGTGCTAACTACTCGGAATGCTTCCGCCGTTGGCCTCGATCAAGGGCTCCTTGACAAGATACCCAGCGAAGTCGTTATACACCGTACCTTCACCTTTGATCTTCCCTTTGGTCTGAAGAAGGCAATCAAACGGCTGATTGCTACCGGGAAGACCGATGCGACCAACATTGACAGCCAATGCCGCAAACCGGGGTTCATTGAGAGGGTCTTGCAGAACCTTCTGCTACCTGACCCTCAAGTGACTTGGATGCCAATGTTGGTACACACTGCCTATCGCATCATCAGGGATCGCGAGATAGATCTCGTTCTCATAACGGTGCCGCCGTTCTCCACCATGATGCTGGTCAAGAAGCTGCGCGAGAGATTCCCCAATCTACCCACCGTAATAGACTTCCGTGACGAGTGGCTGTCAAGCTCGTTAAAGCTGATCAGCTTCAACAAGAGTGAAGAGGCTCTCAGGATAGCATGTGACACGGAAGCGACCGCAATGAGAAGTGCAAGCACCGTTGTTACCGTCACCAAGGCGGCGCAGCGTGTAATGCGTCTTCGCTATCCAAAGGAACCGGAAGGCAAGTTCCAGATGATCCCCAATGGGTTTGATGCGCGACCTGCATTGCCTACAAAGGATCGGCAAGGCAAGTTCGTCCTTACCTACGTAGGCAGTCTCTACAAGTCGACTGACCCGACCTGGTTTGTCGAAGCCGTCTCATCCTTGCCTCCCGAAGTAAGGTCGATGCTCAAACTCCGGTTCATCGGTCACATAGAAGACGCTCACTATCGTGAGAGCCTCTTGCGACTTGGCGATACTGTTGAACTCAAAGGCTTTCTCCCTCAGAGCGAAGCCTTGGACTTGACAGCTGATACCGACGCCCTTCTCATGATTAGCCACGACGCTGTAAACGTCCCCGCCAAGTTCTATGATTACATAAGCTTAGGTAGGCCCATTCTTGCCACAGTTAACCCAGGAGGAGACGCGCGCCACATACTGGAGGAACTGAAAGCTGGATGGTGGGCGGACAGCTACAATACTATGGCTATACGACGCTTGCTCATCAACGTGATTGTCCATGGCGAGTCGATGGCTACTTCGTTCCGACCAGATCCTGAGAAGATCGCCCAATATGAGCGTGGGGCGCTAACGAAGCGTTACGCTACCCTTCTGCATTCCATCGCCAAGGACTAATATGGAACATCTCAGCGATCTTATCCAGGCATTCAAGTCGGTGTCTACAACGGGGAAACTAAGCATAGTCATTGGCGTAGCAGTTGCCTTCTGGGGACATTACCGACTTGAGATATGGCTGGGGAACAAGTCCGTGACTTGGTCAAAGGCTTTGATGGATGAGATCATGAGTTGGCTCAATGAGCTTGGAAGCTCATGCCTCTGGTGCAAACAGGGTTATCACCCCAGTCCAATGCCTAATGGCAAATGGATGCACCTGGATGTTCCCCAACCGGTAAAGTGTCGTAATCACTGATGTGAGGTGTACTATGCCCGCTTGGAGTCTGCCCAAGTTCGCTGAAATGGCAGCGAACGTTTTGACCAACCCTCAGAGCCGCACTCCCGTACTGCTGCTGGGGAAGACCGTATTCAAGGACAACGGACAGGAAGTCGTTGCCCTGCAACAGAACCCTGCCAAGGCCTCTCGCTGGGGCAAGCTCGCTCAGAGTGGCAAGGCCGTGGTTCAGTTCCGCGACGCCAAGACCAATGCTTCTATTGGTGTTGCAGTCGACGGCAAGGTGGAACTCTATCCCAAGTAATACCCAAAGAGGTGTACTGTGGGTGAAGTAATCGACCAGAACGCCGGTATCATATTCATTGCCACCGTCCTCGTAGTGCTCATGTACGGGGTTTCAGGTGGCGTGAAAGCCTTCTGCAGGCATTGGAACATTGAGCTTTGGGACAAGAGAATCCAGCGCCTGATACTGTACTTCGTACTCTCTCTCACAATCATGTTGGTGACATGTGTCTCTGTGTTCTCCGGACTGTTTGTAGAGTTACTTGGGCTCGCAGGCCTATTTGCAGCTGCCTACGTAGTCGTAAGACTTCTTATGGTAGCAACTGGGAAGAGTGGTGAGGACCTGCGCAAGCTGTAATCACAACGTATATCTGGCTAACCTTCAACTGGTAACACAACAGGGCGGATGATCGATCCGCCAGGAGATTAGCCATGGGTGGAGGAAGCTTCAAAGAGGAAGACTATAACAAGGCAGCGACGGCTCGTAAGCTGTCTAACCGGAGTGACTTCGAGTACTCGGACTCCAACCCAGATCGGATTCACCCGGATCTGGATCCAGCCAGGATCAACGGTAAGGTAGCGGGCAAGTACGAGAGTCGGGACAGTGAAGAGCACCCCAACTCCATTCCCATCGTCGTGTGCTTCGACGTCAGCGGGTCGAATGCGGACAACGCGCGGACAGCTCAGAAGAAGCTCTCCAAGCTGATGGGCGGATTGAAGAAGTTCATGCCGGATCCTCAGGTTGCTGTGTGGGCCAACGACGACTGGCTGGCAAGTAAGGCCAACCGGATGCGCGGAGCTCTGCAGATGTCGGAGTTCGAGTCTGACAACCGCGTTGATGAGTGGCTCCGCAAGATCACCCTCATCGGAGACGGTGGAGGCAACGGACGGGAATCCTATGACCTGGTTCTGTACGCCGCCGCCAGGAAGACGGTTCTGGACTGTGTGGAGAAGAGGGGCAAGAAGGGATACCTCTTCATATACGCTGATGAGAACTTCCCTGGGTTTGTTACTCCAGAACAGATCAAGGATGTGTTTGGAGACGTTGTACCTGGGCGGATCACCATCGAAGACTTGATCAAGGAAGCCAGGGAGTTCTACAACATCTATGTGCTGTGGCCCCAAACCGGATACATCGAATCCAGGGACAGAGCCATTGAACTGCTTGGCAAGGAGTACGTATCTGAACTGGAGAGCCCCGACGACATAGTTGAGGCGATCGTCTCCAGAGTTCAGGTTGATGCAGAGAAGGAAGCCGCACTGACTGCCTCTCTCACCACATCGGTCTGAACTGCGCCAAGATGCAGTGGGCCGACTCGCGCGACTGGGTAGTCTCTACCCCAACTATCCAGTCGCGCCTACACTCGTAAAGAGGAGGCAGTAAGGGAGAGTAGACGTGGTAACCATCAAGCTTACCGAGGATCAAGTATCCACCCTCATGATGGCTTTGGGCTATCAGATGGGTTCGGCGGCGGTGGAGAGAGACACAAACATAATGGACATGATCCTCAACATTACCAATGTCATAGGAGTTCAAGTACCTGGATTCATACCCTATGGAACTCCAGGGGAAGCACCGGAAGATCCACTCGAGAGGCCAGAAGAACGCATATGAGAGACAGGAGAACGACGTCAATGAATCTACCAAGACACGCCGAGCTATGGCTCCTACCATATCTGAAAGACCGGCTTCAGAGGGTAGCCCATCCTCCTCCAAAGCCAAAGCGAGCCTGGTTTGTCCTTGCCGACCACTTCGAACCAATGGTTGGCTATGTACCACACTACGTAGAGCTTTACCGCCTTGCACAGTGGCGCGACAAGTGGCCTCGGATTGCTGACTGCGCCCCAAAGGACTCTGCTGGTCAACGTCCTCAACACAGCTTCTTCTATCCTCAGGAGTTCTACCAGCATAATGCAGTTGAGGGCATTGCCGAGATGGTTCGTCTTGGAGTAGGTGACGTTGAAGTACACCTCCATCATACTCAGGAGACGCGTGAGCGCTTCATCAATAAGATCAATGAATACTGCCATCGTCTTACCAATGACCACGGCCTGCTCCATCAGGAGAACGGCCGTACTGTATTCGGATTCATCCATGGTAATTGGGCACTGGACAACTGTCTCCCAAATGGCCAGTTCTGCGGTCTTGATGGAGAGATACGCCTGCTACATGAATTGGGGTGCTATGCAGACTTCACCATGCCGGCTCTGCCATCATTAGCCCAGGCAAGTATAGTCAACCAAATCTATTGGTGTACTCATAACCCGTATAGCAGGATGAGGAACTTCGACCGTGGTATCAAAGCCAAAGTCAGAGAAGGTGTGCGGGGCGACTTGTTGATGATCACAGGACCGGTTGGGCTAAGGTCCCGTAGGAAGATACTACCTCGCTTGGAGACAGGAGAGATAGCTGGCTACGATATGCCAACTCCAGCCCGCGTAAGAGGCTGGTTTGACCTTGCCCCTTCTATTGGGAATGACCTATTCATCAAGCTCTTTACGCACGGCGCAGATGACAGGAACTGCGCGCCATTGCTCAATGGCGGCCTTCACAACCTCTATACTTGGCTCAAGGAAGAAGCTGACAAGAGAGGCATTGAGATTCACTGGTGCACTGCTTGGCAGATGTACCAGAGGATAAGCACTCTTATCAGCAAACCCAAGCCAATGGAGTGTGCATCTTGCCAAACTGCGACTTCTGCAACTCAACGGATATCACCCGATTCTTCCCTTGCAACGACTTCGTCTCAGACTCAGCAGCCATCGGCGTTGTAAGCCATGGTAAGAGCGTAGAGCTGAGAAGCACCCAAGGCTGGGCGGCCTGTGACGCTTGTGCTGCACTAATCGACGCGACGGACCTCAACGGACTGGTGGACCACGTAGCCGATACATACAAAGCTAGAGGGTACCTAATGCCTGAAACGCACACCGAATACCTAAGATATACGTACCAACTGTTCTTCCAGAACC
>Ga0302320_10015470_pt1 | contig 15671 bp, 13 predicted proteins | sample Bog_T0_3_FD_202130 | JGI IMG/M metagenome (GOLD analysis project Ga0302320, IMG submission 202130) | Peat permafrost microbial communities from Stordalen Mire near Abisko, Sweden - Bog_T0_3 | ecosystem: Environmental > Terrestrial > Soil > Wetlands > Peat | place: Sweden: Abisko, Stordalen Mire... | reverse complement strand
AGATGGGGCTGGAGGTGATCTCGTTCACGATCAAGGAAGTTCGCGACCAGAACGAGTACATCACCAACATGGGGCGTCCGGATATTGCGCGCATCAAGCGCGACGCCGACGTGGCGACCGCCGAAGCCGAGCGCGATACCGCGATGCGACGCGCCATCGCCACCCGGGAAGCAGCAGTGGCGAAGGCCCAGGCCGACCAGGAACGCGTGCTGGCGGAGACGCTCTCGCTGGCCAAGCAATCCGAGGCGCAACGCGATCTGGAAGTGAAGAAAGCCGAGTACGCCGAATCCGTAAAGAAGCAGCAGGCAACGGCGGACAAGTCTTACGAAATCCAGACCAACATCATGCAGCAACAGCTCGTGGTGGAATCCGTAAAGGTTCAGAGAGCGGAGAAAGAGCAGCAAGTGCTGGTGCAGGAAGCCGAAATTCTGCGCCGTGAGAAGGAACTGATCGCCACCGTGCTCAAGCCGGCCGAGATCGAGCGCCAGCGCATTGAAACACTGGCGGGCGCGGAGAAGCAGCGGTTGATTCTCGAAGCCGAAGGCAAGGCCGCAAACATCCGCAACCAGGGTGAAGCCGAAGCCGAGATCATCTTCAAGAAGGGCGAGGCCGAGGCGAAGGCAATGAACGTGAAGGCCGAGGCCTTCCAGGAGTACAACCAGGCTGCCGTGATCGACAGGCTGATCTCACAGATGCCCGAAATTGTTCGCGCTCTTGCGGCTCCGCTCTCGCAGGTGGATCGCATCACGGTCGTATCCACCGGCGATGGGCACACCGCGGGGGTGAATAAGATTACCGGCGACATTGCGCAGATGGCGGCGCAGGTCCCGGCGCTGTTTGAAGCACTCAGCGGCATGAACGTGCAGGAGATGATGGCGAAGGTGCGAGGGATCGGAGACAAATCGCCGAAGCCGGGCAAGGATGAAGGCGCGGGCAAGTAGCCGAGGAGTGTGGGGCGCACTGATCCGCGCCCTGCGTTCTCGACAGTGAAGTGTTCTAACAGAAGTTTGCTGCACAGAAAAGGAGTACGGTATGGCACTGCTGGAACGAGTAGCAACATTGATCCGGGCCAATCTCAATGAACTGGTGGATCGAGCCGAGAACCCGGAGAAGATGATCAAACAGGTCATCCTCGACATGCAGAACCAGTTCATGCAGGTGAAAACACAGGTGGCGATTGCACTTGCGGATCTGCACCTGCTGGAGAAAAAGCAGCAGGAAAACAATGGACGCGAAGAAGAATGGATGCGTAAGGCGCAGCTCGCCGTGAGCAAGGAAGACGACCGCCTGGCACGCGCCGCACTGGATCGAGCCATGAGCTATAAGCAACTGGCCGCTAATTTTGTGGAACAGATGGAAGACCAGAAATCGCAAGTTGAGGGACTGAAGGATGCTCTGAACGCGCTGGCCAGGAAAATATCCGAAGCCGAGGGAAAGGCCGAGTTGCTGATCGCGCAGCATCGCCGTACGAGAGCGGTGGGGCGCGCCGCGGACGCGAGCCAGAGGGCGGCTTTAGAGGAGAAAGCTGGGGCCTTCCAGCGCATGAGCAACAAGGTGATGCGCGCCGAAGCAGTGACGCAGGCTACGGTGGAGTTGAGCGGGGAAGACATCGAGCGCGGGTTCGAAAAACTCGAGCGCGAGCAGGAAATTGAACGCATGTTGCAGGAACTGAAACAGCGCAGGACCCTGTCGGCGTAGGGCCTCGCACCGAGCGCAGTGCGGGCGCCCTGCGTCGGGGCGCCCGTGTGGTTGAGCGAGCACGCGGTTACTTCGGCTTGCTGACCGCGCTGGCGCCGGGATTCGTAATGGCGCCCTGCGACGCCGAGGCCACCAGGGCGGTGTACTTGGCGAAGACGCCGCTTCGGTAGATCGGGGGCCGCGGGACGCATTGGCTGAGGCGCTGCTCGAGGGTCGCGGGATCGAGGTCGAGTTCGATCTTGCGAGTCGTGACGTCGATGTGGATGATGTCGCCGTCGAGGATGGCGGCGATGGGGCCGCCCAGTGCCGCTTCGGGCGAGACATGGCCCATCATGAGACCGCGGGTTGCGCCGCTAAACCGTCCATCGGTGATCAGGGCCACGCTGCCGCCGAGCCCTTCGCCGACCAGGGCTGCGGTGACGCCAAGCATTTCTCTCATGCCGGGCCCACCCTTGGGACCTTCATTGCGGATGACGACGACATCGCCGCTGCGGATGGTCTTGGAGGTGACGGCGGTCATTGCTTCTTCTTCACTTTCAAAGACGCGGGCCGGCCCGGTCTGGCTGAGGCGCTCGTGTCCGCTGATCTTGGCGACACAGCCCTCTGGAGCGATGTTGCCGCGCAGGATCACGAGGCCGCCCGTCTTCTTGAGCGGATGGTCTGCGGAGACGATCACCTCTTGGCCCGGCGTTTCCTCCACTGCGGCGGCTTCTTCGGCGATGGTTTTTCCGGAGACGGTGATCGCGTCCGCATGCAGCAGGCCGAGCGCGAGCAGCCGGCTGGCAAGGACGCGATTGCCGCCGGCCGCATGCACATCGGCGGCAACGAAGCGCCCCGAGGGCTTGAGGTCGGCGAGGATAGGAGTGCGCTCGCTGACCGTCTGGAAGTCATCGATGTCGAGCGCGACACCGGCCTCGCGCGCGATGGCCAGCAGGTGCAGCACGGCGTTCGTGGAACCGCTGGTGGCGGCCACCGATGCGATGGCATTCTCAAATGCATCGCCGGTTAGAATGTCCAGCGGCCTTAGATTGGCGCGGAGCAGGTTCATCACAACTTCGCCGCACTGCAACGCCACCTTGTTTTTCTCCGGAGAGAGCGCGGGAACGCTGTTGAATCCCATCGGCGACAGCCCGATCAGCTCCATGACGGTGGACATGGTGTTGGCCGTGTACTGGCCACCGCAGGCTCCGGCGCCTGGGCAGGCTACGTTCTCCAGGGCCTTCAACTCGTCGTCGCCCATCTTGCCGGCGGCATTTGCGCCCACCGCCTCGAAGACATCCTGGATGGTGACGTCCTTGCCTTTGAATCTGCCGGCTGCGATGGTGCCGCCGTACAGGATGAATCCGGGAATGTTCAGGCGTGCCAGCGCCATGGCGGCGGCAGGGATGGTTTTATCGCAGCCGACGACGCAAACCACGGCGTCAAAGAGTTGGCCACGGCAGACGAGCTCGATGGAGTCGGCAATCAGTTCGCGGCTGACCAGGGAGGCACGCATGCCTTCCGTTCCCATGGTCTCGCCGTCGCTGATGGCGATGGTGTTGAACTCCATGGGCGTGCCGCCGGCGAGGCGGATGCCTTGCTTCACTTTCGCGCCAAGTTCGCGCAGATGAGAGTTGCACGGCATGGTTTCGATCCAGGTATTGGCGACGCCGATGAGGGGCTTGGCGAGATCGGCGTCAGTGAAACCGACGGCTTTGAACATGGCGCGGGCTGGGGCGCGGTCGCGTCCGTCGGTGATGTTGCGGCTTCGATGTTTCAGATCCATGGAGCGCTCCATTGCAGAGAGTATCCGTGACGTGGGCGAGGGTAAGAAAACGCCGCGCGTCTCGGGGGACGCGCGGCACGAAGAACGAGGGCGAATCTACGCCGGTATCGTCGAATACCGGCTCGACCGCTTTATCCACTCACCACCTTGGTAGGGTCAGGTTCCTTCTTCGCGTTGCTCTTGGTGGCGTCGGGCAGCCAGTCCATCATGCTGCGCAGCCTGAATCCGACCTCTTCAATCGGGTGCTGTTTTTCGGCCTCCCGAAGAGCGGTGAAGTGTTTGTTGCCGCTGCGGTGCTCGGCGATCCATTCGCGTGCAAATTCGCCGCTCTGAATGTCGGCCAGCACCTTCTTCATTGCCTGGCGGGTGGCGTCGCCAACCACGGCTTCGCCGCGCGTCAGGTCGCCGTACTCGGCAGTGTTCGAGATGGAGTAGCGCATGCGGGCGAGGCCGCCTTCGTAGATCAGGTCCACGATCAGCTTCACCTCGTGCAGACACTCGAAGTAGGCGATCTCGGGCTGGTAGCCGGCAGCGACCAGGGTTTCATAGCCCTTCTTGATCAGCGAAGTGAGTCCGCCGCAAAGGACGGCCTGTTCGCCAAAGAGGTCGCTCTCGGTTTCTTCCTTGAACGTGGTCTGCAGAACTCCGGCGCGGGTGGAGCCGATGCCATCGGCATAGGCAAGGGCCAACTCGTGTGCGTGTCCGCTGGCATCCTGATGGATGGCGATGAGAGAAGGAACGCCGCGGCCTTCGGTGTACTGGCGGCGAACCAGGTGACCGGGGCTCTTGGGCGCGATCATCACCACGTCCACGTCGGCCGGAGGTTCAATGGTCTTGAAGTGAATGGAGAAACCGTGAGAAAAGCCGAGAACCTTCCCCTTGGTAAGGTAGGGGCGGATAGACTCGGCATAGAGCTCGCTTTGAGTTTCGTCGGGAGTAAGTATCTGCAGATAATCGGCGCGCTTTGCCGCTTCGGCGGGCGCAACCACTTCAAACCCGTCGTCACGGGCGCGTTGCGCGGTGGGACGCTTGGGGTCAAGACCGATGATGACGTTGTAGCCGCTCTCACGCAGGTTGAGCGCCTGGGCATGACCCTGACTACCGTAACCGAACACGGCAATGGTCTTGTGCTTCAGCGCGTCGGGATTGGCGTCGTGGGCGTAATAGATAGTGGCCAAGGTGGCTCCTTTGGATGTGAAAAACCGACCGGGCGGTCGGTTTTAACGATGCTCCGACATTTGCGCTTGCATGTCAATGGCTGATCGAAAAAACTAATAGCATTACAAATGCGAATACACTGCACATTCCCGCGTGCAGCCCGATGCGCGGCTAGCGCGCGAGCGGCAGGGTGAAGGAGAATACCGAACCCCGGCCCGGCTGCGTCGTCAGTGAAATCGTGCCGCCGTGCGCTTCCACAATCGCCTTGGCGATGGCAAGGCCCATGCCGGTGCCCTGCACGTTCTGGCGCTGGTCGCGTCCGCGGTAAAACTTATCAAAAATCATGCTCTGATCAATGCTGTCGATTCCCGGTCCCTGGTCCGCCACGCTGGTGACCAGCATGTTTCCCTGAACCTCGGCCGTAATCGTGATAGGAGTGCCGCGAGGCGAATACTTTCCCGCGTTATCAAGCAACTGGGAAAGTATCTCCTCGGTGTGCCGCAGGTCCATGTTGACTCGGGGCAGCCGGTCGTCCACGTCCACCTTCACTTCGTGCCGGGCAAGAGTATTTTGATTGGTCTCGAGCGCGGCATCGATGGCCTCGCGAATATGGTGCGGTTCGAGGTTCAGTTCCACGGCATGGGCGTCAAGCTGCGCCATTTGCGCGGCTTCGCCAACCAGCCGGTCCAGCCGGTCGCTCTCTTCGTTGATGATCGTGAGTAGTTCCTTGCGTGATGCTTCGTCGAGTTGGGCGTCACCGAGAAGCGACTGCGCCGAGGCTTTAATGGCCGTCAGCGGGGTGCGAAAGTCGTGCGTGACCGAGTCGAGAAGGATGGAACGCAGGCGTTCGCTTTCGCGTCCAGCTTCGGAATGAGCAAGCTTTTCCACCGCGCCGGCGCGTTCGATGGCGATGGCAACCAGGCTGCCGATGGCTTCCATGCTCTCGGTCGATAGATCTCCGCCGATCACCGCCAGCGCTCCCACGGACCGCAAGCCGATGCGCAGAGGCCGGATGCGGAGGTTTCTTGCGTTATCGGTGACCGGCTCGCCACGGCTGCTGACGCGCTGCAGATCGTCGCTGGAAATCAAGCTTTGCGCACGCAGGTCGGAGTAGTACACCTTCTTGCTATGCACGGAAAGCATGCCTGCGAACGTGGCGCCGAAGATATCCACGACCTTGATGGGAATCGCATTGATGAGGCCGAGCACGTTGTCAGCCGTGAGCATCTGCTGGCTGAAGGCGTAGAGCTGCTCCAATTCGCGGCGGCGGCTGTTGGCGTTCACGGCCTCACGGCGGGCTCTGTCGGAAAGCTGGCTGGCGATGACGGCAGTGAACAGAAAGGTGAAGAGTGCAATCCAGTTCTGCGGATCGGCGATGGTGAAGGTGCCAACGGGCGGCAGGAAAAAGAAGTTGTAGGCCAGGGTTGAGATGACGGAAAGAAGAATCGCGCAGCGCAGTCCCCAGGAGGCGGAGACAACTAGTACGGCGAGCAGGAATGCAAATCCCGCCGTGTTGGCATTGGCGTGCAGGAGACGGCAGAGGGTGACCAGCACAGCCACCAGGGCGCAGGAAGACGCGTAGCGAATGGCTTGATTCTGCAGGAGCTTGTTCACACCTCGGAATTGTAACGTATTCGACAATTCCCGGTTCTTGTTTGACAATAGGCGCGACATGCAGAAGACACCCGAACAGTGGCTGGAAGAAACCGCGCCAACCAAGAAACGAGGACTTTTCAAGCTCTTCCTCGGCTACGCCCCCGGTGTGGGCAAGACTTATAACATGTTGAGCGAGGGGATCCGGCGCTTCAGCCGCGGCGAGAATGTTGCGATCGGAGTGGTCGAGAGCCACGGCCGTCCGGCGACCGCCGAACTTGCCGGACGATTGCCGGTGGTGCCGCGAAAACAACTGGATTACAAAGGGACCACGTTCGACGAGATGGACGTGGATGCGATTCTGGAACTGCACCCGGAAATCGTGCTGGTGGACGAGCTTGCTCACACCAACATCGAGGGCAGCAAGCACCGCAAGCGCTACGAAGACGTCATGGAGCTGCTGGACGCGCGGATCGACGTGGTTTCGACCATGAACGTGCAGCATATAGAGAGCGTGACGCCGCTGGTGGGACGCATTACGGGCGTCGTGGTGCGGGAGACGGTTCCGGACTGGGTGTTGCAGCGGGTGGACGAAATCGTGCTCGCCGATCTGACTCCGGAGGCTCTGCAAGCCCGCATGCGGCGCGGTGATATCTATCCGCTGGAGCGCAGCGATCGCGCGCTTTCCAACTTCTTCCGTCCAGGAAATCTCATCGCCCTGCGCGAGCTAGCGCTGCGCCAGGTTGGCAGCGTGGTGGATCGCAGCCTTGAGAGCTACATGGAGAAGGAGCACATGGAGAACCGCACGCCGATCACGGAGCGGATCGGGGTGTGCATCAGTTCCAATCCTATCGCGCAATATCTGATTGCGCGCACTGCCAGGATGGCGCAGAAAACAGGAGCGGAGTTCTTTGTGCTGTACGTGGACATTGGCAGAGACGACGACCCCGAATACCGGCGAACGCTGGAGGAGAATTTCCGCTTTGCCGAGAACCTCGGCGCGCAGATCGTGAAGGCGAAGGGCAAGAAGGTCGCTGCAGAGGTGGCCAAGATCGTGCATGAAAAACATATTACGCAGGTAGTCTTTGGGCGTTCGGCGCTGACTGGCTGGAGGAAATTCCTCTACCTATCGGCGATCCACGACTTTCTTCGCGACGCGCCGGCGGTGGATGTGCATATCGTGACACAGGAGCCAAGGTGACCATGAGCACCAGCGAAGCGCAGCGCAATATCCTGGTAGTGGACGACGAGTCGCAGATCACACGGGTTTTGCGGACCGCGCTTTCCGGTCACGGTTACAACGTGAGGAGTGCCGGTGATGGCGACGAAGCCCTTGAGGTGATGCGGCAATGGACACCGGACCTGGTCATCACCGATCTTTCGATGCCGAACATGGGAGGTCTGGAGCTGTGCCGCAGAATCCGCGCCAAGTCCAGCGTCCCCATCATCGTGCTCTCGGTTCGCGGCGAGGAGAAGCCGAAGGTCGATGCCCTGGACCTGGGCGCCGACGACTACGTAACCAAGCCCTTCAACATGAACGAACTGCTGGCGCGGGTTCGCGCCGGACTGCGCCGCGCGTCGGTTCCGGCCCAGGAAGAGGACGCGGTCGAGATCGAAGCCGGCGATTTTCATATCGATCTGCTGACCCGGTTGGTGAAGGTGCGGGACCGCGAAGTACGTCTGACGCCGAAGGAATTCGATCTGCTCAGCTATCTGGCGAAAAATCCCGGAAGAGTGATCACTCATCGCACGCTGCTGGCCTCGGTCTGGGGAGGAATGAGCACACAGCAGCCTGAGTATCTGCACGTCTTCATGAATCATCTGCGAAAAAAGCTGGAGCCCGAAGATGGCTCGGTTCGCTACCTGGTGACCGAGAAATGGGTCGGTTACCGCTTCGAGCCCGGCGATTCGAAATAGCGGCACCGCGCTCCCGCAGCGGGGAACCGCGAGTCTCTCCAGACTGTTTCCCGTCTATTGCTTACCCCGGCATTTAGGAACATTTAAGGCACTCTTTATGCGTGTTTTAGGCGCGCCGATATCCAATCGAACTGAAGGCTGGGCGAGACTAAGTTCATCCCCTGTCCGCCCGGGAGGTTCGCATGTTGGTTCTGGCGACGTTCCTCGCAATCGGCATGACGGCGGTCCTGCTCATGCTGCGTTTCGTTTTCGCGCTTGATTCCGAAATCAGAGCCGCAAAGAAACATACAGCGGCGACAGTTCACTTCATCTCCGGCGAGCGGAGTCCATCTGCCAGGGGGGCGCGTGACTCGGCTCCGCTGCTGACGCTGGTGGACTCCAACGCGCGGAGGCGCACCGTCTACGCTCCGGTTTCGCGGAGCGCTTATTTTCAACGCAACGAAAACTCTGAGTCCAAGGGAGCGTAGCAAGCGTATGTCTATCGAAACCGTCTCACCCGAAAAGCTGGCGATGTTGGTGCATCGTTATCGCGAGGCGCTTGCGCCCGATTTTGGACTGCGACCGGGCAACAGCCCGGAGTGGGGAGACATCCCGCCGCAGGAGCGCAAGCGAATGATAGCCGCCACCCGGCTTGCGCTGCTCGATCTCGCGAGTGCAAGTCCGTACCCGGCTTCCGGCGAGTTGCCCCCATTCGCGAAGATTGCAGGCGGCAGCGAGGGGAAGGAGTGTGGCTGCTGAATTGGGACGTTTAGGAACTTTTTAGAAACTCTTTAGCTAGGTTTCATCGCCAATCACTTCCAATGGAGGCAGTGACCAGTGGCTATCCGCTGCGAAGATGGTCTGGCGCCAGGAGAGCAAGCATGCAGGATTTGGTGTTCGTCGGAATCACTATCGTCTTCTTCGCGGTGTCGATTGGCTACGTTCACTTCTGTGAGCGGATCAGGTAAGGGAGATAGACATGGAAACGATCGTCATGCTGGTGGCGGCTGCGCTGATGTTGGTCTATCTGTTCTACGCACTGCTTTGCCCGGAGAAATTCTGACATGACCCTGAACGGGTGGTTGCAAATTGCGTTTTTTCTGCTGCTCATCTTCGCCGTTACCAAGCCGCTTGGCGTGTTCATGGTGCGCGTGTTCAACCGTGAAAAGACGTTCATGGACCCGGTGCTGCGGCCGATTGAAAAGCTGATCTACCGCACGACTGGGGTGGACGAAGCGCGCGAAATGGGTTGGGTGGAGTATGCGATTGCCATGCTTCTGTTCAGCTTGGTTTCGATGCTGCTGCTCTATGTGATGCAGCGCGTGCAGGGCCACCTGCCTTTCAATCCGCAGAAGTTTGGCTCGGTCAATCCGCCGAACCTGGCTTGGAATACGGCGGCATCGTTCACCACGAACACGAACTGGCAAGCCTACTCGGGTGAAGCGACGATGAGTTACTTCACCCAGATGGTGGGGCTGGCATATCACAACTTTGTCTCCGCGGCGACCGGCATCGCGCTGGCCATTGCGCTCATTCGCGGCATTGCGCGGCGCGAGATGAATACGATTGGAAACTTCTGGGTGGACCTGGTTCGCAGTTCGCTGTGGGTGTTGCTGCCGTTCTGCGTGGTCGGTTCGCTGGTGCTGGTGTCGCAGGGCGTGGTGCAGAACCTGCGTCCGTACGACACCGTGAAGATCGTGGAGCCGCAACAGGTGCCGCATCTGGGAACGGATGGCAAGCCCACGGTCGGCGCCGACGGCAAGCCGCAGATGGACACGGTGACCGAGCAGACGATTGCGCAAGGTCCAGTCGCTTCACAGGAGTTTATTAAGGATTTCGGTACCAACGGCGGCGGTTTCTTCAACGCCAACAGCGCACATCCGTTTGAAAACCCAACGCCTCTCTCCAACCTGCTGGAGATGTTTGCCATTTTCGCCATCGGCGCCGGGCTCACCTACACGCTGGGCAGCATGACCGGCTCAACGCGGCATGGCTGGGCAGTGTGGGGAGCGATGGCGGCACTCTTCCTGGCGGGCGTGACGGTGGCGTACTGGGCCGAGGCCCGCGGCAATCCGCTGCTGCATGGCGTGGACCAGCAGGCGAGCGTGACGCAGCCGGGCGGCAACATGGAAGGCAAGGAGACCCGCTTCGGCATCGCTAATTCCGCACTGTTCGCCACGGTCACGACGGACACCAGTTGCGGTGCGGTCAACAGTTGGCACGATTCGTTTACGCCCCTGGGCGGCCTGGTTCCGCTGGTCAACATCTCGCTGGGCGAGGTGATCTTCGGCGGTGTTGGCTCGGGCATGTACGGCATGCTGATTTTCGTGATACTGACCGTCTTCATTGCAGGTCTGATGGTCGGGCGAACGCCGGAGTACCTGGGTAAGAAGATCGAGGGGTATGAAGTGAAGATGGCAATGCTGTTTGCGCTCATCTTCCCTCTGATCATCCTGGCACTGACGGCGGTATCCAGCGTGAAGCCGTTTGGCACATGGGCTATTGCGAATCCGGGGCCGCACGGGCTCTCCGAGATTCTCTATGCATTCACGTCGGCGGCCGGCAACAACGGATCGGCCTTCGGCGGCTTGAACGCAAACACTGCCTGGTACAACGTCTCGATTGGGTTTGCTGCGCTCGGCGGACGCTTCCTGATGAAGATTCCAATGCTGGCGATTGCAGGCAGTCTGGCGAAGAAGAAATACGTTCCGCCATCGGTCGGCACGTTCCCGGTGACGACGCCACTGTTCAGCGTCCTGCTGATTGGCGTGATTCTGATTCTGGGCGCGCTGACGTTTTTCCCGGCGCTCAGCCTTGGTCCAATTCTTGAACATCTGATGATGAATGCAGGAAAGGCTTTCTAAGAAAATCATGTCGAGCACATCGAAAAATCGCAAGTCGATCTGGGATCCCGCGATTGTTCGCGGCGCGGCCATCGGTTCCGTGCGCAAGCTCAACCCGGCGAAAATGATGGCCAATCCCGTCATGTTCGTAGTTGAGGTGGGCAGCGTAATCACCACGATTCTTCTGATCCTGCGCCCGCATGAGGCGTTCAAGTTCAATCTTCAAATCACTCTCTGGTTGTGGTTCACCGTGCTGTTTGCCAACTTCGCCGAGGCGATGGCGGAGGGGCGCGGCAAGGCGCAGGCGGATACACTGCGCAAGGCTCGCTCGGAAACGATTGCCAATCGCCTGCTGGCGAATGGCAAGGTGGAGCAGGTTGCAAGCTCCGTCCTGCGAGCACAGGACATGGTGCTGGTGTCAGCCGGAGAATTGGTTCCCGGCGACGGCGAGATCGTAGACGGCATCGCATCGGTCGATGAGTCGGCGATCACGGGCGAGTCGGCTCCGGTCATCCGCGAATCCGGCGGCGACCGGTCGGCGGTAACCGGCGGCACGCGAGTGCTCTCCGATCAGATCAAGGTGAGGATCACCTCCAACCCCGGTGAAACATTCATGGATCGCATGATTGCGCTGGTGGAAGGCGCCGAGCGGCAGAAGACACCGAACGAGATTGCACTCAACATTCTGCTTGCAGGACTGACGATCGTGTTCCTGCTGGCGGTGGTCACGCTGCAGCCGTTTGCAATTTACTCGGGCTCGCCGCAAACCGTATTCGTGCTGGTCTCGCTGCTGGTCTGCCTGATTCCGACGACGATTGGCGGACTGCTCTCGGCAATTGGAATTGCGGGCATGGACAGGCTGGTGCAGCACAACGTGCTTGCCATGTCCGGACGCGCCGTGGAAGCCGCCGGCGACGTCAACACCCTGCTGCTCGATAAGACCGGCACCATCACGCTAGGCAATCGCCAGGCCTCGCGCTTTGTCCCCGCGCCGGGAGTCACCGAAGCGGAGCTGGCAAACGCGGCGCAACTTTCGTCACTCGCCGATGAGACACCGGAGGGCCGCTCGATCGTGGTGCTGGCAAAAGAGAAGTACAACCTCCGCGGGCGCGATCTGCAGGATCACAAGGCCGAGTTTGTTCCGTTCTCGGCGCAGACCAGGATGAGCGGTGTAAACCTCAACGGCTTTCAGATTCGCAAGGGCTCGGTGGATGCAATCGAACGTTTCGTGCAGGAGAACCAGGGCGTGTTTGCGCCGGAGGTTCGAGAACTGGTGGATACGATTGCCCGCGCCGGCAGCACCCCGCTGGTGGTAGCCGAGAAACAACGCGGCGCGCTGGGTGTGATCGAGCTGAAGGACATCGTCAAGGGCGGCATGCGCGAACGGTTCGACCAGCTCCGGGCGATGGGCATTCGTACGGTGATGATCACCGGCGACAATCCGTTGACCGCTGCGGCGATTGCGCGCGAGGCTGGCGTCGATGACTTCCTGGCCCAGGCCACGCCCAAGGACAAGATGGATCTGATCCGCAAGGAACAGGCCGAGGGCAAGCTGGTGGCGATGACCGGCGACGGCACCAACGACGCTCCGGCGCTGGCGCAGGCAGACGTTGGCGTGGCGATGAATTCCGGCACGCAGGCGGCAAAAGAGGCCGGAAACATGGTCGATCTGGATTCCAACCCGACCAAGCTGATCGAGATTGTAGGCATCGGCAAGCAACTGCTGATGACGCGCGGCGCGTTGACGACGTTCTCCATCGCCAACGACGTTGCCAAGTACTTCGCGATCATTCCAGCCATGTTCGCCGTAACGTTTCCGGTGCTGAACGCGCTGAACATCATGCACCTGAAGACGCCGCAGTCGGCGGTGCTTTCGGCGGTGATCTTCAACGCGATCATCATCATCATGCTGATCCCGCTGGCGCTGCGAGGCATCCAGTATCGTCCGATGGGCGCGGCGGCACTGCTGCGGCGCAATCTGCTCATCTATGGCGTGGGCGGAATTATTGCGCCGTTTATCGGCATCAAGCTGATCGACATTCTGATTACAAGCGCCGGGCTGGCGTAAGCGGAAGGGGACGGATGAAACGCAATCTGATTAGCGCGATATTGATGACCGTGGTTACGACGATTCTGCTCGGCGTGGTGTATCCGCTGGTGGTCACCGGGCTGGCACAGGTGATATTTCCCGGCAAGGCAAATGGACAGCTGATCGTGCGGGACGGAAAGCTGATCGGTTCGCGGATCATCGCGCAGCCCTTTACCGGCGCTGGATATTTTCATCCGCGTGGATCGGCTGCGGGTAATGGATACGAAGCGAACAACTCGGGTGGCACCAACCTGGGCCCGACAAACCAGAAGTTATTGGACCGGGTGAAACAGGACGTGGCTGCGGCCCAGAGCGAGAATCCCACACAGCCGGTTCCAGCCGATTATGTGACTACATCCGCCTCCGGACTGGACCCGGACATCACGCCCGCCAATGCTGATTTCCAGGCGCCGCGTGTCGCCAAAGAGCGCGGCATCGGTAAGGAACAACTATCGGCGCTGGTCCATCAGCATACCGAAGGAAGACAGTTTCAACTTCTTGGTGAGCCCCGCGTGAACGTGCTGGAACTGAACCTGGACCTGGACGCGAAATTTCCGTTGCAGAAGAGAGCTTCGCGATAAAGTTGCGTAAAACCCGATGCGGAGAGATGGCCTCGCTCGAGGCCATTTCTTATGTCGCGTTTGAAATGCAGCGCAGCGCGGGTGTATGTTCAGCCATCTATGGCGAGTTTTTCAAATTCACACATGGGCACATCCGAGGACAGGCGCGCGCAGGGCCGGGCGCGGCGCAAGCAGGTGAAGCGGCAGCACCACGGCGAGTGGGACGCGAAGCAGCGGCGCCGCGAGCCGCTGAAGCTGCTGGAAGAAAGCATGCGTGGGCGCGTTCCAGCGCTGGTTCCGCTGAAGTATGAGTTGATGATGGCGTCGCCGTTCGGATACTTTCGCGGCGCCGTGCCGGTGATGGCCGCCGACCTGGCGCTGTTGCCTAACACCGGCATCGTCAACCAGATTTGCGGCGATGCCCACGTGCGCAACCTGGGCGCGTACGCGGCGCCTGACGGCCGGCTGGTTTTCGACATCAACGATTTTGACGAGACGACGCGCGCGCCTTTTGAGTGGGACCTGAAACGACTGGCGACAAGCCTGGTGTTGACGGGCCGGGAAACGGGCGCGAAGGATGGTTTCGCCAAGAGCGCTGTGCGCGCCTTTCTGCAGGAGTACCAGAAGTCGGCGCGCATCTTCGCCGCGCTGCCGGTGCTGGAGGTGGCGCACTACCAGGTGCATCGGCTGATGAAGGTGGCGCCGGTTTCCGATGCGCTGATGAAGGCCGAACGGGCGACTCCGCTGCACACCCTGGAGACGCTGACGGAGCCGGCGAAGAAGGGCGCGGGCCGCGTGTTTCGCGAGAATAAGCCAGCGATTGCGCGGGTGAGCGCAGCGCGGGCGCGGCAGGTTGTGGGCGCGCTGAAAGAGTACGGCGAAAGTCTGCTGCCGGAGCGGCAGCATCTGCTGGCGCAGTACCGGGCGCTCGACGTGTGCTTCAAGGTGGTGGGCACGGGGAGCGTGGGGACGCGCGACTACTGCGTGTACATGGAAGGCAACGGTGGCGGAGACCCGCTGTTTCTGCAGGTGAAACAGGAAATGGGATCGGCGTACCTGCCGTACTTGAACGGCGGAAAAGGGCGCGGGCATTGGGGTCGCGCGGTCGCCGAGGGACAGCGCGCGATGCAGTTGCAATCGGATCCGATGCTGGGATGGACGACGATTGCGGATCGCGAATACCTGGTGCGGCAACTGAGCGACCACAAGGCTTCGATCGACCTGATGGCGCTGAAAGGCCCGGGATTGGCGGCTTACGCGGAGGTTTGCGGAGAGTTGCTGGCGCGCGGACACGCGCGCTCGGGCGATGTGCAGATGATTGTGGGATACATCGGCAACGGAGAAAGTTTTGCGGAAGCGATCGTGGAGTTCGCCGTGGCGTACGCGGACCAGACGGAGGCGGACTGGATGACGCTGCGAGGCTCTAAACATGCGGGTCGCGCGAAGGTTGGAGCGGCGAAAAAGTGAGCGCGGCGGGTTTTTGGGGAGATTCGGGGGAGGGGCGAAGATTGACAGGGTTGTTAATGGTTTCGGGAGTGAAAGTTACGACTTCGGCAATCCTTTTGTAAGGTTCGCAATCAGTGGCGCCGGAGCTACTGGGTTGGGCGGTCGTTTTACAACTGTCGTAGTAACGAAGTAGTACATTGTTGGCCGAAAGGGATGCGAACGCGTGGGTGCGCCGGGTTGCCGGGCCGGGTTCTTGAAAGGACAAATACACATATACTCATGCGCGGGGACGGTGGGGATTGGGGCGGCGGCGCGGAGGGCGTAAGGCGGATCGGCGATGCATCGGCTTCAGGGGGCTGGCTGTAGCGGCTCCTGTATTGGTGTGTCCTGCCCGTCCCACCTTAGCCGCGCAAAGACGGCGCGTCGAAGGTGGGGCACCTGCGGATACATCTTTGAAGGAACAGCCCTGGTGGAAAGGCCTCTGGGATCGCGCTGGATATTTGAGCGGGGCGGGGATTCCTCGCTTCGCTCGGAATGACAACCTCTACAAAAGCACAAATACTCACACACTCATAGTGGCGGCGGGGTGCCTCGGCGCAAATACTCAAACACTCAAACGCTCA
>Ga0302320_10015467_pt1 | contig 15672 bp, 10 predicted proteins | sample Bog_T0_3_FD_202130 | JGI IMG/M metagenome (GOLD analysis project Ga0302320, IMG submission 202130) | Peat permafrost microbial communities from Stordalen Mire near Abisko, Sweden - Bog_T0_3 | ecosystem: Environmental > Terrestrial > Soil > Wetlands > Peat | place: Sweden: Abisko, Stordalen Mire... | reverse complement strand
CGGGGTCTACACCGGCACCAGCGTTAGCAATCTGACCGCGGTCGCCTCCAGTGACGGGGCAAGCTACGCCAGCCGCCGCGCCTCCGTCCGGTTTAACCCCGTGCCGGGCACGCAATACTACATCGCGCTCGACGGTTACAACGGCCAGGCCGGCGCCGCTGATTTCATCTTCACTTATGCCCCGGACACCACCCCTCCGACCTTTGCTATTGCTTCTCCCGGCAACAACGCCGCGGTGACCAACTCGACCGTCGTGATCAGAGGCACCGCCAATGACAACGTGGAGGTCGCATCAGTCAATTATTCCCTGGCGAATGCCGCCGGCACCAACGCCTGGCAGCCGGCCGCCTCCACCAACCTTTTCACCAATTGGACCGCCACCGTCACCCATCTTATTCCCGGGACCAACCTGGTGCGCTTTCAAGCCCTGGACACCAGCACCAACGCCTCCGCGCTGCAGTCGGTGTTGCTCAATTATTACGTCCCGGTGCCGCTGGCGCTTTCCACCAACGGACACGGCACCATTTCCGGCGCGACCAACCACCAGTTGCTCGATCTCAACTACCCCTGCCATTTGACCGCCCATCCCGCCGTGGGCTTCGGCTTCGCCGGTTGGACGGGGAGCTTTGCCACCAATTCGAGCAATTTGAGCTTTGTCATGCAGTCCAACTTGAGCTTCACCGCCAATTTTGTGAACGTCACCGCACCGACATTTCATATCACTTCTCCGGCCAACAATTCCGCGGTGACCAACTCGACCGTCGTGATCAGAGGCACCGCCAACGACAACGTCGCCGTCGCCTCGGTCAATTATTCCCTGGTAAATTCCGCCGGGAGCAACGCCTGGCAAGCGGCCACCAGCACCAACTTGTTCACCAATTGGGCTGCCACCGTCACCAATCTTATTCCGGGGACCAACCTCGTGCACATCCAAGCCGTGGATAGCAGCGGCATCGCTGCCGCCGTTCAGACACTGTTGCTCACCTATTACGTCGAGTTGCCATTGACGCTCTCCACCAACGGACGCGGCACCATTTCCGGCGCGACCAACCACCAGTTGCTCGATCTCAACTACCCCTACCATTTGACCGCCCATCCCGCCGTGGGCTTCGGTTTCGCCGGTTGGACGGGAAGCTTTGCCACCAATTCGAGCAATTTGAGCTTTGTCATGACAACCAACTTGAGTTTCACCGCCAATTTTGTGGACGTGCAACGACCGACCGTCACCATCAGCGCGCCCACGGCCGGGGAACGATTAAGCAACGGCGTTTTCCAAATCACCGGCAGGGCATCGGACAACGTGGCGGTGGCGTCGGTCTCCTACCAGTTGAACGGCGGCGCCTGGCTGCCGGCCACTCCCGGCAACAGCGCTTTCACCAATTGGACGGCTGGCGCGACGTTAAGCCCGGGCAGCAACAATGTGCGGGCCTACTCGGTGGATACTTCCACGAACATCTCCCCCACCAACCAGGTCTCGTTCCTGTTCATCCCGAGCGCCATCCTTTCAGTTCAAACCAACGGCAGCGGCACGATCACGCGCAACAACGCCAGCCAACTGCTGGCCGTTGGCACCAACTACACCTTCACCGCCAATCCGGGGCACAATTGGATCTTCTCAAACTGGGTGGCCGGCGGCAGCGCCAGTTTTATCTCCAACAGTCCGACGCTGAACTTCACCATGCGGTCCAATCTGGTATTGACAGCCAATTTCGTCACCAACTTCTTCCTCGCCGCCCAGGGTTCGTATTACGGACTTTTCGCCCCACCCAACCAGCCGCGTTCCCAGACCAACTCCGGCTACGCCGCCATCACGGTTACCAGCAGCGGAATTCTCTCGGGAACTTTGACCATCGGCGCGCAACCCATCTCGCTCCCCAACACTCAATTCGACGTCAGCGGTTACGCGGTCATCAGTTCACCCCGGCGCGGCACCACGGCGTTGATCACCACGCTGCAATTGGACCTCGCCAACCGCTCGCTGTCGGGCCGCGTCACCGACGGTTCCTTTGTGGCCGATCTCAACGCCGACCAAACCGTGTTTACGACCGCCCATCCCGCCACCAATTTCGCCGGCCAGTACACTCTAATAATCCCCGGCACCAACGACGCCACGTTCGGTCCGCCCGGCGTCAGCTATGGCACCGTCACCGTTCTGCCGACGGGCGCCGTCACGTTCGCGGGCTCTCTGGCCGACGGCACCCCCGTCACCGAATCCAGCACCGTCTCCAAGGACGGCAACTGGCCATTCTACCTTTCGCTTTACGGCGGAACGGGGTCAATATGGGGGACAAACTATTTCACCAATCAAACCCTCGTGGCCGCTCCTTCTTTGAGCTGGATCAACACGACAAACTCCCTGCGCACCGCGCTTTATCGCACCGGCTTCACCAATCAACAGGTGTCCATCGTCAGCTCCTATTTCAATCCGACCAACGCGCCGTTGCTCGACCTGCCGGTAGCGCTGGTGACGCTCACCGGCGGCAATCTGCCCTTCACGATTGTCAATCAAATTGAAATCAACTCCCGGAATGTGGTCGCCGTTCCCGCCATCGCCGGAAACACCAATCATCTCGCCCTCACCATTGGCCGAACCGGGCTCATCAGCGGCAGCATTCAAAACCCGACCAACGCCCGGCTTTCCATCTCCCTCAACGGCGTCCTCCTGCAAAACCAGACCAACGCCCAAGGCTATTTCCTTGGCACCAACGCCAGCGGCTCCTTCCTCATCACCGCTCCCTAATCGTCCCCAAAGTGGCAGCGGCGTCCCGCCGCTGTCAACAAACGCCCGCATCCGATCCTCGGGAAGCGTCCTGGAGTGCGCCGGCCCTCCGGCGCTTTGGGCAGGCGCGCGATCCCGCGCCACTCATTCCCACCTCCCAAACCACCCCCTTCATCTCCCCAAAATCAAATCCAACTGCGCCCCATGCACCTCTACGCTCGTATCCGTCCAGACCACAAAATGGGATTGCGCCATCTTTCGTTCGATCGGCCATTGCGCCTCGATCCGCTGCTTGACTTGTTCCGCCGGCCAGCCCCGCCGGCTTAGCCGCAGCGATTGCGTCGCCGCGCTGCAAGCCAGACAAATAATCGCTTCAAATTGGTCCGCCGCCTGCGTTTCAAACAACAGCGGGATAATCACCGCCCCCACGCGCGCGTCCTCTCGCTGCCACCCGGCCACCCGTTCCGTCCACACTGCGCGGATGCGCGGATGCAGAATCGCCTCCAAGGCAGCACGTTCGCCTGCGTCCGAAAAAACGCGCCGGGCCAGTTGGGCGCGATCCACACCGCCATCCGCCCGGAATACGTCCGCCCCAAATCGCTCCCGAATCTCCGCCAGCGCCGGCTGACCCGGCGCCACCACCTCGCGCGCGATCACATCCGTATCCACCACCGCCACCCCGCGTTGACGCAGCAATTCCGCCGCCATGGACTTGCCCATCGCAATCCCGCCCGTGATGCCAAATAATTTCATGACCTTCTTATATTCTATAGGACGTTTGGTCTTTACCTGACCGCGCCCAATTGCTCAATGACCAATTCATCCCGGTGCCGCCCCCTGCCAACTGAACGCCAAGAAATGGCTGGCAAATGGCAACCGTGGCGTAGTGCGTTCCGCACTTAAAGAATAAGTTGAGATCGAAATAATGAATGTGGTGTCGATAAACAGTGCCGCGACCGGCGGTTGGCCGGTCACCCCCATCCTTCAGGGTTTCGTCCCTTATGAATGAACTTGGCCAGCCCCCTCCGGAATCTTCCCTGACGTTCGATCTGGAACACGGCGACAGTCTTCGCCGCAAGCCCGCCGCCGCCACCGCCTTTGGCTGCCCGCGCAACTTCCTCGACAACCGTTTCGTCTATACCGTCGTTTCTCCCCGCGCGCGCGGGCTTTCCATCGGGATTAACATGAATCCCGACCGTAACTGCAATTTCAAGTGCGTCTATTGCGAAGTCAGCCATGAAACCATCGGCCCCGACCAGAAGCTCGACGTCGCCGTCATGGCCGAAGAACTGGAGAAGACGCTGTTCCTGGTGCGCTCGGGCAAAATACGCGAACATCCCGCCTACGCCGGCCTGAGCGACGAACTGCTCAAATTGCGCCACGTCGCCTTGAGCGGCGACGGCGAACCCACCCTCTGCCCGAATTTCGCCGAAGCCATCCAGGTGGTTGTCCACGTGCGCGCCCGCCATCCGCACTCCTTCTTCAAGCTCGCCCTCATCACCAACGGAACCGGCCTGGACTCCGCCGCCGTCCTGGAAAACCTGCGCTATTTCACCCACGACGACGAAATCTGGGTCAAACTCGACGCCGGCACCCAGGCCCACATGGATCGTGTCAATCGGAGCGAGGTCCCATTGACCAAAGTGCTCGAAAACATGCTCCTGGTGGGCCGGCAACGTCCGATTATCGTGCAAAGCTTGTTCCCCGTGGTGGCGGGCCAGGAACCACTGCCCACCGAGATCGATGAGTACATAAACCGCCTGAAAGAACTGAAAGCCGGCGGCGCGCGCATCTCCCTGGTGCAAATCTATTCCGCCACCCGGCCCGTGGCCTATCCCGACTGCGGCCACATGCCGCTAAAGAGCCTTTCCCGCATCTGCCACCGCATCAAGACCGAAACCGGCCTGCGCGCCGAAGTCTTCTAACCCCAATCCCTATTTATCGGGACGGGCGAGCACCGGGGAGCCGCTACGGAAGTGTCCCCCCTCCCCTTTGGGGGGTATTTACCCGTCAGAGCGTCAACCTTGTTATCCATCAAGGACTTAGCGGGGGTTCCAGCCGTCAGGGCTGACGGCAGGAAGCGTCAGAGAGCCGTCAGGAAGTGCGCGAATCAGCAATTCACGTCTATCACGCCCAGGGGCACCTGGAGAAAGTCTATGAAAACGCGCCGGCCCACCGGCTCCGCAAGGCGGGCTTGGACGTGAAGCCACAGCATCCCATCAAAGTGTATGACGAGGACGGCACGCTGATCGGAGATTACTTGGCGGACCTCCTCGTTGCGGACAGCTTGATTGTCGAATTGAAGACGGCGAAGACGCTCGCCCCGGAGCACGAGGCGCAGGTTCTTGGCTACCAAAGGCATCCCCCACCCCATCGTCAACTCACCCTGCGAGGAGCCAAGATACCTTGGCTTTGAGATCGCCTACATTTTCTCCGGCGTTTTCCATAAATACCGCCCCGACTACCTCGTCCGTCTGACCAACGGCGCAAATCTGATTCTGGAAACCAAAGGCGAGCAAACTCCCAAAGATGAGACAAAACGGCGCTTTTTGGCCGAATGGGTAAAAGCCGTCAACGATCACGCTGGTTTCGGAAAATGGAAACCCGGCCTCTGCCTCAACCCCTCCGACCTGCCCACAGAAATCCAGAAAGCCGCCAGCGAGTCGTAGAGCGGTACTCATCGGCGTTCTTAATCCGCAGTCCGCAATCCGCAATCCGCAATCGAAAAGATCATCCGCACCGTAGGCAGCTTTTTTCGCAAAAACGGCAAAATCGTCCGTACCGTGGGAATGCGCATTCTCCATATCCGTGCCACATTAACCTCATGAAAATTGAATCGTTCGTATTGTCCGGAAGCGCAAGCCGGCCGGTCGCGCTGCTTCCTATCCGCCCTCCATGCCCTATTCGTCCTATCAGTCCCACCTCTTCACTGATCTTGTCCTACCTTCCCCTTCCGCGTATTTCGATTATTCCGTGGTTAAAAACGGCCTTTCCTCAATCCGTTTTCCTGCCCACCGGGAAGCATCAGGTAGCATCCGGAAGCATCCGGAAGCATAAAAAAAGTCCCGCTCTTTCGTCCCTTCAGTCCCTCCCGTTCCTGCCCACCAGGAAGGTTGCGGAAGGCTGCGGAAGGCTGCGGAAGGTAAAAAAATTTCACGCCGCAATTCCGCCCCGCCCTCCGGAGCCTTGGCGAAGGGGGAATCCCCCCCTTTTTCGACCCCATTTTAGGTAGTTATAAGCCATTCCAACCCCAAAATAAAAAAATGCCGACGCCCTGTATTTTCCGTTCACCTATTGACTTCACCCATTGTTTGGGCCACTTTCGCGCAGTTTCATGGGAAAAGCTCTGATCATAGCGGAAAAGCCCTCGGTGGCTTCTGACATCGCCAAGGCTCTCGGTGGATTCGTCAAAAAGGACGATTTCTTCGAGAGCGACAAATACGTACTTTCCTCGGCCGTCGGCCATCTCCTGGAGTTGTGCCTGCCCGAAGGCGTCGAAGTCAAACGCGGCAAGTGGACCTTCGCCCATCTCCCGGTCATCCCGGACCATTTCGACCTCCGGCCCATCGAGAAGTCCGCCCCGCGCCTGACCGCGCTGGTGCGGGCCATCAAGCGCAAGGACGTTGACCGCCTCATCAACGCCTGCGACGCCGGGCGCGAAGGCGAATTGATCTTCCGCCATATCGTCCAGCACTCCAAAGCCAAACAGCCCATCCAGCGCCTCTGGCTCCAATCCATGACCCCGGCGGCCATCCGCGAAGGCTTCGCCCGCCTGCGCACCGACCAGGAGATGATCCCGCTCGCCGACGCCGCCGTCTGCCGCTCCGAATCCGACTGGCTGGTCGGCATCAACGGCACCCGCGCCATGACCGCTTTCAACTCGAAATCGGGCGGCTTCCATCTCACCACTGTCGGCCGCGTGCAAACGCCCACCCTCGCGATCCTGGTCGAGCGGGAGGAAAAGATTAAAAAGTTCTCGCCACGCGAGTTCTGCGAAATCCACGCCACATTCACGGCCAAGGCCGGCGATTATCCCGGACGCTGGTTCGACGCGAAATTCAAAAAAGACGAATCCGAGGCCGACCGCGCCAAACGCCTGCTGGCCGACCAGGGGCTTAATTTGCCCGACGCCGCCGCGCGCTTCGACCCCGCCCGCGGCTCGCTCTGGGACGAACACCGCCTTGCCATCCGCGTCTGGCATCGCGAGATTGCCGACGCCATTCAGCGCAAATGCCAGGGCAAGACCGGCGTGGTCGAATTGGACGAGAAAAAGCCCTCGTCGTCCGCTCCGCCTACGCTCTACGACCTCACCAGTTTGCAGCGTGATGCCAACGGTCGTTTCGGCTTTTCCGCCAAAAATACGCTGGCGCTGGCCCAGGCGCTTTACGAGCGGCACAAGGTCCTGACCTATCCGCGAACCGATTCCCGCGCGTTGCCGGAGGATTATATCGGCACCGTCAAAGCCACCCTCGAAGTGTTGCGCGATTCCGGCTACGCCACTTTTGCCAATCAAATCTTGCGCAATGACTGGGTCAAACCGAACAAGCGCATTTTCAACAATGCCAAGGTTTCGGACCACTTCGCCATCATTCCGACCACCGTTGCGCCCAAGCACCTGACCGAATATGAGCAGCGCCTCTATGACCTCGTCACCAAGCGGTTCCTGGCTGTGTTTTATCCGTCGGCCGAGTTTCTGAACACGAGCCGCATCACACGCGTGGAAAACGAGCCCTTCAAGAGCGAAGGCAAAGTGATGGTCAAGGCCGGCTGGATGGAAGTTTATGGGCGCGAGACCCAATTGGACGACGCGCCTCTCCTCGTCGCCGTGGACCAAGGCGAACGGGTGAAGACCACCGAGGTCAAGATCCTCGGCACCTCCACCAAGCCCCCGGCCCGCTTCAATGAAGCCACGTTGTTGTCCGCGATGGAGGGCGCCGGCAAACTGGTTGAAGATGAGGAATTACGCGAAGCCATGAGCGAGAAAGGTCTCGGCACTCCCGCCACCCGCGCGCAAATCATCGAAGGTTTGATCTGGGAACAATATGTCCTGCGCAACGGACGGGATCTCCAGGCCACCGCCAAGGCCTTTTCCCTCATCACCCTGCTGCGCGGCCTTGACATTCCGGAATTGTGCTCGCCCGAACTGACCGGCGAATGGGAATTCAAGCTCAATCAAATGTCGCGCGGCAAACTCAAGCGCGAAGATTTCATGAAGGAAATCGCCGCCGCCACCCGCGTCATCGTCGCCAAGGCCAAAGGCCACGAGAGCGATACCGTCCCGGGCGATTACGGCGAATTGAAGACGCCCTGTCCCAAGTGTGGCGGCGTGATCAAGGAGAACTACAAGAAGTTCCAGTGTCAGAAGTGCGATTATTTCCTCTGGAAAATCGTCGCCAGCCGCCAGATGGAAATCCCCGAAATCGAGGAACTGATTACCAAACGCGTCATCGGCCCCTTGCAGGGTTTTCGCAGCAAAATGGGCCGCCCCTTCGCCGCCATCATCAAGATGACGCCCGATCTCAAGGTCGAGTTCGACTTCGGCCAGGACAGTGAGAACCAGGCCAACGGGGACGCTCCCGACTTTTCCGGCCGGGAGCCTTTTGGCAAATGCCCGCATTGCGGCTCGGCGGTTTACGATGACGCCATGAATTACATCTGCGAAAAGGCCGCCAAGCGCGACGGCTGCTCCTTCCGCACCGGCAAAGTCATCCTGCAACGCCCGCTGGAGGTCGAACAGGCCCACAAACTGGTGACCACGGGCCGCACCGATTTCCTCGACAAGTTCATTTCCAAAAAAGGCCGTCCCTTCACGGCCCGGCTGGTGGTCGGCGAAGCCGGCAAGGTCGGCTTCGAATTCGAGCCGCGCGCCCCGAAAAAGCCCGGCGCCGGCGGCAGTTCCGCCAAGACCGCCGTGCCCGCGCAAAAAATAGATTTGACAAAACTTCCGGAGGTGGCGACGTGCCCCGTCTGCGGCGCCCGCCTCTTGGAATCGGAATCGGAGTACGTCTGCGAAAAATCCCAGGCCGAGAAAAAGCCCTGCAAGTTCAAAGCCAAGCGCGCCATCCTGCAACAACCCCTGGACCGCGCCCAAATCGCCAAGCTCACCTCCGAAGGGCGAACCGACTTGTTGACAGGCTTCATTTCCAAAGCCGGCAAACCCTTCTCCGCCTTCCTCGTCCTCGACGGCGCCAAAATCGGCTTCGAATTCCCCCCGCGCTGAACCCCTCCCCGGCGTAAGCAATGGCAAGCCCATCTCATTAACACCTGGCTTCAGCCAGGTGGATTCAAGGCGCAGAACCCGTGAAGCTGTTTCAACAGCTTCCCCCACCCGCGCTCGTAGCCTTAATGCACCAACCTGATCGTGAGCGGATAATGATAGCACCCACCGTCTGACGCCTTGACCGTCGCCACGATCGCCATGATCACAATGAAAACTCCCAATGCCGGCAGAAGCACGAAGCCAATTAATACCAGGCACAGGAGCCAACAACACGCGCCTTAGATCAACATCGAAATATGGAAATTCAAGGCCTCGCGTCAATACCATGTGTCCAACCCGCCAACTGCCAGAAAGTTCCACAGATCTCCGTCCGAATAGAGAAACGGCCCGGCGGTAACGACGCCCGCCGGGCCAAACGAACAGAACAACACCAGACGTTTTACTCGACTACTTTTTAAAGCCGCGAACCTTCGCGACCAGCGCCTTGATGTCATCATCGGTGGCATCCTCAACACCCTTCATTTTGGTCTTGTCACCATCCTTGATGCCTTCCTTGATGGCCTTGGTCGCCTCGGCGTCCGTGAAGGAAGCCTGGTATTTGGCGTCGGTGAAATCCTTGATGGTCAATTTCTTGCCCATCAGGGTTTCCGCCTTGCCGTCTGCGCCGTGGCACTTCTGGCATTGTTTTTCGTAGATGGCGCCGACATCGCCCGCCATCAAGGCGGTCGTCGAGGCCGCGAGGGCCAGGGTGGCGAGGATTATTTTAGTTTTCTTCATAGCATGGGTCTTTGTTTTTTTTCTCATTGCGCCCGCGCCAGGCGGGCCGATTTCTCTAACTACAAAATTAAAATCGTCGAATTTGTGCTCCGTCGCTTTCCATGAATTGGGATTCCCTATCCATTTCTTGCGTTCCGCATGGCATTTTTTAGCTTCCCACCTCCATCGGGAGGGGCGAGATACTGCGAGCCCACATTCTTCAAAACCGGTACCGCAACGTCGCCATAATCAGGCTGGCCCCAAAATCCCGGTTCCCGCCAAAAGTCGCGTCGTCATAACGGAAATAGCCGTACTTCAGCGCGAGGCGCATATTCTTGCTGATGCTGCGCGTCAGCGTGGCCGTGATCGAATGTTCTTCGCTGCCCGCGCCGTAAGGCACGCCCAACGGCGAATTGTTGACGTAATCGCCCGAGATATAATAAAGATAATTCAGGTTCAGATCGGTCTTGTTGTCGAGGACTACACAGGAGGAGAAATTGAGCGTCCAATAATTGTTTTGCGCCTTCAGGATGGCCTGGGTGATGTCCGAGGCGGGCGTGCGGGTCTCGCTCAGGACATAATTCAATCCGGCCTGAAGCGAAAGCCGTGACCAGGGAATCCAGCTAACATCCTCGGCAATGATGTGGGTGTTCATTCGTCCGGATTCAACTTCCGGCAACCCCGCCGCCGGGTCCGGCGCCGTGCTGATCGTGGAAAGCTGATATTCGTAACGGCTGACGGCGGTGACATTGTTCCACGGACGAAGGGTCAGCCGGACGTTGCCATCCCACGTCTCAAAATCCTGCATGGCCAGGAAATTGGGATAAACAATCGAGCCCAGGGCGAGGTTGTTGGTGGTGCTGTCAAGACCAATGCCGTAATGATAGTGGTTGATCTTGTAATATCCGCCCACGTCCAGCGTGGCGCTGCGCGACGGGTACCAGCGAACGCCCGCGCTGTATTTTTGAAAAAAGCGCCGGTCGTCGGTTTGTTCGAGGACGGACGGAATGCCGATTCCGGCCACCGGCACCAAGCCGCCATTCTGATTCAAATTCCCATCGCCCTCGGTCAGATCGGCGCGGGCATAAAGCGCCCAATTCGTGATGCCGGTGTAATTCAGATCCAGCCGCTCCCGCACGTCCACCAGCCCCCGCGAGCTGTCCGACGTGAAAGGCACCGGCGCAAACGTGCCGAGCGTCTCCAGACCGCTGGTGTTGGCCGTCCAATCCTCCCGGTCCACCCGCAGCGACGGCACGATCGAAAGATTCGGCGTCTTTTTGTAGAAAAGATTCAAGTCAAACACATAATCGTGCAATCGCGACGTGCCGCTCAACCCGTAATAACCAAAACTATTGGCGGCGCCCGGCGCATACCCCACATCGAAATCGTTGCCATAAATGCGGCTGCCGGAAAGGTCGCTGCCCGTGCCCGAATAGGAAAATCCGGTCGAGAGCATCAGGACTTTTTCCTTGATCCAGGTTTCGGTGAAGCTGTGAACATTGAAAACGTCGTAGGTCGTCCCCTCGCGATCGGTGATATTCTGCTGGATCGGTTCGGTGGGGTATTGAGTGATGTTCAACGAATCGTTCAACCGTCCCGTTTCATAACGCAGGCCGAGACCTACGTCGGTGGACTTGATGTGATCGGCCACGTCCACCTGAACACTGTCGCTGTGCTCGTGAATATCGTAGAATGACGGACTCAGCCCGTAAGCCGGAAGCCCCAACGCCGGATGAGCATATCCCCAGTCGGTCGAACCTTTGGCGCCATCGCGATAGGTGTGCTCGTATTTGAAAGTAATTTTAGGGCCGGCTTCGGGCACATATCCGGCTTCCAAGGTGAGCTTGCCGCGGTCCAGCGCCAGCGCATCATCCTGGCCGGAGTAAGATTGGCCCGAGCCGGGGAAATAGCCGCCGTCGGAGTCAGACCAGGTGCGGATTTGCTGGAAGGAAAGACGAAGATAGCCCACTTTTTCGCGGTCAATGCCCAGCGCCAGTTTGTAATCGTGCGCGTCAACAATTCCGTGCCCGTCCAGCGTAAGCGTGGTATTGGTCGCAATGCCGGTGAGGTAATGAAAATCACTGATGCCGCCGAACGCACCGCCGGGAACCTGCTGTTGCTGCTGAAATTGCGCCCGGTTGCCGTGGACAAAGTCGCCCCCCACCGTGTAGTCGATCCAATTCGTGTAGGCAATGGTCCCGCCCTCGAACGCTTGTTCCGGCGTCAGCGGCTTGGCCGCGTTGGTGTCGTCCGCAGCGAGGCCGGCAACAGTGGTCAACGCCAGCAGCAATGGCGCCGCAATCCGCAATCCGCAATCCGCAATCCGCAATTTCTTATTTTTTGAGGACATTAAAACCTCAGGGATGGGCTGACGCGCGAACCGTGAACCGCCTCATGGCATCCCGCCGTCCAGCACGTGCCTTGTTGGAGACGGGTCGTATGATCGGAACCGCCGATCAGGATCGTGCGGCCGCTCTGTTGCTGGAAATGGCATTTGAGGCAGGCATTGGCATCGCGCACCGCCAGCAACTTCGCGTTCACCGAACCGTGCGGCACATGACATATCGTGCAACCTTCGCGCACCGCCTCGTGCTCGAAGACATAAGGACCGCGCTGTTCCGCGTGGCAGCGCAGGCAGCTCTCGTTCTCCGTGAGAATCGAAGTGCCGCCCCCGACGTGGATTGAGCCTTTGTGGGGCGAGTGGCAGTCGGTGCAGGAAAGCTCTCCCTCCGGCACCGGATGATGGCTCGGCAGCGAAAACTGCCCGCGCACGTCACCGTGACATTGGAAGCACATCGTCTCGGTGGATCGGGCCGGAACGACCGCGACGCGGGCGCCAAAACTGGCCCGTTGCTGCCGGCCCGGCTTGAACGTGTACGGCGGCAGCGTTTCACCTCCAGAGTCCGAGTGGGCGCTGCAAGGTCCGTGGCAGGATTCACACCCGGCGTTGAGCGAGTTCGTCCCCGCCGCCATTAACCGCGCATGATCCGCCGTGGCAAAATCGCGGTAAAGTTCTTCATGACACTGCTCGCATTCCTTCGAGCCGATATATTTGGCGCCGGGATAATTCGGCAGGACCACCACCGAGCGGGTGACCGTGCCGCAGGAAATCACTCCCAACACCACGACCAGGACCGCCAGCCCCAACGCCAGCATCCGTCCGTGCCTTTGGACTCCTTGCGCGAGGGTTGCAAATGTTTTCATGTTCATAAGCCGGCCGGTCTATGGGTCAAACTCGTCGTTGATGAAATCGTCCGCCGCATCGAGCAGCACCCCGGTGAATTGCGGATTGTGAACGCCGATGCTGCCGTCGCTCAAAACGAGATAGACGTTAAACCGCGCCTTCTGAATGTTGGTCGAGATCAGTCTTTGCTCCGCGGCGCTTGGCCCCGGTCCACCCGGGGACAATGAACCCGGGGTGGTGTACTCCCATGAGCGATTTCCGTAATTGGTCCAAAGCGCCGGCGGCGCCAGATACCGGGCCCAATAGTCCAGTTCGAGCTTCAATTCCTGCACCCGGTTGGACACGGCCCTCTGCTCCTCTGCCACCATCAACTCCGGGTTTGGATGGCATTGCAGACAGACATTGTAACTGTTCATCGTGAATTTGTGGCCGGTGTAGGCCGGCGCCGCGGCGCTGACATACGGGGTGGTCTGCATGTGGCAGGCCACACATTGATTGGTCAATAATATTCCGTGGGACGCGGGTTCAAAACGGGCCGGGCCGGAATCCAGTTCGCCAATGCTTCCCATCAGCATGTTGTATTGCGGGGAAAGATGCGGCGGCGCGGCGGAATTGGTCCAGGCCGCGCCGGCGTGATTATGGCATTGGGCGCAAACGTTGATGTTGGGATTATTTTGGCTGGCAAAGGTGCCATTGGTCGGCATGAAGAAATAGTTGGTCGAGGCAATGGGATAGCGAAGCTGGAACGGAGCCCTGTTGGTCTGGTGCGGGTCGTGGCAAACCGCGCACGTGATACCCACGTTGGCATCGCCTACGGGCAGGGCTTCGCTGTTGACCAAACACAATCGCGCCGAACCGGAGTGGCAGCGTCCGCAGGCATCAATTTGGGTGGTGGCGTTCAGGTTCGGGATGACTCGAGTGTGGGCGCTCGTATTCCATTCGTCAAAGGTTGGATGCTCCGCCCCGGTATGGCAACCGCCGCACATCGTCGCCGCCACTTCCACGCGAGGAACCAGAGTGGGATCACCCGGATTTGCCGCGTGGTTCGCGGCCGGCCCGTGGCAATTCTCGCATTGGACATCGGCCAGTTTCGGCGTCCGGGCCAGGCTGATGAAACCGGTCGGCAATCCGTAACCAACGGTATGGCATGGCAGACAGGAGGTGTTGGTCTGGCCGCCGCAGGCAATAAACTGCGCGTTCGTAAACGTTCCCGCGTGCAACGTGTGCGACACGGTGGAAACGATGCTCGAATGGCACTCGGTACAGGTTTGAGAGCCCGCGTAACTTGGCCCCGGACCAGAAACCACAAAAAAGCCGTTGGAGACCGTCGTGCTGACGGTTGCTTGCCGGTTTAAGTTGGTGGCTCGTCCAACGGCCACCCAATGGACGTCCGTGAGACGATGTTTTTCAAAAAGCTGGTAATAGCCCGACGGGCCTTCCCACGTGACGCTCATTCCATTGGTCGTCGGAGTCACCCCTGTCAGCAACGGCGACCCGGGCATTCCGCCCGGCTGGGTGATGCTGAGATGCTGGACGTCTTGAGCGGAGGCGACGACGCACGTCAACACCAAAAAAACGAAAATGGGGACTCGCAGAAAAGCAGCTTCTTGCGCGATTCGATATGCGCCGGTGGCGCATGGCTCGCCCCTCCCGAACCTTCGCGTTCGCCGATTGTCGCCTTTCCCTGATTCGCCCGAAGCCCAGGTTGTTGACAATTGCATAAACACTCAACCCGTCATTGATTCCCGCTTTTTAGCTGCTGCCACGCGCTAATCTGGGCCTGGCCATTGGCGGCCAACTGCCTCAATTTCACGAGATGCTCCGCTTGAATCTTCTGGTATTCCTTGAGTGCCGCCTCCTGGCCCTCGTCGGAATGATCGGCCTGGGCCTGGAGAAACCTGGCTTCGAATTCCTTGACGCGCGCCTCCATCGTCTCCGATTCGCGCTGAACCTCGGCCATGGACGCATCATGCAGCAACTTGGCGCCGTCGTCCGCGGACACGGCATCCTGGTTCGGAATCAGTCGCCGCACCGCCTCGAGATTGGCGGGTTTGGCCGCTGGAACCGGGGTCGGTTGCGGACTGGCCGCGATGATCCGCCCGATGGCGCGGCTTAAATCAGACTCCAAAGCCGGTTCCCAATCCGCCGAAAGTGATGAAATCGTTTCCTTTTGATTGCCGCAAGCCACGGTCAGCCCGAGGTAACACGCATCCCCTTTGTCCATGTTAAAAGCCGTGATGCCATCCGCCATCGCGGCGTTGGCCTCAGAAAGTGATGAAATTCGCGCGATCTTGATCTTGCCGTTGCCCTGCTGCTCATATCGCGAAAGCAGCTCATCCACCCGCCCGGAGAATTCCCGTCCGGCATCCCCTACACTGGCCGGGTCCAGTAAAGAATAAAACCGGATTTCCACCGGCGAACCCAGGTGCTGGAGCACCGCCATTGTCGCATCCGAAAGCGCAGCCGGGGCGGCGCTGACCGGAGCGGCGGGCGGAGCCGTTGGCGCGCGCATAAAATACCACGCGCTCAGGCCGGCTCCCGCCGCAAATAAGACCAACCCGGAAACCAGGACGCGAAACCGTGAAATCGGGGCTGCGACCTGCCTGGCGGCCGCCGCTTTGTTGTCACTCGTGGTTGGCGTCATAAGATTCCTGGGTTGATTTGTTTTAAGTTGGCGGCTGGCATCCCGGCCAGCCGCCGTTACTATTCGTCAGTCAGTTTTCCCAATCAAGGCGTATGGATTACGCGGTAGAATTGCTGGACGTTGTTTCGCGTCGGTGTGAGATAACTCAC
>Ga0302320_10015465_pt1 | contig 15674 bp, 9 predicted proteins | sample Bog_T0_3_FD_202130 | JGI IMG/M metagenome (GOLD analysis project Ga0302320, IMG submission 202130) | Peat permafrost microbial communities from Stordalen Mire near Abisko, Sweden - Bog_T0_3 | ecosystem: Environmental > Terrestrial > Soil > Wetlands > Peat | place: Sweden: Abisko, Stordalen Mire... | reverse complement strand
GCCCTCGACACGTGCCCCGACCCGAGCGCGCGCGAGGCGCTCGGGGTCGCGCCGGGCGCCCCGTGGATCGACGAGTGCAAGGACCTCCACGCGCGCCTCGCCAGCGCCCTCGTGGACGACCCGCCCGTGCGCGCGAGCGACGGCGGCATCGTGCGCGAGGGCTTCGACGCGGATCTCGACGAGTCGCGCGCGCTCACCAAGAACGGCCAGCGCCTCATCGCCCTTCTCGAGGCGCGCCTGCGCGAGAGCTCCGGCATCGGCAGCCTCAAGGTGCGCTACACGCGCGTCTTCGGGTGGTACCTCGAGGTCACCCGCTCGCACGTCGACAAGGCGCCCAAGGAGTGGCGGAGGAAGCAGACCATCGCCAACGGCGAGCGCTTCACCTGCGACGACCTCGACGTGCTGGCCGACAAGCTCGCCCACGCCGAGGAGCGCTTCTTCGCGCGCGAGGCAGAGCTCTTCCAGGCCCTCGTCCGCGAGCTCGCCGCGCACGCCGAGCGGCTGCGGGCGGTCGCGGCGCGGCTCGCCGAGTGGGACGTCGCGAGCGCGCTCGCGGAGGTCGCCCACCGGGACGACTTCGCGCGCCCGGAGGTGGACGACAGCAAGGAGCTCGTCATCGAGGACGGCCGCCACCCCGTGGTCGAGAAGCTCGCCGCGGCGGGCCGCTTCGTGCCGAACGACGTGACGCTCGACGCTTCGACCGACGCGTCCGGCGCCCCCGCCACCGGGCGCGCCCGCCTGTGGCTGGTGACGGGGCCCAACATGGCCGGCAAGTCGACGCTCATGCGCCAGGTCGCCATCCTGGTCATCCTCGCGCAGATGGGCTCGTTCGTCCCCGCGCGCCGCGCCCGCATCGGCGTGGTCGACCGCGTGCTCACGCGGGTCGGCGCGAGCGACAACCTGGCCAAGGGCGAGAGCACCTTCATGGTCGAGATGAAGGAGACCGCCAACGTCCTTCGCCGCGCGACCAAGAGCTCGCTCGTCATCCTGGACGAGATCGGCCGCGGCACGAGCACCTACGACGGCCTCGCCATCGCCTGGGCCGTCGCCGAGCACCTCCACGACGCCATCGGCTGCCGCGCCATGTTCGCGACCCACTACCACGAGCTGACCGAGCTCGCGTCCACGCGCCCCGGCCTCCAGAACTGGAGCGTCAGCGCGCGCGAGTACGCGGGGGACGTGGTCTTCCTCCACAAGCTCCAGGAGGGCGCCGCATCGCGCAGCTACGGCGTCGCGTGCGCACGCATCGCCGGCCTGCCCGAGCCCGTGCTGGCGCGCGCCCGCGCCATCCTGGGCGACCTCGAGCGCGGCGCGGCCCTGCCGAGCGGAGCGCATGCGTCGCTCCGCGCGCGCTCGCGCGCCGGCCGGCCTCAGCTCGATCTGTTCGACGGTGGAGGCGGGCAGGACGGCGGCGCGAGCGCGCCGGACAAGCACCCTGCGCTCGAGACGCTGCGCGCGGTCGATGTCGACCGCTTGACTCCACTCGAGGCCTTGCAGCTTGTCGCCACGCTGAAGAAGATGAGCGTGTGAGCGAAGCCACGGCGACCCCAGCTCTCCCCGCCCGGGCCTCCCGCGCCCTCTCGGGCTACGCCCTGGTCGCCATCGCGGCCTGCTCGTGGGGCACCTGGCCCGTCTTCTTGCGGCACGCGGAGGCCATCGCCCCCGTGCCCGTCGCGCTCGAGTCGGCGGTCGTCATGATCGTCCTCACGCTCGTGAGCGCGCCCTTCTGCCTGCGCGACCGCGTCCCCGTCCGCGCCACGCCCGCCCAGTGGCTCGCCGTCGCGTGGCTCGGCATCGCCGACGCCTTGAACGTCATCCTCTTCTTCGCCGCCTACAAGCACACGAGCGTCGCCGTCGCCGTCCTCACCCACTACCTGACCCCGATCCTCGTCGCGCTCGGCGCTCCCTTCCTCCTCGGCGAGAAGGTCCGCGCGCGCACGGTCCTCGCCGTCGCCCTCTCGTTCGCGGGGCTCGTCCTCCTCTTGCGCCCGTGGGGCGCGGAGCGGCGGCCGGACGACTGGCTCGGGGCGGCGCTGGGCGCGGGGAGCGCGGTCTTCTACGCGAGCAACGTGCTCGTGAACAAGCGCCTCGCGGGGGTCTTCTCGGGCAGCGAGCTCTCCTTCTACCACGGCCTCGTCGCGGCCCCGCTCCTCGCCTCCCTCGTGCCGCCTGCCGCGTGGGGGCAGGTGCACCTCGAGGCCTTCAAGTTCCTCCTCGCCGGCTCGATCACGGCGGGCGGCCTCGCCAGCCTCTGCTTCGTGTGGGGCCTGCGGAGGGTCCACGCGAGCCACGCCTCGACCCTCACCCTCCTCGAGCCCCTCGTCGCCGTCACGCTCGCCGCGGTGCTGCTCGGCGAGCCGCTCGCGGTGGGGTCGGCGGCGGGCGCCGTGCTCATCCTGGCGGGGTCGGGGATCGTGATCTCGAGCCGGGCGGCGGCGGTCGTCGCGCCCGCGTGAGGGGGAACCCGCAGAGGCGCAGGGGGCGCAGAGGCTTTGAGGTTTGACGCAGTACGCACACATCCCCCTTCTCTCTCCCTCTGCCTCCCTCTGCGTCCTCTGCGCCTCTGCGGTTCACCCCTCCCCGCCCTGGGCCCCTTGCTCGGGCTCGACCTCGGGGCACGGTTGCGTATGCTAGGCCGAATGGCTTTCCTACCTTCGAAATCGTCCTGCCTCGTGGGCATCGTGGGCATCCTCTTGGTAGCGGGCACGACCGCGTGCAGCTCCTCCAAGAACAGCAACGGGTTCACCAGCGGCCCTGACGGAGGGGGCTCGGGCGACTCGTCCATCTACCCCGGCGACGGGACGACCTCGTTCGACGGGCCGATGCTCGGCGGGGGCGACGGAGGCGAGGGCGACGCGCCGGGCATGGCGCTCGGGTGCAGCGGCGACCTGCAGAGCGTCGTCGACCAGAACGGCAACGTCATCATGGCGTGCCCGCCCTCCGAGGGCTGCGCCGCCGGCACGTGCATCGGCGCGTGCGCCGCGGCCGCCGCCAACAAGGGGACCATCGGCTGCGACTTCGTGCAGGCGACGCCGTCGTTCTACCCGACCATCACGCCGCCCTGCTGGGCCGTCTTCCTCGCCAACAGCTGGGGCGAGGCCGCGACGATCACCGTCTCGTACGGCGGCATGAGCTACGACGTGACGAAGTTCGGCCACATCCCCGTGGCGGGGCAGCCGGAGACGAGCTGGCCGGCCGTGCCGTCGACGGGGCTGCCCGTCGGGCAGGTCGCCGTGCTCTTCATCTCGAGCGACCCCAACTCGACCAACCTCACGCCCCTCACGTGCCCGGTCGCGCCCGCCGTGCCGATGGGCACCGCGGTGTTCACCGACATGACCTCGGCGACCGGCATGGGCCAGCCGTGGCACATCGTCACGAGCGTCCCCGTCACCGCCTACGACATCCTCCCGTACGGCGGCGCCAAGTCCTACCTGCCGAGCGCCGAGCTCCTCTTGCCGACCACGGCGTGGGGCACCAACTACATCGCCGTGGTCCCGCTCCTCGGCGCCGCGCTGAACGGCGCGCCGCCCGGCCCGCAGTGGGGCCAGATCGTCGCCGCGACGGACAACACGACGGTCAAGATCGTCCCCGTCGTCGCGCTGCCGAGCGGCACGAACGTCAACGCCGCCGCCCAGAACGTCGTCTCCACGTACACGCTCAACGCGGGCCAGTTCATCCAGTGGCAGGACACGACCGAGATGAGCGGCTCCATCATCTCGAGCAACAACCCGGTCGGGTTCAACGGCGGCAACGGCTACATCTGTTACGCCGACATGACGTCGACGGGAGGCGGCTGCGACTCGGCCCACCAGCAGATCCCGCCCGTGTCGGCCCTCGGCTCCGAGTACGTCGCGCCTCCGTACACGACGCGCCGGGCGGATCTGATGCCCGAGTCGATCCCGTACCGCATCGTCGGCACGGTGAACGGAACGACGCTCACCTACGATCCGCCCGGCATCTCGGGCGCGCCCGCGTCGCTCGGCCTCGGGCAGGTCGCCGACTTCGAGACGACGCTCGCCTTCACGGTGACGAGCCAGGACAAGAACCACCCCTTCTACGTCGCCCAGCGGATGACCGGCTGCATGGTGACGAGCGGGAGCCGCCCGGGGACCGACCCCAACGGCATGGAGGGCGCCAACGGGTGCCTCGGCGACGAGGAGTTCGTCAACATCATGCCGCCCGCGCAGTACCTGTCGAAGTACATCTTCTTCACGGACCCCTCCTACGCGACGACCAACCTCGTCTTCGTGCGCGAGAAGGGCACAACGGGCTTCCAGGACGTGACGCTCACTTGCTCGGGGACCTTGACCGGATGGCAGCCCGTGGGCAGCGCGGGCAAGTACGAGATCACGAACATCGATCTCGTTCGCGGCTTCACCCAGAACGGCACGTGCAACAACGGGCCGCAGACCGCGAAGAGCAACGGCCCGTTCGGCCTCATGGTCTGGGGGCTCGACTCGGAGGCGTCCTACGCGTACCCGGCAGGCGGGAACGTGGCGCCCATCAACACGGTCGTGATCCCGCCCACGCCGATGTGAGGCTCACCCAGCCGTGGAGTCGGAAGCGAGGCTCCCTTCCTACGCAGCGAGGTCCTCTTCGCAGGGAGAGGGGCATGCTCTGGTCGAAAGCGAGGTTCGCTGCGTACGCAGCGAGGTCCGCTTCCTGCGCAGCGAGGTTCGCTTCGTACGCAGCGAGGTTCGCTGCGTACGCAGCGGGGTCCTCTTCGCAGGGAGGGGGGCACGCTCTGGTCGAAAGCGAGGTTCGCTGCGTATGCAGCGAGGTCCGCTTCCTGCGCAGCGAGGTTCGCTTCGTACGCAGCGAGGTTCGCTGCGTACGCAGCGGGGTCCTCTTCGCAGGGAGGGGGGCACGCTCTGGTCGAAAGCGAGGTTCGCTGCGTACGCAGCGGGGCCCTCTTCGCAGGGAGAGGGGCATGCCCTGGTCGAAAGCGAGGTTCGCTGCGTACGCAGAGAGGTCCGCTTCGTAGGGAGAGGGGGGTGCTTCCGTGGAAAGCGAAGCTCGCTTCGTACGCAGAGAGGTCCTCTTCGCGGGGAGAGGGGCATGCTCTGGTCGAAAGCGAGGTTCGCTGCGCACGCAGAGAGGTCCTCTTCGCAGGGAGAGGGGCATGCTTCGGTCGAGAGCGAGGTTCGCTGCGTACGCAGAGAGGTCCGCTTCGCAGGGAGAGGGGGGTGCTTCCGTGGAAAGCGAAGCTCGCTTCGTACGGGCGGGAACGGCGTTTCCTCTCGCCACCGAGCGTTCCCTTCTTGTCATCCTTCGCTTCGCTCAGGATGACAGGGGGGCGCCACCTGGTACCCTGCGGCGTGGGCTGGAAGTCGCGCACCGTCGTCGCCTTCGCGATGATCCTCGCGGGCTTCCTCGGCGCCCCGCGCGGCGCTCCGCCCGAGCCCGACCTCGGGCCGCCGCGCTCGCCGCAGGGCCCGTACGTCTCGTCCGACGCATGCCAGAGCTGCCACCCGGCCGAGCACGCGAGCTGGCACCGCACCTACCACCGCACGATGACCGCGCCAGCGCGCGCCGATCTCGTCCGCGGGCCCGACGCGGAGCTCGAGCTCGACGGCCTCCGGTACGCCATCCGCCGGCGCGGCGAGGAGGTCTTCGTCACGCTCCCCGAGCCGGAGGCGCTCGCCGCGCGCGCGGCCGGCGGCGCGGGGGGCGTGCCCTCCGTCGAGCGGCGGCTCGAGCTCTCGACCGGGTCGCACCACTACCAGGGCTACTGGCTCCCGGGGCACGCGCCCGGCGAGCTGCGGATGTTCCCGTTCGTGTACGTCTTCGCCGAGGGCCGCTGGCTGCCGCGCCGCGACGTCTTCCTCCAGCCGCCCGACGCGACCGACAACCTCGTGCGCTGGAGCTCCAACTGCATCCAGTGCCACACGACGGGCGGGGAGCCGGGCCGCGACCTCGGCTCCGGCGCGGCGGCCCCCGCGTGGAGCACGCGCGTGGCCGAGCTCGGCGTCGCGTGCGAGGCCTGCCACGGCCCGGGCGAGCAGCACGTGCGCCGCTACCGCGATCCGCTCGCGCGCTACGAGGCGTACGCGGCCGGCGAGGGCGGCGAGGACATCACGAACCCCGCGCGCCTGCCGGCCGATCGCGCGTCGATGGTCTGCGGGCAGTGCCACGCGTTCACGTACCCGAAGGACGAGGACGAGTGGTGGCGCCGCGGCTACACGCGGACCTTTCGCCCGGGAGACGACCTCGAGGCCACGCGCTTCCTCCTCGTGCGTGATCCGTCGCGCGCGGCGCCGCGCGTCGACGCCGACGTGGAAAGCATGTTCTGGCCGGACGGGACGGTGCGGGTCGGCGGCCGCGAGTACAGCGGCATGATCCTCTCGGCGTGCTTCCTGCGCGCGCCCGCGGAGCACCCCGAGCGCCGCCTCTCGTGCCTCTCGTGCCACGCGATGCACGCGAGCGAGCCCGAAGGGCAGGTGGCGAAGGACCACGCGGGCAACCTCGCCTGCCTCGGGTGCCACGTCGAGGCGAAGTTCAAGGAGCGGCTCACCGAGCACACCCACCACCTCGCCGGATCGAGCGGCAGCCTCTGCGCGAGCTGCCACATGCCGAGGACCACGTACGCGCTCCTCAAGGCCATCCCGTCGCACCGCATCGACAGCCCCGCGCCCCGGGGCGAAGGTGCGGACCTCGCGGGCGCGCGGCCCTCCGCGTGCAACCTGTGCCACCTCGATCGCTCGCTCGCGTGGACGGACGCCGCGCTCCGGCGCTGGTCGGGGCTCCCCGCGGACGCGGTGGCCGTTGCGGGCGGGGAAGGGGAGCCTGCGGGGCCAGCGTGGCTCCTCGCGGGGGACGCGGCCGTGCGCGTGATCGCCGCTGCGGCCTTCGGCGCCGCGGGCGCGCGGGAGGCCACGGGCGCCGGGTGGCAGGCGCCGCTGCTCGCGCGGGCGCTCGCCGATCCGTACGTCGCCGTTCGCATCGTCGCGCTCCGCTCGCTCCGTGCGCTGCCAGGCTACGAGGACATCCTCGTCGATCCCCTCGCCCCCGACGACGCCCGCGCCCGCGCCCGGCAGGCCATCGTCGAGCTCTGGCAGCGTCGCGGCGGCGCGGCCGACCTCGGTCATCTCGACGCGCTCGTTGCGCGCCGCGACGAGCGCGCGATAAGCATCTCGGAGTGACCGCCTGATGGAAGCCACGCCCGACACGCAGCGCATCGCCATGCGCCACCTGCGCGTCGGGTGGTGGGCGCTCCTCTTCTACCTGGCGCTCGGCCTCGTCCTCGAGGTCCTCCATGGCTACAAGGTCGCCGCCTACCTCGACGTCGGGATGGAGACGCGCCGCCTCATGTGGCGCCTCGCCCACGCGCACGGCACGCTGCTCGCGCTCGTCAACGTCGCCTACGGCCTCACGGCGCGCGCGGTGCCGGCGGCGGCCCGAGGCGCGCTCGGCTCGTGGTGCATGCTGGGCGCGCTCGTCCTCATCCCGGTCGGCTTCTTCGCCGGCGGGATCGGCGTGCATGGGGGCGATCCCGGGCTCGGGGTGTTCGTGGTCCCGATGGGGGCGGTCGCGCTCGGTGTAGGCGTAGCGAGCATCGCTCGCTCCATGCGCTGAGACTCGCGCACTGGATCGGGCCCTCGTCTCGGTGGATCAGGCGTCGTCCATCGGGGCCGGCAGGCGGCCCGTGGTGCCGGGGCGGCCGTGTCCCCGAACCGCACGTCTCTCCTCGGAAAGCCCCGCAGGCTACACGGGGGCGGGCGGGCCGCCCGTCGTCCGGATCGACGGTCCACAACATGCACACTGTATAATTCCATGGCCACCACCACTGCCCAGGTCGCCCTCGTCCCCCCCGCCCCGGCTTCCGCCGTAGCCCCGCGCCCCACCGCCGAGGAGCGGGCCCGCGCCCTCGCGCTCGCGGACCTGGCCGACGTCGAGGATGATCCGACGGAGGTGCGCCCCGCGCCCACCTTCCTCCGCCAGCTGGAGAGCTCCGAGCGTCGCCCCTCGGCGCCGCTCGCGGTCGCTCCGGTCGTGGCGCGCGCTCCCTCGACGCCGCCTCCGATCCCTCCGGTCGTGGCGCGCGCTCCCTCGACGCCGCCTCCGCTCCCGCCTCCCGTGGGGCGTTCACCCTCGACGCCGCCTCCGCTCCCGCCTCCTGCGGGGCGTTCACCCTCGACGCCGCCTCCGCTCCCGCCTCCCGTGCCGCGGCCCTCCTCGGCGCGTCCGCCGCTGCCTGCTCCGCCCGGCGCGCGCCCTTCGGCGCCGCCCGCGCCGCCCTCGTCGCGGCAGATGCTCGCCGTGCCGCGCCCGACGCCTCGCAGCGCGCCCCCGGCTCCCGCACGGCCGGCCCGCCTGACGGGCTGAGGTAGCTCGTCCGGGCGGCGAATCGTATCGCTTGTCCTCGCGGCTCCCCCGTGGTCTTGCCTTGGGGATGCCTTCGCGGTCCTCGCCGCTGCTCCTCGTGCTGGTTCTCGCGTTCGCGGCCCTGGGGCTCGGGTGCACGTCGCTCACGTACGTGACGCAGGCGGCGGCGGGCCAGAGGGACCTCATCGATCGCGCGCGGGACATCGACTACCTCGTGCGCGAGAAGCGGGTCGACCATCGCCTGCGGCGGCTCCTGTCGCAGGTCGCCGTCATCAAGCGGTTCGGGGAGCGCCACGGCCTCCGCGCGACGAGCAACTACACCAAGTACACGCGCATCGATCACCCCGAGGTCGTGTGGGTCGTCACGGCGTCGGAGCCGCTGCGCTTCCGCCCGAAGCAGTGGAGCTTTCCGCTCGTCGGCAGCTTCACCTACCTCGGCTGGTTCAAGCTCGAGCAGGCGCGGCCCTTCGCCGAGAGCCTGCGCCAGGCCGGCTGGGACGTGGACGTGCGCGGGTCGGGCGCGTACTCGACCGAGGGCTTCTTCCAGGACCCGGTGCTCTCCTCGATGATCTCGCCGCGCGCCGACGCCCTGGGCGAGCTCGCCGACGTGCTCCTCCACGAGTCGTCGCACGCGACGATCTTCGTCCACCACCAGTCGACGTTCAACGAGAGCGTGGCGAGCTTCGTCGGCGACGGGCTCACGGAGGTCTTCCTCGACGAGACGGTGGGGGCGTCCTCCGAGGAGGCGCGGGCCTACCGCGCGCGCCAGCGCGAGTCGACCGAGCGGGAGCGCGTGCTGCGCGCCGTGTACGCGCAGCTCGAGGGGCTCTACGCGTCCTCCCTGCCCAACGCGGAGAAGCTGTCGCTCAAGGCGGACATCCTCGTGCGCCTGCGGGCCGCGCTCGGCTACCGGCGCCCCATCACGAACGCCACGCTGATCCAGTACAAGACGTACAACTCGGGCCAGGAAGAATTCGCCGAGCTGCTCCGCGCCTGCGGCGGCAGCTGGCCGCGCTTCATCCGGACCGTGAAGCGCCTCGAGACGACCCACTTCGCCTCCGATCAGGAGAGCGAGGTGGGGCCGATGGTGCGGCCGCTCATCGCGGCCGGCTGCGCGGAGTAGAGCGCGGATTTGCGGGCCGGCGTGACGGTCGGATATAAGTGGCTGATGCTGGAGCGCTCTCGCCTTACCCTTCTCGCCTCGGTCCTCGCCCTCGCCACGGCATGCGTCTCCGGTTGCGGGGGAGGCAGCGGTTCGTCTGGCAAGCCGGAAGAGACAGACAGCGGCGCGGCCGGTGACAGCACGTCGCCGGCGGCGGACACCGGCACCTCGATGGACAGCACGTCGCCGGCCGACTCCGTGGTCGCTTCGCCCGACTCGGACCTCACGGCGGGCGACTCCTCGCTCGACACCGGGCCGACGGAGGGCGACTCGGGGCCGGCCGATTCAGGCAGCGACACCGGCGTCGCCGAGACGGGCCCCGCGGACAGCGGCGTGGCCGACACCGGCGCGGCGGACAGCACCGTCGCCGACACGGGCCCCCTCGACACCGGCGTCGCCGACACGGCCACGTCCGACACGGGCGCGGCGGATTCGTCGCCCGTCGACGCTGCAGCGGACGCGGCCGACGCGGCGAGCGACGCTCACGAAGCGGGCATCCCCGAGGCCGGCGGCGATGCGGCCTCCGACGCAGCGCCGACGTACACGGTGAGCTTCGTCGTCTCGGGCCTCGCGGGCGGCGACACGCTCGCCGTCAAGGACAACGGGGGAGACACGCAGTTCGTCACGGCGAACGGCACCTTCACCTTCGCCACGGCGCTGGCGTCCGGAGCGTCGTACGCCATCACGATCGGCGGCAACCCCACGGCCCCCGTGTCGGAGGCCTGCGCCGTCGCGAACGGGAGCGGAGTCATCGGCTCCGCCAACGTGGGGGGCGCGACGATCACGTGCTCGGCGAACACCTTCGCCGTCGGCGGAACCGTCGTCGGCGCGCCGGGTGGCACGGTCGTCCTCCAGGACAACGGCGGGGACAACCTGTCGCTCACAGGGGCCGGCGCGTTCGCGTTCCCCCACCTGCTCACGAGCGGCGCGACCTACACGGTCACCGTGCTCACGCAGCCCTCGAGCGTCGTGACGTGCACGCCGAGCAACGCGACCGGCACCGTCGGCACGAGCGCCGTCTCGACGGTCACGATCACGTGCGCGACGAACGTGACCGGGATGATCGGGTACTGGAACTTCAACGAGGCCTCGGGGACGACGGCCGCGGACTCCTCCGGCAACAACCTCACGGGTGTGCTCGAGGGCGCGGTGGCCTTCACGCCGGGCGCGGGCAAGCAGGGGACGGGGGCGATCACCTTCAGCGGCGGCTACGTCGACGTGTCCTTCCCCAACAACGAGCTCGGCCAGGGCACCGGCGTCTTCATGCCGCAGGGGAACATCACCTACGTGATGTGGGTGAAGACGCAGGCGTCGACCATCCAGGGCCTCCAGATGATCGACGGCAACACGTGGGGTGGCGGCTGCGACCGCGTCGTCGGAAACGCGTCGGGCGGCGTCCTCAACTACGAGGCGTGGAGCGAGATCAACTTCCTCGGCTCGGCCCTCGTGAACGACGGCAACTACCACCAGGTCGTGTACGTCCTGGACGAGACCAACGGCTTCGTCGGGTACGTCGACGGCGCCGTGGACGCGGTGGACCCCGCGCCCGGGGGCGCGACGGGCAACTGCGGCGTCGGCTGCAGCGGCTTCAACTGGGCGTCGGACTACTGGATCGGCACGGGCGGCAACTGCCGGGGCAACGTGGGCAACGCCTTCACGGGGCTCATCGACGACGTGCGCATCTACAACCGCCCGCTGCCCGCCTCGGACGTGGCGTCGCTCTACCAGGCCACGAAGTAGGCGAGCCAGGTCGCACTCGGCTCAGCCGCCCTCGGCTGCGTCGGCGCCCCCTTCGTTGCCGCCGTCGCTCACGCTCTGCCCGCACCACAGCGGGAGGAAGCCCTCGATGTTGGTGCACACCGAGGCGACCCCGCCCGCCGACGTCTCCGCGCGGCAGGTGGCGCTCTCGTCGTACTGCGTGCACGGGCCGCCCGGCGCGAAGGCGGCCTTGTAGCAAGCCTCGAACTCGGGACCCATCACGGTGATGTCGTCGCAGTCGCCGCACTCGTTGACGATGCACGAGTTCAGGTCGTTGAAGTTGGCGCCGCACGACGTGGGCGACGCGTCTCCGTCGAGGTGCGCCTGGCAGCCGCCGAAGTTGACCTCCTGGATGCCGCCCCCCACGGTGAGCACGGGGCCGTGCTCCTTTGCGCTCACGTCCGTCTCGATGCACGCCGCGCAGGCGGCGTTCGCGGCGATGGACGTGAACGGCGCGCAGTCGCCGAACGAGAAGCAGCTCAGGTAGCTCGTGATCTGCGCCGCGGTGCACGCCCCCTGGCTCCACGGCGTGGGTGGCGCCCAGGGGTAGGGGGTGAAGACCGCGTTGGGCGAGCAGGCGTTGGGGTCGCCGGCGTCCACCGGGGGCGAAGCGACGTCGGCGCTCGTCGCGTCGGCTCGTCCGGAGTCCGGCGCGGCCGCCGTGTCTGCGTTCGCGTCCTGGCCCGCGTCCGGCACGGCGCCCGTGTGCGAGGACGAGCACGCCGCGCCGCACGCCATGAGCGCGCCGAGAACGGCGACCCGGCTGGGGGAGCTCTGTCGCACGGTCCGGGTGACCATCTCAGAGAACGGGGAGGACGACCTTCGACGTGGCGCGCAGCTCGAACGCCAGGGTCGTCATCCTGGTCTCGAGGGGCCCGAGGCTCACGTCGCACTCGAGCATCCCGTCCTTCGCGTCGTGGCGGAAGCCGCGCCCCTCGACGAGGGAAACCTCGACCCCCTCGATCTCGCTCACCGGGATCCGCTCGACGACGGTGACGCGCTTGGGCTCGTTCGAGAGGTTCGAGAGCCACACCGTGACCGTGCGGCGGCGGCGCTGCGTGCCGAGGACGGCGGACGTGTCGCTCTCGTCCTTCGTCTTGCGGCGGGCCCGCACGCTGTCGTCGAGCCCGAAGCTCAGCTCGAACGGCTCTCCCTTGCCCACGTAGTCGAGCCGCGAGGTCCCGGCCACGACGGCGTGTCCGTCCGCCCGGCTGCGCGCGATGTGCGCGGGGCCCGCGAGCAGCGGCCCTCCCTCGGTCAACGTCGCCGTCGCGCGCAGGTGGGCCACGGCCCCGCGCTCCGGCCACACGACGAGCGCCACGTCCGCGCGCACGGTCACCCGCGCGATCTCGACCCGCGTGGGACGACCGTCCGAGGGGAGCCTCGCGCGATCCTTCGGCTCGAAGATCTGCGGCACGCCGCCGTCGTCGACGCCCGGCATCTCCTCCACTGCGCGCGCCCCCCGGTCGAGCCCGGCCACGACGATGGCCTGCTCGCGCGCCTGCACCACGATGTTGCGCTTCTCCTCGTCGGTCTTGCGCCGGGCGACGATGAGGTCCTCCCCGAGGAGCGGCGCGGTCGCGTGCTGCGCGGGGCGCGCCGTCGAGAACACGGCGCGCACGTCGTCCCAGGCCTCGCCCGTGCGTTGCCACGAGGTCGCCCACGTGACGATCTCGATCGTCCCGTGGAGCCCCGAGTCGTCCAGCGTGAGCTTCGCCGTGTGCTCGGGGCGCCAGAGGGCGGCCGGCGTGTGGTAGCGCACCTCGAAGGCGACCTCCGTAGCCGCGTCGGCCTCGAGGTGGACCTCGATGCGGGCCTCGTGCCGCGTGAACGTCGCGCGTCCCTCCTCGAGCCGCGCGACCGCGTGCACGTGCGCGTCGAACGCCCTCTTGCGCTCGCGCCGCGCGCGATCGGCGAGCGCGTTCGCGCGCGCGATCGCCGTCTCGACGTGCTCCTCCGCGGCCGTCCACGCCGCCCGCTTCTCTCCTTGCCGGATCCCGCGCGGGACGGCGCCGATCGCGCGCACCCATTGCTCGAAGAGCGTCTGCGCGTGCTGCTGCTGGGCCGCGGCCGACTCGAGCAGAAGGTCCGCCTCGGCCACCTGCCGCCGCGCGTGCGCCTCGGCCTGCTCGCGGAGATCGATCTCCTCGCGCCCGGCCTTCGCCTCGACGTGCACCTCGCGGACGACGCGCGCGGCGAGGACCCGCACCGGCACGCGCGCCGCCGCGTCGGGCGAGACGCGCGCCTGGACGCTGCGATCGTCGAGGAAGGGCGTCGCGCCGCCCACGGAGACCCAGGCTGCCCCCGCCTCGAGCCTGGCGACCGCGCGACGCACGACCTCGGCGCGGTCCTCGAACAGCGTGACCGACACGACCTCGCTGCCACGCTCCGTGGGCGCGCCGTCCACGACCCGCAGGGCGTCACTCACGGCGGTTGCCTCCCACGATCTCGCTCTTCGCGGGGAGCGTCACGCGGTAGCCGTACTCGACCGTCTGCTTGGCGCCGGGGGCGAGCTCGAGGTTCCACCGGAGCCCGCCACGCACGGGCTTGCCGCGGTCGCTCTGGTCGTAGCGGGCGGGGGCGGGCTGCGCGGTCTTCAGCTCGACGGCGACGTCCTTGTCGTCCGTCACCGGGACGCGCTCGTAGAGCTCCAGCGCCGCGGCGTGGCCGAGCGAGGAGACCACGTCGATCGAGACCACGTGATCGACCGTGGCGGTGCCGCCGAGGAGGCCGCCCGTGCCCTCGGTGGCGCGGGCGTTGCGCGCGATCCGCACGCGCGGCTCGACGCCGAGCCCGAGCACGACCTTGCCGCCGCGCGCGGTCGCGGCGAGCGGCGTCGTGGTGAGGAGCGCGCCGTCGACGAAGATGTCGGCGGGGCCCGGCAGGAGCGCCACGCCGAACGGGTTCTCCGCCAGCGTCTCCCGGTACACGTCGGTGGCCTCGCGGGGGACCGTGACGAGCCGCGGCAGGGCGGGCCCGTCCGCCGCGTCGATGGGCACCCGGTGGATGCGCGCGTTTGCGGGGACGTCCGCGGTGACCTTGCCGTCGTAGCGGACGTCGAAGCTCTCCTGCGCGCCGGCCTGACCGCCGGTCGCGTCGTGAGGATCCGTCGCGAGCGGTGGAGCGAGCCGCTCGATGGCCACGCTCGCGCGGGCCTGCGCGGCGCCGAGCTCGCCGGCGCCCGCTCTTCCCCCGTGCGGACCGCGCGGCGCCGGGCCCGCGGCTCCGTCGTCGAGCACGAGCCGCCCGCGCTTCGCACGGTCGGACGACCCGCCCATCGCCAGCGCATCGAACTCGAGCCACGCATCGGCCGGCTCGATCTCCGGCGGGCGCGCGACGTCGAAGCCCGGCGACGTGTCGGCGTCGCGGCTCACGTGGGCGCCGCCGAGGGCGAGCGACACATTGGGGCCGCCGCGCGCACGAAGCCCGGCGGCCGGGGACATCATGGGGACCGATGCCGCCATGGGAGCGGGCGCCGGCATGGCCGCGGACGTGGGCATGGCGCCGGGCGCCTGGGCGGGCATGGGCATCGCCATGCGCTTTGGCGCGGGGCTGCCCGTGGCGACGGCCGCCCTCGTCTCCTCGTCGGCCGCCCCGAAGCTCTGCGGCTGAAACGCGCCGCCGCCGCCGCCCTCGTCGAAGCTCTCCCCCTGCATCCCGTAGGCGACCTTCTCCGCCGGAGGAGGCGGAGCCGGAGGTGGAAGCGGAGGCGCTGCCGCCGCCGCGGCACCGTCGTACGAGGCGAACAGCTCGTCCAGCCCGGCGGGGGGCGGCCGGTAGCCCCGGCGCGGAGGCGCGGGCTGGGCTCTGCCCAGGCGCAGCGAGCGCAGCTCGGGCAGGCGCAGGTCGCGCACGAGCCCCGCGGAGCAGAACGACAGCAGGGCCCCCGTCCAGTCCTCCCCCGAGGCCTGCGCGACGAGCGCCTCCTTGGCCCAGGCCGCGCGTCGCCCTCCGTCCGAGAGACGGACGGCGTACGCGGGCCACCAGCGCGCCGCGCCGACGATGTACGAGACCTCGAGGCTCGAGAGCCCATCGGCGTCTCCGGCGCCGATGCGCGCCACGATCTCGCGCGTGGGCAGGCCGCTCCGCCCCGAGGACGCTCCTCCGCGCTGCGACACCGCGAGGTCCGCCGCGTGGTAGTCGCGCGCGTTCTTCTCGAGGAGCCCGGAGATATCCAGGATCTTCGCGTCGATCGCGGCCGCGAGGTCGCTCGCGATCGCGCACGCCGCGACGGCGTCGAGGACGCGCGCGCCCGCGTCGACAGGTCGCCAGCGGTTCTGGAGGGCGGCCTCGGGCGCGAACGAGGCGAGCGCCTGCCGCTGCGCGAGCAGCTGGGAGCGCTCGGTGTCGAGCCGCTCGCGCTCGTGCCCGAGCTCATGAAGCCGCTCGAGGAGGGAGCCCTCGGCGGGCGGCGCCGCCGGCACGACCA
>Ga0302320_10015464_pt1 | contig 15675 bp, 14 predicted proteins | sample Bog_T0_3_FD_202130 | JGI IMG/M metagenome (GOLD analysis project Ga0302320, IMG submission 202130) | Peat permafrost microbial communities from Stordalen Mire near Abisko, Sweden - Bog_T0_3 | ecosystem: Environmental > Terrestrial > Soil > Wetlands > Peat | place: Sweden: Abisko, Stordalen Mire... | reverse complement strand
CGGACCTGGTGGTGGGCGACGACTCGGAGCCCAACCTTTTGTACATCAACAAGGGGGACGGAACGTTTGACGACCAGAGCTACGTTTCGGGCTTTGCGCTGAACAAGGACGGTCGCGAGATAGCCAGCATGGGGATTGCCGCGGGGGACTACGACAACTCCGGGCAGGTAAGTTTTTTTGTGACCGACTTTGGCGACGACTACAAGGTGCTTTACCACAACGACGGCGAGGCAAGCTTTAGCGACGTGAGCTACAAGGCGGGGATTGCGCAGACCACGATTCCTTTTGTGGGCTGGGGCGACGGCTTTCTGGACTACGACAACGACGGCTGGCTGGACTTGTTCATGGTCAACGGGCATGTTTACCCGGAGGTGGACCAGCACGACTGGGGCACGACGTTTGCCGAGCGGGCGCTGCTGTTCCACAACATTGCCGATGGCAAGGGACGGAAGTTTGCCTACATTCCGCCGGTAAAGGGAACGGGGCTGGCGGTGGTGACACCGGCGCGGGGCGCGGCCTTTGGAGACCTATTCAACGACGGGAAGATTGACGTGATCGTCAACCCCATCGACGGACCGCCGACGCTGCTGCGCAATGTGAGCCAGGACCATCACCATTGGGTGGAGATGAGACTGGTGGGCGGGGCGAAAAGCCCGCGCGACGCGACCTGCGCAACGGTTTACCTGAAGGCCAACGGGATGAGAATGCGTCAGGACGTGCTGGCCAGCGGCAGCTACATCTCGGCCAACGACCGGCGACCGCACTTTGGGCTGGGAGACGCCACCGATGCCGGAACCGCGGAGATTCATTGGCCGTCGGGGGCCAAGGAAGTGGTGAAGTTGCCGGCGGTGGACCGCATCTACACCATCGAAGAGGGCAAAGGGATTACCGGTGCGCTGTGCGGCGGCGGGGCTTGCCCAACTGAGCCACTTGCCGTGGGGCCAACTGCTCGTTGACCACCTGTGGTGGGGCTGGCGTTCAGTCGGGATGAGATGAGCTGTTTGGGCGCGAATTTCTGAAATTGTAGAGTGACAAGAAACAAGCGTGGACCGGGAGGTCCACGCTACAGTAGGTGAGGCTGGTATGCCCCATCCATTCCGCAGAGAGCGCGGAATGGATGGGGCATACGGATGTCTATAGCAAAAAAGCGCTAAAAGACGCCAGCGAGAAAGGCATCGGAGGAGTGCTGGTTTTCGATTTTGGCGTCGCAGCCGGCCAGCACCACGGGCGAGAGGGTAATTACCGGGCAATGGGAGTGGGCAAGCACCTTGTAGACCACGCCCTGGCGAGTGGCGGCGGCAAAGGCCGAAGCGCCCTGTGCGCCGAGGACGACCAGATCGGCCTGTTGGGCGCGGCTCTGATAGAGCAGTTCCTCGGTTGGGTCACCGGGAACAACGATCGATTGCACCTGGATCTGGTGGCTAATCTTGGACGGCACCATGGAGAGCAGATAGGCCTCAAGCTCTTCGATGGAGCGACCGGCCAAGACCTCATGACGGTCCTGGGGACGAATGACGTGTTGGAGAATCAGGCGGGCTTGGTGCTGAAGGGCTAGCTCGGCGGCAAAGTTGACCACAACATGGCTGGCTTCGAGCAGGCTGACGGCGCAAAGGACGGTGTTGGTGGCGTAGTTTCGATAGGTGCCATCGACCACGTCGGGCCCTACAATATAGACGGGAACCCTGGCGGTGCGGAGAACGGCCTCGGCCACTGAGCCAACCAGCAGTTTGCCGATGGGGCCAGGAGAATGGGTTCCCATGACGATGCGATCGATCTGGCGTTCGCGCATGAAGGTGAGCACCTGATCGGCGGCCAAGCCGGGGCGCACTTCCAATTGGCAAGAAACGCCGACGGCGCGGGCTCGCTCGGCCAGCGGTTCGAGGCGTTTCAGTTCGGCGCTGGCGGCGGCCGCATAGTCATAATAGTGAATGCCGGAAGTTTCGGAAGCGGCGACGACCAGAGTGTCATAGGCGTGCAGCAGGATGAGTTCCGCGCCAAACTCGGCAGCTTGCGCCAGAGCAAAGGAAAAGGCCTTTTCATTGGCAGGAATCTCGGAGGCGAAGAGGATGGTGGAGGGTTTGCTCCAACCGGATTTGATAACAGGGGCCATAGAAACCTCCTGGAGATGAGCACGACATGGTCAGGCGCGCTGGTAGGGTTACGGCGCCGACATGCGCAAAAGACGCGCGATCCGGATCTTCGACGGGAAGGGAAAAACGGGAAACGCCCTTGGCGTCGGAAAGCCAGCGTAAGCCTTGAATCACGCGGGCTCCAGAGAGAGATCACTCTCTGAAATTCGAATTGTCTGCTCTTTTTTATTATTTGTCCAGCGCAAGAAAAACACATTTTTTATGACAGCAATAGCAGGTGATCTGAATCACAGCTAGTGCCGAAGCGAGACTGCTCTTCTAAATAGGAATCGCGGTGTTTCCCCTGGCTGGAACTGCTTGCTTGTTCTGGCTTTGCGCGATCAAACTGGAGGTTTCATGCAACCGATGACCAATATACCCGCGCGCGGCGGGTTGGACTTTGACGAAACGCCCTTTCTTGCCATCTGGGAAGTGACGCAATCGTGTGACTTGACGTGCAAGCACTGTCGAGCGGCGGCGCAGCCCCTGGCTCATCCGGACGAGCTGACGACGGCAGAGGGCAAGGCGCTGATTGACCAGATTGCGGCGATGGGGGTGCCGATTTTTGTCTTTACGGGCGGTGACCCGATGAAGCGGAAGGATGTGTTCGAGCTGATTCGCTATGCGGCCGATCAGGGCGTGCATGTGGCGTTGACGCCGAGCGCGACACCGCTGCTGACCCGTGAGGCGATCTTCAAGCTGAAGGAAGCGGGATTGGTGCGGCTGGGGATTTCGCTGGACGGATCGACGGCGGCGATCAACGACAGCTTTCGCGGCCTTGCGGGGGCGTGGGCGCGCACGATTCAGGCGATTGAGTGGGCTAACGAGGCGGGCATCCCGATTCAGGTACACACCACGATCAGTCGCCACAACGCTGCCGATTTGGACAATTTGTGCGCATTGTTTGAGCGGATGTCAATTGTGATGTGGAATGTTTTTTTTCTGATTCCGGTGGGTCGAGGGCAGCTTGACGACTTGCCCAGCGGCGAGGAGTTCGAGCAGGTATTTGGCAAGATCTACGAACTGTCGCAGCGGGTGAAGTTTCAGATCAAAACGACCGAGGCGATGCACTACCGGCGCTATCTGCTGCAGCACAACCTAGAAGAACGCAAGATGGGGCACGGGCATCCGCATGGAGGGCCGCAGAGCTACGAGGCGGGCACACCGACGGCCAGCGCTCAGACTCGCACCATGAATTGGACGACGCGGCGGGTGAACGACGGGAAGGGTTTCCTGTTTATTTCGCATGTGGGGAACGTGTACCCGAGCGGATTTTTGCCGATTGACGCGGGCAACGTGAAGCGGACGCCGCTGGCCGAGATCTACCGCACGGCACCGATTTTCAAGTCGTTGCGGGACACGAGTAAGCTGGAAGGCAAGTGTGGGGTGTGTGAGTACAAGGAGATTTGCGGGGGGTCGCGGGCGCGGGCGTATGCGCTGACGGGCAATCCGCTGGCCGCCGAGCCTTGCTGTATTTACGAGCCGAAGCACTGGGATGCGCAGTTGGAAGCCGAGGCGGCGGGGTTTGCGAAAGAGTAGGAAACAACTCGTCAGCGCCAATGGGCCAAGTGTGCGGCCCGACTGAACAGGCTGCGGAAAAATGGTTTTGCAGGGCAAAAACGCGGCGAGTTCCCTCGGGGGCTAAAGCCCAGTATTGATTCTGAGGTAGTTATGTACGGGCTAAAGCCCGTACCCTTCACCAAGACTGAGTTTTTTCGCAGCCTGTAACTTCCGCGTTCTTCGGCACGGCTAAACAATTGAGTGAGACAGGCAAGAGGGGTTGGGGGCGGAGTCGCGGCGAATCTGGCGAAGTGTGGAATGATGTTGAAGATGCGAATTGCGATTATTGGCGGGGGAATAGCGGGGCTGGCGGCGGCATATGAGTTGGAGCTGGCACGCGGGGCTGGAGCTGAGGTTGAGTACACGTTGTTTGAGTCGCGGGAGCGGCTGGGCGGGGCTCTGTCTTCAGAAACGGTGAACGGGGCGGTGCTGGAGCGGGGGCCGGACTCGTTTTTGACCGAGAAGTCGGCGGCGGCGGATTTGTGCCGGGAGTTGGGGCTGGGGAATGATTTGATGCCCTCGAACGACAGTGGGCGCAAGACGTTTATCGTGGTGGGCAAACGTCTGGTTGCGCTGCCGGACGGGCTGATGTTTCTGGTCCCGACGAAGCTGATTCCGACGGCGCTGAGCCGCTTATTCAGTATTTCGACCAAGCTGCGGATGGGGTTGGAACTGCTGTTGCCGCCGCGGCCCTCGGGGCTGCCGGACGAATCGGTGGCGTCGCTGGTGGAACGGCACTTTGGCCGGGAGACGGTGGATCGGCTGGCCGATCCGCTGCTGAGCGGAATCTATGGCGGGGACGCGACGGAGTTGAGCGCGCGCACGGTGTTGCCGCGCATGGTGGAGATGGAGCAGAAATATGGTTCGCTGACGCGCGCCATGCTGACCTCTCACCGGCTGATGCGCAAACACGCGCAAGCGACCGGATCGGCGGGAGTGCGGCGCGCGATTTTCACCTCGTTGCGCGGGGGGATGCAGCAGTTGGTGGATGCGATTGCGGCGCGGCTGAAGCCGGAAAGCATTCGTCTATCGACCCCGGTGAGTGCTCTGGAGAAGACGGCTGGGGGCTGGATGGTAACCGGCGGCGGACAGACAGAGCGCTACGATGCGGTGATCATGGCAACGCCAGCCTGGGCTGCCGGGGTTCTGCTGAGGACGGTGAACGCGGATCTGGGGGCGGAGCTGAGCGGGATTCCGTATTCATCGTCGATTACGCTCAACCTGGTGTATGACGAAGCCAAGCTGGGTCGGTTGCCGGAGGGGTTCGGATTTCTGGTTCCGGCGGTCGAGGGACGGTCGTTGTTGGCTTGTACCTTTGCGCACCGCAAATTTTTGGGCCGCACGCCGCCGGGCAAGGTGGTGCTGCGCGCGTTTTTGGGCGGGATGCGGAACGAAGGCTTGTTGACGGAGAGCGACGAGTCGCTGGTGGCGACGGTGTGCCGCGAACTGAGCGAAATTTTAGGCGAGAGCGTGTTGAGCGCCAAGCTGGAGCCTGAATATGCGCAGGTGACGCGCTGGCGGAGGGCGATGGCGCAGTATGCGGTGGGACATCAGAAGCGCCGCGAGCGGATTGGCGCGTATGCGGGAACGCTGGATGGGCTGCGGTTGGCCGGGAACGCGTATGACGGCATCGGGGTGCCGGACTGCATCCGCCTGGGCAGGAAAGCGGCCAAGGATCTGGTGGCGGCGATCGACGGTTGATCCGGCCTCAAATCGTGTCAGGCCATGCCACCCATTTGGCCGCATTTTTTGGGGGCGTTTTGAAACACTCTTAATCAGGTGCGCGTTCGACAGTCTTCGCCGCCAATCTTCGAAATCTACTTGAAGTGACGTCGATCACAGTCGGTTCTCTGCTCGTGCGCCAATTATCTAGTACGAAGGATCGCGCCTGATTTTTGCTTCGCGCGATAAGCCTGTACAGCGCGACAAGCCCTATCAACATGGAGGAGATTCGTGCCTCGGTCCAGATTGCCGCTCTTGCGCAGAATTTCGCAGATCTTTTTTCTGCTGCTCTTTTTGGCTCTGCTGCTGTTCACCTCGATTAGCCTCTTTCCCGGCGGAGCTACTGAAGTTCAGTTACGCGCTCCGGTGCGACTCTTCTTTGAATGGGATCCGCTGGTCGCTTTGGCCAACGCTTTGGCCAGTCATGCCCTCTATCGCGGTCTGGCTTGGTGCCTCGTGATTCTGCTGCCCACACTCTTTCTGGGCCGTTTCTTCTGCGGCTGGATCTGCCCCATGGGTACGCTGCAACACTTTGTCGGCAGCCGCCCGTCGGAAGCAAAAAAAGGCAAACGCCGTCTCGAATCCAATCGCTACAAACGCTGGCAGACGGTGAAGTACGTTGTGCTGCTGGCCGGTTTGGTCGCCGCCTGTTTTGGTTCGGCGGCCATCGGCTGGCTTGATCCTTTCAGCCTGTTGGTTCGCTCCTTCGGCCTGGCGCTGCTGCCGGCTTTCAACTTTGCGGCGCAAGCCGTGCTCACACCGCTTGAAAGCAGCCACGTCGCCTTCATCAAGGCCACCGGCCAAACCCTGCACACCATTCTGCATTACACGGTGCTCGATCTGCGCCAGCCGCACTACGCGCAAGGGCTGATTCTAGGTGTGCTGTTCCTGGCGATTTTGGCTCTCAGTCTGCGCATTACGCGCTTCTGGTGCCGGGCCATTTGTCCCCTGGGTGCGCTGCTGGGCGCGGCCTCGCGCTGGAGCGTGCTGGGCCTGCACAAGGACGCGGCCAAGTGTAACAACTGCAACCGTTGCCTGCTCGATTGCCAGGGTGGCGATGATCCCATCGGTGGCGCGCCGTGGCGCAAGTCGGAGTGCCTGAGCTGCATGAATTGCGTGGGCGCTTGCCCGGAGCATGCGCTCAGTTTCCGCTTTTTCCGCAAGGAAAAAGAAGTGGCCTCACCCGACCTGGGCCGCCGTCGCGCATTGACCGGCGTAGTGGCCGGTGCGGCAGTGGTTCCGCTGATGCGCGCTAACACCGGCTTGGGCAAAGGCCGCCAAGATCGCTTGCTACGTCCACCCGGTTCGCTCGACGAGCGGGATTTTCTCTCCCGCTGCATCCGCTGCGGCGAGTGCATGAAGGCTTGTCCCAACACGGCGCTGCATCCTACGCTCGAACAGGCCGGAATCGAAGGGCTCTGGTCGCCCACGCTGGTGCCGCGCATCGGTTACTGCGAGCCGAGTTGTGTGCTTTGCTCCGAAGTTTGTCCGACTGGCGCTATTTGGCAAATCACGCCCAAGGACAAGGGGTGGGTGGTTGGCGTCGGGCAGCAGAGCCAGCCCATCCGCTTGGGAACGGCCTTCTATGATCGCGGCCGCTGCCTGCCCTGGGCCATGGCTACCGAGTGCATTGTTTGCGAAGAGTGGTGCCCGGTTTCGCCCAAAGCTATTTATGTGCAAGAGGCGCAGGTGATCGACGCCGAGGGCAACACCAAAACTCTCAAGCAGCCGCGCATCGACCCCAGCCGCTGCGTGGGTTGTGGCGCTTGCGAGTACGCCTGTCCGTTGCAAGAGCGTCCCGCCGTCTACGTCACCAGCATTGGCGAAAGCCGCTCGCCGTCCAGTCAGATTTTGCTCAACAAATAAGGGAGACTCTCTCGTGATTCGTTCAAATTGGAAATTGGCTGTTGCCGCGGTTGCGATTCTCGTCGTTGTTGTTGGCGTCGGATGCAAGAAGAAACATGCTGATCCTTTTCCCGCCTCGGGTGCTATCGCGGGCTGGGAAAAAACCAGCGAAACCCGCGTTTTTGCCGCCAAGGATCTGTGGCAGTACATTGATGGCGACGCCGAGCAATACATCTCCGCCGGGGTGGTCTCTACTTCCACTTCCGACTACAAATTTCAGGGCCAGATCGAAGTGGTGGTGGACGTGTACACCATGGGCGACGCCGCCGGGGCTAGCAAGATTCTGGCCAAAGGGCAAACCAAGGATGCCAATAGTGTTCAACTGGGCGACGCGGGCGTCAGCTACGCGCAAAGTGTGATCTTCCGCAAGGGGCCGTATCTGGTTCGCATCGTTGCCTATGAGTCCACACCCCAGGCCCCCCAGGCGCTGCTTGCCCTGGCTCATGGCGTGGAAGCCAAGTTGTAAGACGTCGTAAGACGAACTGTAAGACGCCGGGCTGCACGTCCCATCCAATTCGAAAGGTGTGATTCGCATGGAAAACCGTCGTGATTTTCTGAAGACCGCCGCCGCCGGAGCCGTGCTGCTGGGCTCAAACAGCAACTTGGCCCTGGCCGCGGCGATTGACCAGCACACTGAAAAGGGCAAATCGAAGGTTGTGGTGGCGCGCGATGCGGCGCTGCACACGGCCACCGGGCAACTGGACGAAAAGCGCGTGGCCGATCTGCTGGATCGCGCCATCGCCGCTTACACCGGACGCGACAAACCCGCTGAGGCGTGGAAGCGCATTGTGCCGGTGGGCAAGGTGATCGGGCTCAAAGTTAATGGCCTGGGTGGCAAGCCTATCGCCACCCACTTGGCGCTGACTTTGGCGGTCTGCGAGCGGCTGCAAAAGGCGGGCGTCAAGCCCAGTGAGATCGTGGTGTGGGAGAGCCATCGCGGCGACCTGGAGCGCGCCGGTTACACCATCTCTACGGATCGCAACCGCATCCGCTGTATTGCCACCGATATGGAGGGCTACGGCCATGAGGAGAAGCCCGCCGCCTTCGGTTCGGTCAGCGTCAATTTTGCCAAGATTCTTACCCGCGAATGCGACTTCATTATCAACCTGCCGGTTCTCAAGGATCACGAACTGGCAGGGGTCACCTTTTCCCTGAAGAATTTTTATGGCGCGGTTCAGCGCCCGGGTGAGTTACACGCCAACGGTTGCAATCCTGCGGTCGCCGACCTTAACTGCATTCCGGCGTTGCGCGACAAATTTCGCCTCACTATCGGCGACGCCACCGCCTCAATTTATGAGGGAGGACCCGGCTATCGTCCCGAGCATCTCTGGTATCCCAATGCACTGATCGTTGGCCAGGATCCTGTGGCCATTGATTACATCGGCTGGCAGATCATCGCCAAGAAGCGCGCCGAGTTGGGCCTTCCCACGCTTGAGTCCGCAGGCCGGCCCACAACGTTTCTCACCACCGCGGCTGACGCCGCGCACAAGCTGGGGACCAACGATCCCAAGCGGATTCACCTGATGGAGATTTAGTCCAGCGCGGATATTTTTTCCGAGTTGGATCAACTTAACGCCGCCGCGCCGGCCACACAACAAGGTGAGGATTGCTATGGAAAACCGCCGTGATTTTCTGAAAACTGCTGCCGCTGGAGCCGTGCTGCTGGGTTCGAATAGCAAGCTGGGCTTGGCTGCGCCGATGGGGCAGCATACTGAAAAGGGCAAATCGAAGGTTGTCGTGGCCCGCGATCCGACTCTTCACGGCAGCGCCGCCCAGCCCGATGAAAAACTGGTGCTCGCGCTGCTTGATCGCGCCATCGCTTCCTACACGGGGCATCAAAACCCGGTGGAGTCGTGGAAGCACATTGTGCAGCAGGGCGGAGCCCAAGGCAAAGTTGTCGGCCTCAAGGTGAACTGCCTCGGCGGCAAGGGAATTGCCACGCATCTCGCTCTGGTGCTTGCCATCTCGGAGCGGCTGCAACAAGCCGGCGTCAAGCCCGGCAACATTGTGGTGTGGGATCGCTTTAGCCACGAACTAGAAGAGTGCCATTTTGCGCTCAACACCGACCCGAGCCACCTGCGCTGCATCGGCTCGGATCAATTCGGTTACGAGGAACAGGCTGTCGCTTGCGGCGCGGTCAACATCAAGCTGGCCAAGCTGCTGACGCGCGAGTGCGACATGGTGATCGGACTGCCGATTCTCAAGGATCATTCCATGTCAGGCGTTACCTTTGCCATGAAGAATATGTATGGCGTTCTGTCGCGCCCGCAAGATCTGCATAAGGCCAACTGCAATCCTGGAGTTGCCGACATCAATCGCATTCCCGTGGTTCGGGAGAAGGTTCGCTTCACCATTGGCGACGCTATTTCTTCGGTCTATGACGGTGGGCCCGGATTTCATCCCGAGCGCCTCTGGTATCCCAATGCGCTGATCGTGGGCGAAGATCGCGTGGCTGTGGATCACACCGCCTGGCAGATGATCGATCGCAAGCGCACCGAGGTGGGCCTACCCACGCTTGAGGCCGCTGGCCGTCCGCCGCGTTACATCGCCACAGCCGCCAGCCCGTCGCATAACCTGGGCTTCAACGATCCCGCGCACATTCATTTGCTGGAAGTGTAGGAGATACACCATGGCCGAAGAACCCGAAGCAAAGCAGAACGAAAAAACGGCGCAGGGGCTGTCGCGCCGCGAGGCCATGCTGCAACTGCTTCGCCTGGGCGGTGCGGCCGCGGGCACGGCGGGCTTGGCAATCTGGCTCAGCGAGCACAGCTTCCGTCCCACTCCGGCGCTGGCTGAGGCGGCGCGGCGCGACCATCGCACCGCCTCCAATCCACAACTGACGGCCATGACCGTCATGCAGGGTGGGGAACCGCGCGCGCTGGTACAGAAAGCTCTCGAAAATCTGGGCGGAATCGGCCGCTTCATCTCTAAGCAGGATGTGGTCGTTCTCAAGCCAAACATCGCTTGGGACCGCACCCCTGAGCAGGCCGCCAACACCAATCCAGAAGTTGTCGCTGAAGTCGTGCGCCAGTGTTGGCAGGCTGGCGCCAAGCGCGTCATCGTCACCGACGTCAGTTGCAATGAGCCGCGCCGCTGCTTCCATCGCTCTGGCATCGAGGCAGCCGCCCGCGCCGAGGGCGCTGAGGTGATTCTGCCCGATCCCGCGCTCTTCCGGGAGGTTAATCTGGGTGGCGTAGTGCTCAAAAGCTGGCCGGTCTTCACGCCTTTTCTCGAGGCCGACAAGATCATCAATCTGCCCATCGCCAAGCATCACGTTCTCACCGGCGCAACCCTGGGCATGAAGAACTGGTACGGCATTCTGGGCGGCGAGCGCAACCGGCTTCATCAGCAGATTCACCAGAGCCTCGTCGATCTGGCCAGCTTCATGCTGCCCACCCTCACCATGATCGATTGCTACCGCGTCCTGCTGCGCAACGGTCCCACCGGCGGCAATCTGGAAGACGTGGCCACGAAGAAGACCATGGTCGCCGGAACCGATCCGGTCGCCCTCGACGCCTATGTCGCCAAGGCTTATTGGAACCTCGACCCCGCACACTTGCCTTATCTCGAAATGTCCGCCGCCCGCGGCCTGGGCATCGTGGACTTCGACAAGCTGTCTATGAAAGTCAGTCAGTTAGGATAACCACTTACGGTGGGCTGGCTTTCGCGTGCCATCATTTGTTGAAGGCAAGGAAGAGGCGTCCCTGTGTCGCTGAGTGTGCAAGAGCAGTTTGGGCAAATCGACATTTATGTATTTGATCAGATTCTGCGCGGCAATTTGGGCGCGGGAATGCGTGTGCTCGACGCGGGTTGCGGCTACGGGCGCAACCTGGTCCACTTGTTGCGCGAGGGCTGCGAGGTCTTTGCCCTCGACGAAGACGCGGCCGGAGTAGAGCACGTGCGAAAACTGGCCGCATCGCTGGGCAGGGAATTGCCAGCGGGCAATTTTCAGGCAGGGATGATCGAGCGGATGCCCTTCGCCGACGCGTCGATGGATGCGGTGATCTGCTCCGCAGTGCTGCACTTTGCCCGCGATGAAGTGCATTTTCGCGACCTGCTGGCAGAACTGTGGAGGGTTTTGCGGCCCGGCGGAATGCTGTTTTGCCGGTTGGGTTCGCGCATCGGCATGGATTTCCAACGCTTAAGGGGCAACATTTTTCTGCTTCCCGATGGCTCCGAGTGGTTCCTGGTCGATGAAGAGATGCTGCTCGACCTGACCGAAGAAATGGACGCTGTCCTTGTCGATCCGCTGAAGACCACCATTGTGCAGGATTTCCGCTGCATGACTACCTGGGTGCTGAGCAAGCATATTCGCTAAAACAAAGCGCCCCATCCTCACGCAAAGGATGGGGCGCCTTGTTTCAGCGAGCAGATGTTACTCCCCCTGCACCGCGCGATGAATTGACAGCAGCTTTTCCAGCAGCGGCTTCAGCAGCTTCAGATCCAGCGCATTGGCGCCGTCGGATTTGGCGTTGGCTGGGTCGTCGTGAACCTCCAGAAACAGTCCGTCGATGCCCGCCGCAACCGCCGCCCGCGCCAGCAGCGGAATGAACTCCGGTTGGCCGCCGCTCACGCCATTGGCCGCCGAGGGCTGCTGTACCGAATGTGTTCCGTCAAAGATCACCGGCGCCATCGCGCGCATTACCGGCAGCGAACGGAAATCCACCACCAGTGTGTTGTAGCCAAAGCTGGCTCCGCGCTCGGTTAGCGAAATGCGCTCATTGCCTGTGGAGCGCACCTTTTCCACCGGGTGAATCATATCCCAGGGTGCGACAAACTGCCCCTTCTTGATGTTGACGGCGCGCCCCGTCTTGCCAGCGGCCACCAGCAAATCGGTCTGGCGGCAAAGAAAGGCGGGAATCTGCAAGACGTCCACGGCTTCGGCAACCACCTCGCAGTGGCTGGGCTCGTGCACATCGGTCAACACCGGCAGGCCCGTGTCCTTGGCCAGACGGCCCAGGATGCGTGTGCCCTCGATGAGCCCCGGCCCGCGGTAGCTCTTCACGCTGGTGCGATTGGCCTTGTCGTAGCTGGCTTTGAAAATGTATGGAATGCCGAGATCCGCCGTAATGCGCTGAATCTGCTCGGCCATGCGGCGCGCGTGGGCCTCGGACTCGATGACGCAAGGGCCTGCGATCAAAAATAGCTGGCCCTCGCCCACATGGACCGGACCGATTTCGAAAGAGTTGCTCACGCATTCGATTGTAAAGGGTGTTGGCCTTCTGCTTGGCGAGCGATTCCCGCCCCGACCGCAAGAAAAAGACAAGAAAAAATCTGCGCGGAGAATCCTTTTTGAAAGATTGCTACTCTTGCCCTATAGAAGGAAAGAAAAATGGCGAAATCTGTGGCAGGCATGATCGGTATTGAAGCCTGGAAAGACTGGCAGGCGAAGGGGCAGCCAGCGCAGCTTGTGGATGTACGCTCGGTGGCGGAGTTTGCCATGGCACACTTGCCCAGCGCGGCCAACATTCCCTTGGAGCAGATCGAGCAGCGGATTGGCGACATCACGGCCAGCACGCCGGTGGTGCTGGTTTGCCAGGCCGGGACGCGGGCGCTCATGGCGCAGGTGCGGCTGGCGGCGCGGGGGCGGGATTCTTTGGTGCTCGAAGGTGGCACCGATGCCTGGATCAAGGCGGGTCTTCCGGTGGTGCGCCTCACTACGGCGCGCTGGGCGCTGGAGCGGCAAGTGCGGCTGATCGCGGGTCTGCTGGTGGCCGTGGGCGTTTTGCTGGGCGTGGTGGCTTCGCGCTGGTGGCTGATTGTGCCGGGATTTGTGGGCTGCGGGCTGACTTTTGCTGGGATCACCGGCTTTTGCCCCATGGGCGAGGTGTTGGCGCGATTACCCTGGAACCGGCCCCGGAAAGCAACCGCCGCGACCCTTCCAGCTGGCATTTCCTGCTCTTGCCAGTTGAAAGATAGACAATAGGAGCGGAGCCAAGCAATTTCATGAATTTTGATCGGTTGAGCTAGCAGCACAAAGACGCCGTCTACCGCCAAATGGTGCGGGTTTGCGGCAATCGCGAAGACGCCGAGGACGTGCTGATTGAGGCGCTGCTCAAGGCCTACCGAAACCTCGACGACCTTTCCGCGCCGGAGGCATTTCGTTCCTGGCTCGGGCGCATTGCCAGCCGGGTTTGCTGGCAGTTGCGGCGGCGCGAGGCGCTGGCTCCGCTGTTGCAGCTTTCGGTTCTGGAGGAGGACGGCGGGGAAGTGGCGGATCGCGGGCCTTCCGCCGAAGAGCTGGCCGGCGTTGCCGAGATGAAAGAGATTTTTGCCGTGGCGTTGCGCAGTCTGTCGGAAGGAACTCGCGCGGCCTATCAGTTGCGCGCGGTGGAAGAGCTTTCTGGCGAAGAAACGGCGCGGCGGCTGGGAATTTCGCTGGCGGCCATGAAAAGCCGCCTACTGCGCGCCCGTAAGCTTTTGCGCGAACGGCTGGACGCGGCTTTGATTGTTCCGCAGTCTGGGGAGCCTCTGAACAAGGGCCAGATTACGCCTCCCATTCCCTCGGGGGCTAAAGCCCGCTTTGATTCTGGAGAGGTTATGCACGGGCTAAAGCCCGTACCCTTCAGTCTGCGGACTTAATCAGAGATTTCCTAACGTGGAGTAGACCTTTTTTGGCAAGGGAGAAAAATGATGGAAGTCAATGTGAAGTTGCAGGGCGATGTAAAGTTCGAGGTTGAGGCGCGCAAGCACACCGTGATTTGCGATCAGCCTGCGGAAAATGGCGGCAGTGACACAGGCATGACCCCGCCAGAGCTGTTGCTGGCGGCTCTGGGCACTTGCGCGGCCTTCTATGCTTCGGCTTATCTGCGCAAAAAAGGACTCCAGCGCGAGGGCGTCGCAGTGCGGGTCACGGCAGGCAAGGCTGGGCCTCCGGCGCGGCTCGACGACTTTCACATTGAGGTCAAGATTCCCCTAGCCTTGAGCGAGGCAGACCGCGCGGGCGTCGAACAGGCTGTTCACCTCTGCCTGATTCATAACACCCTCGTTCATCCGCCTGCCATTCATGTCGAGTTGCATACGCCTGCCGTGGTTTGAGGCAGGTCAACTCCTACTCCGCCCGCTTCCTGGACCACTCCCAGAGCGCACGGTCCAGAGTGTGCAAGGCCGTAGGGCCGGGCAAATCGCTCTGCGGTTTTACTTGCACACGCTCGGCCAGACGCTGGCAAAAGGCCACAAACTCGGCATAAAACTCGACGTTGTGCCGCTCGTGCCCCAAGGTTTCAAGGGCGCGGAAATCCAACACGTTATAACGCTCCGGTGCGATGGCCGCCAAGATCGCCGAGGCAATCCCCAGATCGATGCCGCGCAGCCCGGTCAGCGCTTCCACCGCCTGCCGCACCGTGCTCTCCGGCGCGGCTGCCACTGCCAGCGCCTTGCGAATGCTGGCTTCACTGTTGCCAATCAGATAGTGAACTACCCGTTCCGACTTCCAGCGAACGATGGTTTCCAGATTCGTCAGCGAGTAGTCACCGCCGCGAATCAAAGCTCCGGCCTCGAAAGCCGCTTTCTCCAACTCCTGCTCCTTGTCGCCAGCTTTCTGCCAATAATGCTCAGCTAACTGTTGAAGTTCTGATTCCGCGGGCTGTAGTTCAAAATGTGCCATGATCTCGAATCCTCCGTACACAAAGCGATGCAACAGTAGGCCCGGCGAAAAGGTATTGTCAACAACTGATTTACAGATAATTTTCAGGAAGCGTCTTGAAGCGGAGGCGGCTCAGCTTGCGAAATCCCGCGTACTAAGGAATTCTGTGCGGCGAAAGCTGTTTCGTGGCAACGCTATTTGGTTGTGTAAGATCTGGCGGAGCGGATTGCGATGCCGTGAGCTATGTAGGATCTTCGCTTAGTTGATCGCTGCGAAAAAAAGGCGTTTGCGGGTGCAATGCTTGAAAAGCACCCGCAGGGGCTAAAGCCTATCTTTTTTATTGGCAAATTACGGCCCGACTAAAGTCGTGCCCTTATTACAAAGCCCGTCTTGATCAAGTTTTTCCGCAACCTGTTAAGCCGTGCCCTTTCACAGCGACGACTTATTCTGAAGTTCCCTGATTCGTTAGGCGAGCGCCCCGGTTTTTGTAACTCGCGATGACAAACTCGCGGAAGAGAGGATGCGGCTCCAGTGGCTTGGATTTGAACTCGGGATGGAACTGGCAGCCGATGAAATAGGGATGGTCGGGTAGTTCCACAATCTCCACATAAGTCGCGTCGGGAGTGGTGCCGCTGATGCGCAGACCTGCGCCAGTAAGCTGCGCTTCGAATTCGCGGTTGAACTCGTAACGATGGCGATGGCGTTCGCTGATTTGGGTAGCGCCGCCGTAGACCTTCGAGGCCAGCGTATTTTCTTGTAAAACACAGTCCCACG
>Ga0302320_10015462_pt1 | contig 15675 bp, 12 predicted proteins | sample Bog_T0_3_FD_202130 | JGI IMG/M metagenome (GOLD analysis project Ga0302320, IMG submission 202130) | Peat permafrost microbial communities from Stordalen Mire near Abisko, Sweden - Bog_T0_3 | ecosystem: Environmental > Terrestrial > Soil > Wetlands > Peat | place: Sweden: Abisko, Stordalen Mire... | reverse complement strand
TGGGTCCCCCCACCCAGCCGGGGCTGGGCTTATCTCCCGAGGAACACAAAAACTTATGAGAATCGATGCGATCATCCTGCGCGAACTGCATATGCCGCTAGTGCGCCCGTTTGAAACCAGTTTTGGGGTAACTCGCAAGCGGAGGATTCTTCTGGCGGAGATCAAGTCGGAAGGGTTGACCGGGTGGGGCGAATGTACGGCGGGCGAACGGCCATTCTTCTCCGGCGAATCAACGGATAGCGCCTGGGCCGCGATCGTTCAGGAATTGGGGCCGATGCTGGCCTCTGAGACGGCTGAGCATGGCGGGGACTGCCCGCGAATCTTTCGCCAGGTGCGCGGCAATCGCATGGCCAAGGCTACGCTGGAGAACGCAATTTGGGACCTTGAAGCGCAGCGCGAAGGAGTTTCCCTTTCCAATTTGATCGGCGGAGTCCGCGATGTGATTCCCTGCGGCGTATCGATTGGCATTCAGCCTTCGATTCCCGAGCTTCTTGCGGAGATAGAAAAGGAATTGGCGGCCGGATACCAGCGCATCAAGCTCAAGTGCAAGCCGGGCTGGGACGTTGAAGTCTTTGAGCGGGTGCGGAATCGCTGGCCGGCCATTTCGCTGAGCTGCGACGCCAACTCGGCCTACCGTCTGCGCGACGCCGACCATCTGACCGCGTTTGACGCATTTGACCTGTTGATGATCGAGCAGCCCCTTTGGCACGACGATTTCTATTACCACTCGATGCTGCAAAAGCGGTTGCAGACGCCCATCTGTCTGGACGAATCCATCCACAACCGCCGCGATGCTCTGGCCGCCATTGAGATGGAGTCCTGCCGGATCATCAATATCAAGCTGGGCCGCGTAGGCGGCTTCTCTGAGGCCATTGCGGTCCACAACGCGGCTCAGGAGCGGGGCATTCCGGTTTGGTGCGGCGGCATGTTGGAATCGGGCGTGGGACGGTCGCACAATATCGCGCTCTCGACCTTGGAAAACTTCACGCTGCCAGGCGATGTCTCGGCCTCGGCGCGCTACTGGCATGAAGAGATTGTCGAGCCGGAGATCACGGTCTCAGCAGCGGGCGAGATTGCTGTTCCGGATACACCCGGCCGTGGCTACGAGGTGCGGACGGAGCTGGTTGAGCGGCTCACAGCGCGCAAAGAGACTATTCGCGCTCTGGAACTGGTAGGTTAGGGCCGGGCAGAGTTGGCACTAGACCCGCCTTTCAGTCCGGCAATTGCTTGAGCTAGAGCATTTCTCAAAGCCAGACCGCGTCTTAGCTCAACGAATCCATCTTCAAATAAATTAGGGGCGGGGAAAATCCCCGCCCCCGATTTTGCTGGTCCGTTCTTATGCCTTGCGCCGGCGCTTGAAGGCCGCCATAGCTCCCAAACCTGAGGCCAGCAGCACCATGCTGCAAGGCTCGGGCGTCTCGGAGACAGGCAGATCGTATCCAACCGCATTGAGGATGTTGACCTCTGCGCCTCCGTCGTTGAGGATGCTGAGACCCGCGTCGGCGCCGGGGCAGCCCTCCGCATCCTGAACGCTCAATGGCCCGCCTGGGCAATTGTTCACGAAGTCGGCGTAGTCGTTACCATTGCTCAGAGTGTTGTAAACAAAGCCATTGGCGCCGTTCGTGGAGCCGCCGTTGTAAGAGAAATAGGCACCTGTCGTCGTACTCAGGGAACTATCGAGAATCAACGATCCTGACCCCGAATAACGATACAGATCCACGGCCGAAGGCGTGCCGGCGCCGAAAAAATTGCAGGGGTCTGTCAGGCTTACGCCCTGCGTGGAGATGCACGAGGACGCTCCCAATACCTCGTCGGTCTCGTGCTCGACTGTGGCGTAGTAGTCGTAAGCGTCTGAAGGCTCCGGTCCCCCAAGGTTGTCGTAATAAAGCGGCGTACCAGCGTCATTGGTGACAGTGATAACAGCGTTGTAGCACCCCGATGTGCCGGGAGTGCAAGATCCGTTGGTTGAGGTTATTCCTGTCAGACTGGCTGCCGAAACTCCGAGCGCCTCTCCCAGTGAAACAGTGATGCCGACATTCCCTGTGCCATACGGCCCGGCATCGTAGGTATCGAGCGCGGAGAGGGCAGAGATCTGAAGTGCATCTTTGTCGGGATTGGCCGTCAAAGCGGCCACGTAGGCGCTGTATGACATGTCATTCAGGTAGGTCTCGGTGGATGCGAGCCCCGTTGTTCCGTACTGAATGTAGATGTTGGCGTTCGCATTCGTGAACGTACTGTCATACATACCCGCAACGGTCGTGTTCAGGTAGGTGCATGTCGCTGCGGCAACGCCGGGGGCGCAAGTGTACGTGACCGAGCCGGCAAACGCCGGAACAGCTGAACTCAGGGCGAGGAGCAGGGCCAGCTTGAGTGGATTCTTGAGGATCATAAAGTTTTCCTTTTACGGCGAGGCTTCGGCTGACTCGTGCGAGTCTGCGGACGTTAATGTTGGGAAATCGGGGAAGATCAGTACTCTTCAATCCCGGCGTTCAGGGGAAAGCCGGGTTAGACATGAAAACGGTATCAGTTCCAAGAGACCAGCGCAAGACAATATCTTGTCAATCGAAGATTAAACTGGAAGGTCAACCGCGCGTATGTTGAACACAAGGTCTGTCACTGGAAAAGATGTTTGCGCCCGGAAACGATTCGCCGCTTTACTTCGGCCCGCGTAGTAACATTCTTTTGGGCGTCAAATAGGGTGCGGCAACCAACTTTTCGGCATACATGTGTTGCCTGTCACGTCTTGGGGCGTGAATGGGCTTTTATCATGATCAGGAAAAATAAACGGCCGGCCACGCGCGTGGAACGGCGAGGAGACCGCAATGTCCGAAGCATACGCATTCAGCACCATACCCGCGAAGATTCTGTTGCCCATCGACTTCAGCCCATCGTCCCATGAAGCCCTGGAGCAGGCCACTGTGCTTGCCCAGCATTTTCATGCCGAGGTCTATCTGGTTCATGTCGTTCAGGAGGGCTGCAACCTGGAGGCAGAGAAGAAGGAAGCTGTAGATCGTTTTGCCGTTTCCGTGGCCGGTCTCACCGCCAAGGGAATCAAGGCAACCTCCAGTGTCGAAATTGACAACGACATTGCCGGAGGCATTCTGGACGTGATTGACCGTGAAAAGATCGATCTCATCGTGGTTTCCACGCACGGCACCACTGGGTGGCACCCGCTGGTTTTCGGGTCGATTGCCGAGAAGCTGGTCAAGCTAGTTCACATTCCGCTGCTGCTCATCCGCACTGAAAAACCCGAGAGCAGCGTGAAGGTTGTGTCGGGTCGCTTGATGGAATGGTGGTAAGTTAGGCGGTAAGCAGCTTTTGCAGACAGACAACGGGCGAACGGCTACATCCCATCAGCCGTTCGCCCGTTGTTTTTTATTCAAGACTCAACTTACTGCTTCGCCGCTTTCAACGCCGCAGTCAGCTCCGGAACCACCTCAAACAAATCGCCGACGATCCCGTAGTCGGCGACTTCGAAGATGGGCGCGTCGGGGTCTTTGTTGATGGCCACCACGCACTGCGAACCCTTCATACCGACCAGGTGCTGGATGGCTCCAGAGATACCAACGGCCAGGTAGAGTTTGGGCGCAACGGTCTGGCCCGAGCTGCCCACTTGCCGTTCCAGTGGCAGCCAGCCATTGTCGCAAATCGGGCGTGAGGCAGCCAGTTCCGCGCCCAGTGCCGTGGCCAGTTCCTGCACGAGCGGAATATTCTCGGCATCCTTGATGCCGCGGCCCACGCTGACGATGAGGGGCGCGGAGGCGAGATCGACGGTTTGGGAGGATGCGCGGTAGGGCCGCCCAGGGCGGGTGCGGATTTCGTTGGCTGAAATCTCAGGCACAAAGTGGTAAATGGTGAATTTTCCCGCTGCCGGCGGATCTTGTCTAAACGCTCCGGCCTGAACGGAGACAAAACAAGGCCCATCCCCTTGATGGCGATACGTAGCATTCATCTTCCCTTGAAAAAGCTGCCGGTCAAACGATGGCCCTGCTTTTATCGCCGTAATATCGCCGATCAGCACCTGGCCGAATCTCGCCGCAAGACGCGGAACGAAATCGCGTACCTGATAAGTATGCGGAAAGACGATGTAGGAGGGCTGGAGCTTTTGAATCAATTGCTCGAAGGCGAGTACATAGCCGTCGGCAGTGTAGTTCTGAAGCAGCGGATGCTGCACAGCATAGGCCGTCGCGGGCGGCAGCCCGGCAGTTTCAATAAAAATATCGGCGTTCGGATCGCCCACAGCGGCGGTCTCCAGGGAAAGGCCAGTGATGTCAGCAAGAACGCGCCCGGCTGCCAGCGCCTCAAATGAAATGCGATTACGGGCTGCTTCCTGCACGACCAAAACGCCGCTCATAGCACCCTCGCTTCAAATTTGAGCTTTTCGATCAAGGCTGCCGCAGCTTCTTTAGGCGAGCCAGAAAGAATCTGCGTGGATTTTTGTTTCTGCGGCAGCGCGACTTGCTCCAAGACGACCGTGGGAGCCGCGTCCACGCCAAGTTCCGCCGCTGTCAGAATGCGGACCTCTTTGGTTTTGGCACGCTTGATGCCCATCAGCGTGGCGTAGCGCAACTTGTTGCCGCCGGATTGGATGGTGAGCACAGCGGGCGTGGGCAGCTCGATGGTCTGAAACCAGCCCTCTTCGAGTTCCCGCTTGACGGTGAGGCCGGTCTCGGTTTTTTCCACGTGCAGGATCAGCGTGGCATGGGGCAGGCCTAGGAGTTCAGCCAAGATGACGCCTGTCTGGCCCAAGCCAAGGTCTTCCGACTGTAAGCCGGTCAGGATCAGATCGGGGTTCTCGGGCCGGATGGCGGCGGCCAGCAGCCGGGCGACACCGAGCGCGTCGCGTGCGCCCAGATCGTCGCAGACAATCTGAATGGCGCGGTCTGCGCCCTTGGCCAGAGCCTCGCGGATCGTCGAGCCCACGCGCTCTGGCCCGGCGCTGAGGACGATCACTTCGCCGCCGTGCTTGTCCTTGAGCTGAAGCGCCTCTTCGAGTGCGTAGGCGTCGCTCTCGTTCAGTGCAAACTGGAGATCGGCTTCTTCAATCCATTTGCCGGTAGCGTCGATGCGTACCTGCGCATCGCGTTCGGGGACCTGCTTGATGGCGACAACGATCTTCATAGTGAAAGACTCTTGTTCATCTTATCCGTGAAACTCGACTTCCCGTTGCATGAGCCGGGTACCAATCACGAAATTGTTGCCCTGTAAATAACACTTCTGTACAATCAAGCTCTGCCGATTTTCCCCCGGCAGCAACTTTCCCCAATTGGAGGCAATTCATGAGTGACCAGAACTGCGCCCTTTCCCTGTCCAGGTTCAGCAAGTGGACTCTGGCGGCGATTTTTGCCCTCGTTCTCGCCGGTTCGACCAGTATCGCCCATGCCGATCCAACATACACCCTGGCTCCTGTCACCGATGTGCAGACAGGTCTCGCCATCACGTCGATCGGGGGTGGCCTGAACCAATGGGACTCGACCCTACAGGTTACCAATACCAGCGCGAATCCAATCTACAACGTCTCTTTCGTCCAATTCACTGCTTTGGTCAGCGACGACGGCGGCTCTAGCTACTACTATGGAACCTGGGACAATACGACGCAGCAGTGGGAGTTGACTTCTCCGTATGACGCCACAGTTTCAGTAGCGAACGCTTCCGCTTATCTAAGTCAAAGTCAGACGGATGTCGCTTTTCCAGTGGGGTTCGAGAGCGATTCCTTTCCCTTGATCTCTGTCGCTGGCGTCATCCTCCCAGGCAATTCGGCCAGCTTCGACGTGCTGAACGACCTATCGAGCAACGTGAACGTGTATTTCTTCGATGGCGACTTTCTGGACACGCCTACGCCGGAACCGGGAGCGTTGTCCCTGATGCTTCTGGGCTGCTGCGCCGGAGGATGCTTTGCATACTTCCGCCGCCGCACATTCGCTGTGAATACCTTGCCTTGCCTCTGAGGACTGGAAGCCGTAAGTCCTAACTCGATTCCTTCCCCGGCAATCCCCGCGCCGCCAACTGGGCAATATCCAGCAGTTGCGGCGCGGCTTCGCCTGTGGCTGCGAGCGCATCCCGGAACATCGAATTGCAAAAAGGGCAGGCGGCGGCGATAGTCTGTGCACCGGTTGCGACCAGTTCCGCGGCGCGGTTATGGCTCACACGCTCGCCGGCCTCCTCGCCGAGAAAAGCAAGCCCTCCACCCGCTCCACAGCAGAAGCTGCGCTCGCGGCTGCGCGGGGCCTCGACCAGTTGTCCATTGGCTCTAACCACAGCGCGCGGTTCCTCGTAGACATTGCGATAGCGGCCCAGGTAGCAGGGATCGTGAAAGACGATTTTCCCGTCGCGAGATTGCTTTGGCAGCTTGTCAGCAAAGCGTGCCAGAAACTCGCTGTGGTGTTCGATCTCCGGCGGCGCGCCGTACTCCTTCCAGTCTTCCTGGATGGTGCGGACGCAGTGCGGGCAAATGCTGACGATCTTCTTGACCTTGTTTTGCGCCAAGGCTTCGAGGTTGGCTTCGGCCAGTTGCTGGAAGAGCAGGTCGTTGCCCAGGCGGCGGACCGGGTCACCCGTGCATTTCTCCTTGCGCAGCACGCCGTAGCTGGTACCCAGGTAGTTCATCACGCGGGCGAAGTCGGCTACAATCTCGCGGCCCTTGGGGTCGTAGCCGCCCATGCAGCCCAGCCACAAACAATACTCTTGCGTCCCGTCGAAGAGCGGAAGCTCCTGCCTCTGGATGAACTTGTCGCGATCAGTGGGGCTGAGGCCTAGAGCATTCGAGCCGCGTTCGAGAGCGAGGAAGAGCTTGGAGCCTTGCCGGTTGTCCCAAGCGCCCGTGTTCACTGCGCCGCGGCGCAGGCCGATGAGGATGGGCACGTGCTCAATGCCCACCGGGCATTGGAACTCACAGGCGCCGCAGGTGGTGCATTGGAAGACGGCTTCTTCAGCGTTGTATTTGCCAAGTAAGGATTCGCTGGAGGCAGGGCCCAGGTCGTTCAGGTAGCCGCGCAGTCCGAGGATAATCTCTTTGGGGTTGAGCAGTTTGCCGGTGTTGGCGGCGGGGCAGTGTTCGGTACAGCGGCCGCACTCCACACAGGAGTAGGCCTGGAGACTGACCAGTTGCGTAAGGTCCGTCCCGGCGACCAGGCCGAAATCGTCCTCGCCGACAAGCGGAGGAATCTGGCTGAAGCCGCCGCGCGAGAGAAAGACCGTGGCTGGACTGAGAATCAGGTGCAGGTGTTTGGTATGGGGAATGAGCGGCAGAAAGATCAGCAGGGCCAGGGTGTGAATCCACCAGAGGGCGCGTGCGGCTAGGCTTGTATCCGCGACACCGAATGAGGCCAGAAACGTGGCCATCAAGATAAAGATCAGCAGCGCAATCACGCCGGACTGGTACGAGAGTTTATCTCCGAGCCATTTGGGACGGATAAGGAAGCGCCGGACGAAGAGTCCGAGGATGCCTGCGGCGCAGGCCACGGCAAAGGCGGCTGCGAAGTAGAAATAGAGGCGGCCGATCGCTCCCGCGGGGTCAAGAAAGCCGATTCCAAGAACCAGGGCGCAGTGGTTGAGCGTGACCAGCGCAAAGGCGCAAAAGGCCCAGAAGACAAAGGCGTGCGCCAGGCCGGGAAGCGGGCGCTCGCGAATGACCTTGGCTTGAAACATTACCTCCCAGACAAAGTCGCCGATGCGCTTGCCGATGGGAAAGAGACGAAAGCTGGGATCTTTTTTCGATTGCAGGATTTTGTTGAGGATTACGCCGAACCGCCTCCAGAAACCGTAGCCCGAGGCCACAGCCAAGCCTGCGAAGAGCAGCTTCTCAACGAGGGAGAAGTGTTGTGGTTCGGCCAGGGTTGGAAGAGTGAGCAGCATATTCAAACGAAGTTCACGATACAGGAGCAGGCCGGCAACTGGCGAACGCTCGTTTATTGCTTCAAGCCGTCCATTGGAAGCAGATCTCGTAGTTGTCAGGATCGCGGACGAAGAGCTGCTTCATGCCGTAGGGGCGAACGATGGGGCCTCTGACCGGGACGCCGGCGCCTAGGAGGTATTGCGCAGCCTCACCCAGATCCTGGCAGCCTATGTATATCTGGGTGTCGCCGTGAGCGGCGACACGGGCGGGATCGGGTGCAGGCGGACGGCTGCTGCGCTCGTAAGCCGTGTTGAGCATAAGATCGGCGTCGTTGAGGCGCAGCCAGCACCAGTCGATGTGGCCGTCGGGTTCGGGATCGGAGCTCCGGTAGATCGCAAAACCGAGAAGGTCGCAATAAAACCGGAGCGAGGTGGGCATATCGAAGACGCTGAGTAGTGGGCAAAGGCCTCGCATGTCGATGGGCATCCTGTCCTCCGAAAGTTCTCAGCAGCGCACAATCTTCGGCGAATCGATTCCCTTTGTCGCGTTGCGCGTATCGATGACCAACTGCGATTGCTCGACGATCGCTTTGAAGTCGTAACTCGAGTGATCGGTGACAACGACGACGGCGTCGAACTCCGCCAGTGTATCCGGATTGTCGAGAGAGGTGCTGGTCATGTTCAGGTCGTAATGGCGGCCATGGCCTACGGTGGGGAAGTAGGGGTCGTTGTAGGCGACGATAGCGCCTTTGTCGCGGAGCAACTCGAGGATCGTCAGCGAGGGGGACTCGCGGAGGTCGTCGATGTCGCGCTTGTAGGCCAGGCCCAGAACCAGGATCTTCGAGCCTTTGATCGACTTGCGGTGTTCGTTGAGTCCGGCGGCCAGTTGATCCAGGACAAAGTAAGGCATGGCCATGTTGATCTCGCCGGCCAGCTCAATGAAACGTGTGCGGAAGTCGAACTCTCTGGCTTTCCAGGAGAGATAAAAGGGATCGATGGGGATGCAGTGGCCGCCGAGTCCCGGTCCCGGATAAAAAGCCTGGAAGCCGAAGGGCTTGGTCTTGGCTGCGTCGATAACCTCGTGAATATCGATGCCCATCCTCATGCACAACTGCTTCAACTCGTTCACCAGGGCAATATTGACGCAGCGGTAGATATTTTCAAGCAGCTTGGTCATCTCCGCCACCGATGGGCTACTGACGTGGACCACGCGGTGGAAGATTGCCGCATACATGGCCTCGGCCAGTTCTGCGGCTGCCGGTCCGCAACCGCCGACTACTTTGGGAACATCGTTGCGAGCCACCGTGTCGTTGCCGGGATCCTCGCGCTCGGGCGAGAAGGCAACATGCACACCGGGATCGTCGAGCGCGCGCGCAACGCGCAGCCCGCGCTGGTTGCCGGCTTCGAGCAGCGGAACGACCACCTCTTCCGTTGTGCCGGGATAGGTTGTGCTTTCAAGAACGATCAACTGGCCCTCATGAATATGAGGAGCAATCGACTTGATCGTCCCAACGACATAGCTCAGGTCCGGTTCGTGGTGCTCATCGAGCGGAGTGGGCACGCAGATAATCACCGCGTCCATCTGTTCTATCTCGGAGTAATCGGCGGTTGCGCGAAAACCTGCCGCTTGCGCCTCCTGAATGGCGGCGGGGAGAATGCGCACGATGTAGGAGCCGCCGGCGTTCAGGGTCTTCACTTTGTCGGTCGCAATATCGAAGCCCGTCACCCGGAACCGCTCGCCGCTGAAGAGCAGCGCCAGCGGCAGGCCGACATATCCCATGCCGACAATTCCGATGCGGGCGTCGCGGGCTTCCATTCTTCGCCTGAGTTCGGCCAGACTGCTGACGACTGCATTTGTCATGGGAATCATTCTAAGGCTTGAGGGAGCGCGACCGCCCTGACTTGGGCCCGGTTTTGCCAGTCGGGTATGGTTACGAAGGGATTGTGTCTAAGCCCGGTACTGACGAGGCGGAAGAAGAATGCTTGGAGGCAGCATGGGAGAGGTTGACAACCAGTGTGCAGCGTATGCTGGGAATCGGCATGAGACGCGGCCTTCAAGTCGAATCCGTTTCGGCTATCGCTGCCGCGGCGTGGCCCAGATAGGGAGAGGTTCATCTTACCTACACATGAGACCCGGTCTCCAGGTGGTCTAATATCCTCAGGGCTACGTGTGTACGGCGTTGTGAAATTTAGCTTCAGGGGAGCCAGGGTTTGGCTAAGTATCTTGTCACGGGAGTTGCGGGTTTCATTGGCCGGTCGATTGCTGCGGAGTTGCTGGCGCGCGGTGAGTCGGTGCGCGGCATCGACAGCTTCATCACCGGCAAGCAGACCAATCTGATTGGTCTTGACGCCATGGAGTTTATTGAGGGCGACCTGGCAGATCCGGTCGCGTGCGTCAAGGCCTGCGACGGGGTTGAGATAGTCTTCCACGAGGCGGCGTTGGCTTCAGTTCCTCGTTCCGTAGCTGATCCTGTTGGCACCAACGTAAACTGTGTGGACGCCACACTCAACCTGCTGGTTGCGGCGCGCGATGCCAAGGTGCGGCGTGTGGTCTACGCCGGCTCTTCGTCGGCTTACGGTGATACGCCAACGCTTCCCAAGACGGAAGAGATGCTGCCCAATCCCATCTCACCTTATGCGGTCGCCAAGCTCGCAGGCGAGCAGTATATGCGCGCCTTTACGCGCGTCTACGGGCTTGAGACGGTGGTGTTGCGCTACTTCAACGTCTTTGGCCCCTACCAGGACCCCACCTCGCACTACTCGGGTGTACTGGCCATCTTCTGCCGCAAGATGCTGGCCGGCGAGCAGCCCACAATCTATGGTGACGGTGAGCAGAGTCGCGACTTCACCTACATCGACAACGTGGTCCATGCTAACCTGCTGGCCGCCGCTGCGCCGGCCGCGAAAGTTGCCGGGCAGATGATGAATCTGGCCACCGGCAAGCGCATTACGCTGAACGATACCTTTGAGGTTTTGCGGGAGCTGACAGGCTATAACGGCAAGCCAGCCTATGCCCCGGAACGAGCCGGGGACATCCGTGATTCGCTGGCGGATATTCGGTTGGCTGAGGAACTGCTTGGCTATAAGCCGATCGTCGATTTCCGCGAGGGGCTGCGCCGCACCGTGGCGTGGTATCGCGCCAGCGGAGCCGAGTAGGAAGTCTCGTAAACAGGCAGACAAGCTGAAAACCGGACTTTTCCACAGCGAGCTTTCGTCAGTGACTGAGGCTATTGACGAATTGCTTCCGATCAAGCACACTGTCGGGGATTTCCTCCGCAGCGTTTTTTCGTTTTGAAAGCAGGGATAGCTCTGCGCGAGGGGTCATGGGACTGAGGTTTCCACCCCTTGCCGGACGATTCCGCTCTTCATCGCGATGCGCCGCACGAGCCTGAAGGATGGCCCGGAGATGGCGTCAGCCGGCATTCTTCCGCGACATCCCTGCGAGAGCTTTGGAAGGTTTTGATTCGTCGCCGCCGTTTGGTTGGGTCCGTTGTGGGCGGATTGCTCTTGCTGTGCATTCTCTATTGCATTGTCATGCCCAATCAATACGAGGCCAGCGCCAAGGTGGCTTTGCGCCAGGCGCCTGCCTCCTCGCTCAGCATGGATGCGGCGGCCGAGCCTGTCGCCGCAGCCTCTTTGCTCTCAGCGCCCTTGCAACTGGAGACACTGGCCGATGTGTTCCGCAGCGACCGGCTGGCCTGGAGGGTGATTGTCGGGCTCAAGCTCTACCAGGAGCCGGGCTTTCTGGGTCGTTTTGGCCGTCACTTTCCCGGCTTTCGCCCGGAGGCGGTATCCGCCGCCGATCAGGACTATCTGCTGAGGAGATTTCAAAAGCAGCTCCGTGTGCAGACGATGCCGCGCACTCTGCTGATTCAGATTCGCTTTCGCTCAAAGGATCCGGCCTTGTCGGCCGCCGTGGTGAATGCGCTGATTCGCGCATACGATGAGCAGGAGAGCGAGTCAAGGGGGTTGGCCACCAGTCAGGCAACGAGCTGGCTGGAGGGCCAGCTCAAGGATCTGAAGCTCCGCATGGACCAGGAGCAGCAGCGCCTCACGGCGTTCCAGAGCGCACACGGCATGATTGGCACGCCAGAGGCTTTCGCCACCGGCCAGCCCGGCGATGCCGACCATAACTCCACCCTGCTTGAAATCGACGAGTTGGGCCGGCAGTTGGTGGCTGCTTCGACGGAGAGGATTCTGCGCGAGTCCGAATACCGGGCTGCATCCGAGGGCGATCCGGAAGTAGTAGTCGCCTCCAATCCAGGTCTTCAACCGGAAAGCGGCAACCTGGCCACAGGGTTGCTGGGGCAGATTCGCGCACGCCGCAGCGAACTGGAACAGGAACAGGCGCAGTTGAGTGCCGAGCACGGCCCGAACTTCCCACGCGTGGTCGAGATTCGCCGCCTGTTGCTTGAGATCGACAAACAGAAGCAGGCCGAAGATGGCAAGCTTCTCGCGCAGTTCAAGAGTGCTTGGGCGGCGGCAGCAGAACGCGAAATGTCGGTGCGCAAGAGCCTGGACGATCGCAGAGGTGAAGCCATGAGCCTGAACCAGGCTGTCACCGAGTATGTGGTGATGCTGCAAGGGGCGAAGGCTAGCCGTGAGTTATACATGCGGGTGCTGGGAAAGGTTGAAGATGCAAAGCTCTCCGCCGGTGTCAAAAGCTCGAATATCGAGATCGAGGATTCCGCGCGCCAACCGGTGAAGCCGGTAGTGCCCGATCCGCCGCTCTATCTTGCCATCACACTTTTTGCCGGACTCTGGCTGGCAGTGGGAGGCGCTCTCTTGGTCGAATCGTTTGGAAATTCTGCATCTGGGAAGTTCACGGCATTGCTCTTGGCGCTCTTGGCTGGCGCAATGGTCCACGCACAGGCGCCAACGCCAAACACCTCCGGCTTGCCTTCAGGCGTGGTGCGCACTCCATCCGCGTCCGGTTCCCAACCTCAGCCGAATTCTCAGGAAGCTCCTGCAATTTGGAATGACTCGGGGGCCGCAAGCCAGGCTGGGCAACCACCGGCGGTTGCGTTGTCAGCGTCGCCCATGGCCGCTCCCATTGGTCCCGGCGACACACTGGAAATAAGTGAGTACCATACGCCGGAGTTTCGTTCCGTGGTTCATGTCTCCCCAGCGGGCACGGTAACGCTACCCCTCATTCAGGAGTTGCAAATTGGTGGGATGGATGAGCGGGCAGCTGCACGCGCGATTGAGGCGGCACTCGTGGCCAAGGGGATGCTTCTCCATCCCCAGGTTTCCGTGCTGGTGGTTGCCTACACCGGGCAGGATGTGAGCGTCCTTGGCGAGGTAGCACGCCCCGGCGTTTATCCCTTCACGCTTCACCACCGCTTGCTTGACCTGATCTCGGCCGCAGCCGGTTTGGGACCTAATGCCGGTCGCCTGGTGAACATCTTCCACCGCGACGACCCCAAGACGCCTCACCCGGTGGTGCTGGACCCCAGCGGAACCGACACGGCTGCCGACCACAACCCCGAACTGAGCCCCGGCGACACCATCCAGGTGAGCCGCGCCGGGCTGGTTTATGTCATCGGCGATGTGGTGCGGCCGGGTGGTTTTCCAGTGGACCCAGCGCAAGGGCTGACCGTGGTGCAGGCGCTCAGCCTAGCCTGGGGAACGAGCCAGAACGCCGCCACCGGCAAGGCTTTGCTGATCCGTGAGCAGAAGGGCGGGCGCACCCTGACCACCCTCAACCTCAAGCGCATGATGCACGGCCAGGAGCCCGACCAGCCGGTCCGCGACCGCGACATTCTCTTCGTGCCCGACTCCATGGCCAAAGACCTGTGGAACAAGGGCGTGGAAGCAGCCATTCAATCGGCGATCGGCGTAACCATCTACGCTGGGCTGGTTTATTCGCAGAGGTTTTGAGTAACCCCCTCATATAGGCTGGCATGTGGGGGCGGGAAGGGGGCTGATGGTGGCTGATTCAGATTCGATAAAACGGATTGGACGGTTTGAGTTCTTGCTTTACGTCGTGATGGTCGCAGCTATGTGCGCTGCGGCGTCACCGTTGATGCGCTTTGATGACAGGATGCACAGAGAGTCTCCAGTGTATTTTGTAGCGTTTTTCAGTAGCCTCCTTCTAGGGTTGGCCTGGTTCGACTACTTGCAAGGCCGCATTCTCGACGCCGGGCTGCCACGTTGGTACAGGTGGCCTTACGGGTTAATTCTGCCCTTCGCGTGTGTTTTTCTGTGTGGTCACAAAGGTCTTGACGGACCCAAAGCGCTTGCATTCTTCGTGCTTATCCAAATTCCGACCGTCCTTATCCGAAGCAATCCGTCGGTCATCGAGCCCTCGGACGAGAGCATAAGTCAGGAGGGGGTAAAGAGACGTTCTAGGCTGACTAGACCAGTTGGCCGCTTCGTGTTTATGCTAATCGTCCTTCTGTTTGCGATCATGTGGGCCGTGTTGACGCAATTAACGGATGACCCTTGGCGCTGGTTAGCACAGGCGGGATATCTCCTCATATTTTCTGTATGGGTTGTATGCCTCCAGAGCCGCTTTCGGGATGCTGGATTGCCATCTCAGTTCTCTCGGCCATATGCCATCGTTCTGCTCCTCACGCTCGGATTGCCATGGGAGTTCAAGGCAATTGACAACACAATGGCGCTGATGCTCTTTGTTCTTCTCCAGGTTCCGACCGTCTACTTCCGAAGTAAACCGCCAACACTAGCGCCATTTTCCCAGGACAGAGGCCCAGAAGAGACCGCAGAAGACAGCGGTCTTTCCTAACGGAGGAGTACGAAATCATGCGCCGCATCGCCTGGGGTTTGTTGCTCATCTTCGCTTTTGCGATTCCGTGGGAGTACTCCATGGACCTGGGCGAACCGCTGGGCAATGTAGCCCGCATCGCCGGCGTGCTGCTGGTCCTGGTGGGGATTCCGGCGGTCTTGCAAGCCGGGCGCCTGCGCACTCCGGGGCCGATGCAATGGCTGGTACTGGCCTTTTATCTCTGGTTCTGCTGTTCCTATTTCTGGACGATCGAGCCGTTGGAGACCCTAGACAAGCTGCGCGGGTACTTTCAGGAGATGATGATTGTCTGGCTGGTCTGGGAGTTTGCCGAGAGCCCTGGCGACCTGCGCACATTGCTTCGTGCCTATGTGGCGGGCTCGTGGCTACTGGCTTTGCTCACCCTCAGCAACTTCAGCTCGCCGGAGGCCATCGCCGCCGGGCAGTTCCGCTTTGTGGCCGAGGGGCAGGACCCGAATGACGTGGCCCGTTATCTCGACCTGGGTTTTCCGCTGGCAGCGCTGCTTTTGAATTGCGAGCCGCGCTGGCCCGCCCGATTGCTGGCGCTGGGCTATCTGCCGCTGGGCCTGGTTGCCGTGGTTCTCACCGCCTCCCGCGGAGGCTTCCTCGCTGCTGTGGTGGCGCTGGCGGGGTGCGGCATTCTGCTGGCGCGCAACCACGCCAGGGGTGTGCTGGCCGGGACGCTCGCCCTGCCCGGAATCGCCGTTGCGCTTTGGTTCTTCGTCCCGCACGAAACCTTTGAGCGCCTCGCCACCATCCCTGGGCAACTCCAGGGCGGCGATTTAAATCAGCGGATGAATATCTGGACCTTCGGCTGGCAAGCTTTTGCCCATACGCCTCTTTTGGGATCAGGCGCAGGCACGTTTGTCAGCGCCTCAAGAATCGCTTCCATGAATACAGCCCACAATACGGCTCTTTCCATTATTGTGACTGGAGGCCTGATCGCTCTTTGCCTTTTTACGGCCATTGTGGCCTTGGCTCTCCGGTCGATCCTGCGCACCCATGGGCCGTTGCAACTGGCGTTTGCCACCGCGCTCGGGGTTTGGTTTATCACCACGCTCGATGCAACGGTGGAAGAG
>Ga0302320_10015460_pt1 | contig 15676 bp, 11 predicted proteins | sample Bog_T0_3_FD_202130 | JGI IMG/M metagenome (GOLD analysis project Ga0302320, IMG submission 202130) | Peat permafrost microbial communities from Stordalen Mire near Abisko, Sweden - Bog_T0_3 | ecosystem: Environmental > Terrestrial > Soil > Wetlands > Peat | place: Sweden: Abisko, Stordalen Mire... | reverse complement strand
ACATCGTGACGTGGATCCAGCGCTCGCTCCAGGTCGAGAAATGGACCTCCATCCGCGAGATTGGCGTAATGTACGACGCGGCCTTGGTCGTCACCGCCGACCGTGAAGGCCCGCAATCGCCGCCCGGCAACGACACCTTCACCGTCTGGAACGCATCGCTCACCAGCCACGTCGTCGCGCCGCTGCTCAAAGGCGTCAATCTGCGCTGGATCGACTGGGAGCACTTCGCCGATGACGCTCCCCAGGAGCTGACCGTGCTCTACGACAACTGCCACGACTGCGCGGCCAGCACCTTTTTCTCGAGCTTCCGCTACGACCTTGCGCATCATATGTGGGTTGGCCGCTGGATTCGCGGTGGCCAGGGAGTCCTGGTGTGGAATGCCGTTCCGCCCAGCGCTCCGGATGTGCACTGGACGCAGGTCTACGCCCTGATGTCGGGTGCGGAGAACCGCGCCTACCTCGCGACGTGGAACCACTTCGACTACGGAAACAAGCGCCAGCCCAGCGACACCATCTTCCGTTACGACGTAGACGCAATGACCGGCCAGGAGCGCACCGTGGATCTGACCCGCGAGGAAGCCGAAACCATGAAACTGCGCCTTTGCCGTGGACAGGACGCCATCCAGGGCCTGGAGCGCGGCCAGGATTCCGCGCTTTGCCAGGAGTTGCTCAGCAACAAACCGCAGCGCAAGCCCGTGACCACGCCGCCCGCCAACAACCGCGGCCAGTCCGCCGGCGGCCGCGTCAGTCATTGAGATAAGTCCTCAACGGTCAATAGAGAGCAGATTGCGCTCCGCCCCGCGCCTAGCATTCAACCTGAATGGAGGCGTGAAATGAACCGTCTTTTCAGCCTTGCACGATTTGTCCTGTTTCCCGTAGCGTTAACGCTTTTAACTGCCGGATGCCACAAGGATCCAGCCCTGGTCCTGGCCGATAACACCCAGGCGGGCGCGCAGGACCCAGCTTCCGATCCCGCGGCAGCCAACTTGCCTCCTGCTGCGGACAACTCAGGCGGTCCGCAATACGCATCCCCTGCCGCTCCAAGCTACCAGCAGAGTCCTCCGCAGGCGGATCAATCCTCTTACGATCCGGGTTACGGAGAGCAGCCGGAATACACCGATGCCCAGCCGCCTCCGCCCCTGCCCGAATACGACCAGCCGCCGGTTCCCGGTGACGACTATATCTGGACGCCCGGCTACTGGGCCTGGTCTCGGGACGGCTTTTACTGGGTGCCCGGCGCCTGGGTTGAGGCTCCCTACGAGGGCGCGCTCTGGACCCCTGGCTACTGGGGCTATTCGAATGACGCCTACGGGTTTTACCCCGGCTACTGGGGCCAGTACATCGGCTACTATGGCGGCGTCAACTACGGTTACGGCTATGTCGGATACGGCTACCAGGGAGGCTATTGGGGCGGAGGCCACTTCAACTACAACCGCTCCGTCAACAACGTCAACACCTCTGTCGAGCACAACAGTTATAGCCGCTCGCTGGCCGGCAATACGAACAACTCCCGCGTAAGTTACAACGGCGGATCGGGCGGTCTCCAGGCGCGCGCGCGGCCTGCGGAACTGACGGCGATGCATCAGCAGCACACTGCGCCCATGAAGGCGCAAGTGCAGAATGAGCGTGCTGCCGGCGCCAACCGGACCCAGTTTGCCAGTACGAACCATGGCCGCCCCGCTAATGTGACCGTCAGCCAGCCTCTTGTGGCCGATCGCAATGTGCAAGCTCCACGCGCGTTGCAGACCACCAATCGCAATGTTGAGCAACAGCAGCAGCAACAGCGCCAGTCGGCTCCCCAACAGGAACAACGCCAGGCGGAGCAACAGCGCCAGGCAACCCCACAGCAGCAGCAGCAGCGCCAGGCAACGCCGCAACAGCAACAGCGCCAGGCGACTCCTCAACCGCAACAACGCCAGGCGGAGCAACAGCGCCAGCCGACTCCGCAACAGCAACAGCGCCAGGCAGCCCCACAGCAGCAGGAACAACGCCAGGCAACTCCGCAACAGCAACAACGCCAACCGACTCCTCAACCACAGCAGCGTCAGGCGCAGCTGCAACGCCAGCCGACTCCGCAACCGCAACAGCGCCAACCGGCTCCGCAACCGCAACAACGCCAGGCAACCCCACAACCACAGCAGCAACAGCGCCAGGCCGCTCCACAACCACAGCAGCAGCAGCAGCGCCAGGCGGCTCCGCAGCCGCAACAGCACCAGGCCGCTCCACAACCACAGCAACACCAGGCTGCCCCGCCGCCACAACACCAGGCCGCTCCGCAACGCCAGCAGGACCACCCCAAGTAGCCAGGTCTCGCAAGGCATCCGCGGCAAATTCCGCGGATGTCTCCTGACTGGCGCCATCACCCCGCCGCACAACTACCAGGTGTGTCGGTTGCAGATCACGCGAGCCATTGACGGCCCCAGGAAGAATTTCCTAAAATTCCGAGACTTCTGTACCACGGGCCGTGTTCAATCGAATGGAGGTTGAGATGAAAAGCTATTCTCGACTAGCACTTTGCATACCGCTGGCCTTCGTGGCCGTTTTCTTCCTGGCAACCTCGCACCTGAAGCTCGTGCCGGGCCAACCCTCGGTTCTGGCCGCCCAGGCCCAGGCGCCTCCCGACCAGGGACCCGATCCCGCGGACGTCAACATGGCGCCTTCGGGGCCGTCCTATACCACCGAGGCTCCGCCTCCGCCTGACCAGTCTGCCGCGCCGGGGCAGCCCTCCGACGACTCCGGCTACGCCGAGCAGCCCACGGAAGAGGCCACCCAGGCGCCCCCGCCGCTGCCCGACTACGTGCAGCCGCCACCACCCGATGATGGCTACATCTGGACTCCCGGCTATTGGGCCTGGGGCGCATATGGCTACTACTGGGTGCCCGGCGTGTGGGTCGAGCCTCCCTACATGGGCGCGCTCTGGACTCCCGGCTATTGGGGCTTCTACGGCAGCCGTTTCCTCTTTTATCCCGGTCACTGGGGCATGCACATCGGCTTCTACGGTGGCATCAACTACGGTTTCGGCTACATCGGACTCGGTTATGAGGGCGGCTACTGGAATAGCGGCCACTTCTTCTATAACCGCGCCTACAACCACATCGACGCGCGCGTAGTCCACAACGTGTACAACTACCGCGCCAACGTTCGCGTTAACAATAACGTTCGCGGCAACAACAATGACCGTGGCAACTACAACCAGGGCGGCAACAACAACCAACGCGGCAATAATAACGTTCGCACCACCAGCGGTGGTCGTCCCAGCTATAGTGGCGGACCAAATGGCGTCCAGGCCCATCCACAGCCGTCAGAAGGCAATGCGTATCGCGAGCCTACCGCTCCGCGCATGACCACGCAGGTGCAGCACGAACAGAACTACAGCACCCAGCGCGGGCAGTATGCGGCGCCGAATAACACCAGGCCGGCCACAACGGTGGAAACGCGCCCGCTGCATGCCGACCCGCACGTCACGCCGCAACCGCGCAGTAGCGGCGGTGGCCAATCGGGCGGCCAGTCCGGCGGCCACTCTGGCGGTGGCCAATCCGGTGGTCACAACGGCGGCCGTCACTAAACACTACCCGTGCCCCATCCATTCGTTCGCAGCGACGAACGAATGGGTGGGATCTGAATCGCACAGAAACCAAGGGCCGCACGCTCCATCCATCGGAGCTGCGGCCCTTCGCTCATCGATTCACTCCAGATGCCGATTCGCCTCTAGCGACTGACCACGGCCACTGACCACTGATCACTGATCACTGTTTTTATTCCGCCGCGAACACCTTAAGCGCCACCAAACTCCGCACCCACCGTGCCGGACGCTTCTCGCCAGTCGCAATCAACTTCAGGGGCCCGTTGCTCGTCAGCGGCTTGCCGTTCTCCACATCAGCCACGATCACCATAGAACTGCTCACCTCCGGCGTAATCTCGCCGCTCGAGTACACCGCTTCGTAGAGATCGGACCCCTCGGCCACCACGTAGAGCCGCAGATCCTTGCCGCGCGGATGCTCGCTCACGCCCAGCGGCGCAAGCAGCGCGATCAACGGCACGCCGGAGTAGGTTTCATTCGCCTTGGTGTGCTCGTTGTAAACGGTGACCGAAACATGCGGCAGGCCGGCCAGCGTAGCCACAGTCCACGTGGCCGATTTTTCGCCAAAGGCGATCTTCAGCGTTTCCGCCGGCGCGGGAACCTGCGCCGTGATCCCCGACGTTTGCTCTCCCACCGGCATCGGCGGCTGGGGCTTCTGCGCGCGCGCGACAAGCACTCCTAAACTCAACATTCCTAAAATGATGACGGGGCCAACGGGTGAATGCTTCATGAACTTCTCCTCGCCTCCATCGTATACTGGACCCATGTCGATCGTGCGCAACATCGCCGCCATCGCCAAGGGCATGAGCATCACCGGGCGAGAGGCATTCGCGCCCACCGAGGTGGAGAACTACCCTGACGGTCCCGGCCCTTTGCGTGGAGCGGTTCTCGAGGCGCGCTATCGCGGCGCGCACGAGTTGCAGCGCGACGAAAACGGCTTGGAAAAGTGCGTGGCGTGTTTCCTGTGCGCCGCCGCCTGTCCTGCAAACTGTATCTATATTGAAGCCGCCGATAACACCGCCGAAATCCGCATCTCCTCATCGGAGCGCTACGCCAAGGTCTACAACATCGACTACAACCGCTGCATCTTCTGCGGTTACTGTGTCGAGGCCTGCCCCACCGACGCCATCACGCACGGCCACGGCTTCGAGTTGGCCACGCTCAACGCCACCAATCTCGTAATGCGCAAAGAAGACATGCTGGTGCCCACAGCGGCGCTGACGGCCAAGTAGGTCAATTCACCTTCGGACTCTAATCCCTCAGTCCCTGCTTTCTCGTTCCCTTGTCGCCTCGTTCCCTTGGTCCCTGCTCTACCCCGCGCCCGTCAGCAAATTCCGCTTCCGCATCTCGCTCATCACGCGTTCCACCTTCCAGTCCAGGTTGCCGCAGCCGTCGACAACCACATCGGCGTTCTCCGCCGAAGGCCGCACAAACGCCTCGCTCGATGGCCGCACGCGATACTCCCACTGATACCGCACCGACTCCTCGCTCCGGCCGCGTTCGTCGATGTCGCGTTTCATCCGCCGCTCAAAGCACAGCGCATCCGGCGTATCCACATAAATGCTCAGTTGGTAAAGCGGCAGCAGTTCCTTAAAGTGCAGCGCGAAGATGCCTTCGATAATCAGGAATGGGCCGGAGGTCACGCGTTCTGTGCGGCCCGGCCTCCGCGTGTAGGTGGCAAAGTCGTACACCGGGCGGTCGATCGTGTCGCCGCGCGCCAATGCCGCAATGTGCTCGGCCAAGAGCGGCGCCTCAATCATCGCCGGGTCGTCGAAGTTCTGCTTGACGCGCTCTTCAAGCGGCATGTGCCCCAGGTCGAGATAATAATCGTCGAGATGGAAGCGCAAACCGCGCAGCATGCGCGCCATTTCGTTGGCCAGCGTGGTTTTGCCCGACCCCGAGCAGCCTGCCACGCCCAGCACGGTCGGCGGAAAGGGCAACCGCGGAATCTGCGCGACGGCTTCGCGCGCCACTCGTGCGCTCACGGCTCCTTTTCCACTTTCTCGGCAATCTTCGGCGTAAGGCGTTTCAGCAGCCCGGCCAGCCGAGCCTCCACCATGCGCCCGGTCTCCTGCACCTCTTCGTGGTTCAAGGGAGTCGCGCCCAGTCCCGCCGCCAGGTTGGTCACGCAACTGATGCCCAGCACGTCAATCCCCATGTGCCGCGCCACAATCGTCTCCGGCACGGTCGACATGCCCACCAGCGTGGCGCCCAGCGTGCGGAATGCGCGAATCTCCGCGGGCGTTTCAAAGCTCGGCCCCGGCGTGGCCAGGTACACGCCTTCATCGAGCTTGAAACCTTCCTCGCGCGCCGCCTCCTTGGCCAGCTTGCGCAGCGCCTTGCTATACGCCTCGGTCATGTCGAAGAAGCGCAGCCCTGTCCCCGGCCTCAAACCAAAATGATCGTCGTTGGGCCCGGTCAGCGGGTTCCAGCCCATCATATTGATGTGATCGGCCAGCAACACCAGTTGGCCCACGCGCAATCCCGCCTCAATCCCGCCGCAGGCATTGGTCAGCACCACGGCGCGAATTCCCATCACGCCCAGCACGCGCATGGGAAAGGTAACTTCGAGCGGCGAATAGCCCTCGTACGAGTGAACCCGCCCCTGCAAAACGATGACCGGTGCCCCGCCGAGCAACCCCGCCACGATCCGTCCCGAGTGACCCTCGACGGTCGATTGCGGGAAATGCGGAATCTCCCGGTAGGGCACGACCACCGCATCGGCAACCGCATCGGCCACGGCGCCCAGCCCCGAGCCCAGCACAACGCCCACCCGCGGCGCGCGCGCGCCCAGCCGGGATTTCAAAAATGCCGCAGCCTTTGCCACCTGGTCGTAGTACGTCATACCGGAAATCCCCTACATCCCTTGCTGGGTAGTGGTGCAGTTTGGCGCTGTCGCGAAAGGGCACGACTTCAGTCGTGCCGTAATCGTTGATAAGTGAGCGGGGGCTTTAGCCCCTGAGGTGTAATTTCTTCAAACTGCACCACTACCCCTTGCTGCGCTCTGGACATTCTACAGTTCCCGTTCCCCAGCGGCTGTGCAAACCACGGTCCCGTTTAACCCCGCATGAACCCCACCTAACCACTTTCAACTCGCCACCAACTCACCGTGCCCCATCCATTCGGTCGCCGCAGCGATCGAATGGGTGGGATACCAAGAACCTCAACCCCTGAACCCCGAAACCTGTCTCACCCAGGGAGACGGCCATCACATTTTGCGATTTTCGCGCGGGGGTATAATGCGCACCGGCCTAGGTCCATCCAGCTTCTGTCGGGAGCGGGCCAAGGCAGGCATGGGAGCAATCGTAATGACAACCGAAGTAATACAACACGAACTGATTCTTTCGCGCCGCATGGCGCGCCTGGGCACGGAAACGGCATTCGAGGTTCTCAGCAAGGCAAAGGCGCTGGAGCGCCAGGGCCGCAGCATCGTACATCTCGAGATTGGCGAGCCGGACTTCGCAACTCCATCGCACATCGTCGAAGCCGCTGTCGACGCACTCCGCGGCGGTTGGACGCACTACGGTCCCTCGGCGGGATTGCCCGAACTGCGCGAGGCCATCGCCAACTACGTGAGCCGCACGCGCGGCGTCCCCGTCGATCCCGCCGAAGTGGTCGTGGTGCCCGGCGGCAAGCCCATCATGTTTTACGCCATGCTCGCGCTTGTCGACGAAGGCGACGAGGTCATCTATCCCAATCCCGGCTTTCCCATCTACGAGTCGATGATCCGCTATGCCGGAGGCACGCCCGTGCCCATTCCCCTGCGCGAAGACCGCGATTTCGCCATGGACGTGGACGAGATGGCCAGCCTCATCACGCCCTCGACCAAGCTCATCATTCTCAACTCTCCGCAGAACCCCACCGGCGGCGTACTTTCGCGCGAAGATATCGAGCGCGCCGCGGCGGCCATCGGCGACCGCAACATCCTGGTGCTTGCAGACGAAATCTACAGCCGCCTTCAGTTTGAAGGCAAGCCGTTCTCCATCATGAGTGTTCCCGGCATGCAGGAGCGCACCATCCTGCTCGACGGCTTCTCAAAAACCTATGCCATGACCGGCTGGCGCATCGGTTACGGCGTCATGCGCCCCGACCTGGCCGCGCAAATCACGCGCCTCATGACCAACTCCAACTCCTGCACCGCCAGTTTCACGCAGCGCGCAGCAATCGCCGCGCTCACCGGCGACCAGAGCGCCGTCGATGCCATGCGCATCGAATTCGAGCGTCGCAGCCGCGCCTTTGTCACCGGGCTCAATCACATTCGCGGCTTCAGCGTGCGCATGCCCAAGGGCGCATTCTACGTTTTCGCGAATATCACAGGCACAGGATGGGCCTCGAAGCCGCTGGCCGATGCCTTGCTCGAGGAGGCCGGCGTAGCCGCGCTCTCCGGCACCGCGTTTGGCTCTTACGGCGAGGGCTATCTGCGCTTCAGCGTCGCCAACTCCATGGAGAACCTGATTGAAGCCCTGGCGCGCATCGACGCCTGGGTAACCGCGCACCTGTAAACCTGTACCGCCGGTCTAACGCAAGAACATGTACCGCCGGCCTAACGCAAGAAAATGTACCGCCGGTCTCCAGACCGGCGGTAGCGCGGGTCTCCCGACCCGCGCTAGGAAGGCCGATAACCAGGAGGATCGCAAAGCACAAGCTGAAGCGTGCGCGTTTTGTATCAGGACGCGACTTTGGAAGTTGCTGAAAGACTTCTACGGCGTGCGCGTTTTGTATCAGGGCGCGAGTTTACTCGCGCCGCAAATGCACTGAAATGATCGAGGGCTTTAGCCCCTGAAGGAAGCCTCAAAGGAGGCAAACAATGTCGCTGAGAAATTCACAAACCGGCCAGATCGCAAAGCCATATTCCATCGACGAACTGCGCAACGCCGCCCAACTCATGCGCGCCTACAATCTCGTCGCGCTGTGCGCCGCGGGCTCCGGCCATCCCGGCGGCACGCTTTCCATCATGGACATTGCCGCCGCTCTCTACCTCCGTGCCGCCGAGCACGATCCCAAGAACCCTGAATGGCCCGACCGCGACCGCATTCTCTGGTCGGCCGGTCACAAAGCGCCCGCGCTCTACGTCTCGCTCGGCATCGCCGGATTCTGCCCCATTGAAGATATCGTCACCTTGCGCAAATTCGGCTCGCCTTTCCAGGGCCATCCGCACTGGCTCAAACTGCCCGGCGTCGAAGTTTCTTCGGGCTCGCTCGGCCAGGGCCTCAGCGTCGCGGTCGGCATGGCGCTGGCCGCGCGCATCAGCGGCAAGCAGCACAAGATCTTTTGCCTTATGGGCGATGGCGAACAGCAGGAGGGCCAGGTGTGGGAAGCCGCCATGGAGGCCGGCCACTTCCACCTCGACAACATCATTGCCGTCATCGACTGCAACCGCCTGCAGATCGATGGCTGGGTAAAAGACGTCATGCAAGTCGAGCCTCTCGCCGCCAAGTACATGAGCTTCGGCTGGGAGGTGCTGCACATCGACGGCCACGACATGAGCCAAATTGTCGCCGCCTTCGAGAAGGCGCGCGCGATCAAGGGAAACCCCGTTGTCATCCTCGCCGACACCGTGAAGGGCAAGGGCGTCAGCTTCATGGAAAACCAGCCCGGCTGGCACGGCAAGGCGCCGAATCGCGAAGAGCTCGCTACAGCGCTCGCCGACCTCGGCCTCGCCGAGCGCATTCCCGTTGAAGAATTGCTCGCCAATGCCGGGCGCTGGCAGGCCGACGCCACGCGCGCCATCGATGCGCATGTGCCGCGCTACTCGCGCGACTTCTGGTGGAACGCGCGCGAAGCCTCACAACTCGACGCCATGCATGTCGCCATGGAGCCCACGCGCAAGGGCTTTGGCCGCGCGCTTGCCGAGTGCGGCGATGACGAGCGCATCGTATGCCTCGGTCTCGACATCTCGGGCTCCATCACCATCGCCGACTTTCACGCCGGCAAGCCCGAGCGCTTGCGCCGCTGGATCTCCATGGGCATCGCGGAGCAGTCGGCGACGGCGGCCGCGGCGGGCCTCGCGCGCGAAGGCAAATTGCCCGTGCTCGGCTCCTACGCCACGTTTTCCGCCGCGCGCAATCTCGATCAGCTTCGCGTATCTATCTGCTACTCCAACCTCAACGTGCTCGTCGCGGGCGCGCACGCGGGCGTCTCCGTCGGCGCAGACGGCGCCACGCACCAGGCGCTCGAAGATCTCTTCGCCATGCTCGGCCTGCCCAACATGACCGTCGTCGTGCCTTGCGACGCCATCGAAACCCGCAAGGCCACGCGCCACCTGCTCCTCGATCATGTCGGGCCAAAATACATTCGCTTCGCGCGCGAGGCCACGCCCATCGTCACCACCGAATCAACGCCCTTCGTCTTCGGCAAAGCCAACCTCATCCGTCTGCGCGCTCAAAGTCCGGACTTCACCAAGCCCAACTTTGTTGACGCCTTCGAAACGCGCCTCGCCGAGGACTGCGCCGACCAGGGCGAGGATCTCAGCATCGTCGCCTGCGGACCCATGGTGCCCGAGGCCATGCGCGCGGCGTGGATTCTGAAGCAGGAGTTTGGCCTCGAGACGCGCGTGCTCAATCTGCACACGCTCAAGCCCATCGATTCGAACGCGATTGTGCGCGCGGCGCGCGAGACCGGCGTAGTCATCACGGCCGAGGAGCATCAAATCGGCGCACTGGCCGGATGCGTCAACACGGTTCTCGCCTCGAATCTCAGCCTCTACGGTGTCCCGTTCATCACCGGCGCCATCGGCGTCAAAGACCGCTTCGGCGAGTCCGGCGCGCCGTGGGAACTCGTCAAAGTCTTCGAGCTGAGCGCCGAGCACATCGCAAAGAAAGCTTTGGAACTAGTCTCAGCCAAAAAACACGCCGCCGAACATCTGACGACCGTGTAACGACGGTCACGCCGCGAAAGTGTAACGCCGGCATCCTTGCCGGCTGTCGTGCGGGCGTCCACGCCCGCACTCGTTCGCCGTGGCGAGTCGGCGGGCCCGGAGATAACTTCTCCAAGTCTGCTTGGTCGCTCGGTCTCTTGTTCCCTCGTTCCCTTGTTCCCTCGTTCCCTTGGTCCCTGTCTTTCTACTCCGGCGGCCCGACCGTAATCACAAAATACGACGCCGGCTCCGTCTGGCTTGCGTTGTAAACCGTATGCTGGTCGCCGGCAATGCACACTCCCATGTCGCCGGCAACGAGATCGCGCGTAACGCCCGCCGTCATCAACCGCGCCGTGCCTTCGTGGATGCACCAGATCTCCGTGTGCTTGTGTGTGCCGATCGCCTCAGGCGGGCACCCCGGCGCAAGCCGCGTAAAGTGTGCCTCCATGCGAATGTTGTCGGGCAGCATGCCCATCAAAAACCGCTTTGACATGCGCGGCGACGGATGCGGGTTAGCCGGCTCAATCTGCGGATAGCGCCCCGAAACCAACTTCTCAAGCGGCATCGGCGCAGTTGGTTGTTGTCCCGCGGCTGGAGCAGCAGGCGCCTGCCCCTCCACCGCAGGCGCAAAAGCGGAAGCCGCAACCAGCAAGGGCAAAAGTGCGGAAAAGTCTCTACGGTTCATCGGTGTCTCCTTTTGTTCTGTCTCCAGGGTTCACATCATAATTTGCGTTGTCATCCTGAGCGACGAGTCCGCCGCGGCGGACGAGGAGCCGAAGGATCTGCGGTTGTTCTTTCTCGCTCCCTCGCTCCCTTGCTCCCTCGCTCCCTGCCTTCACTGCCCCGATATCAGCCGCACCGTCCCCAGAATCCCCGACGGCAGCGGCTCCAGATGATCCATATCCTGCGGCGTAAACTTCTCGCCGTAGCGCAGATTCAGCAGCCGGTAATCCGGCGCCGCCCGCCCCGCCAATTCGTTGATCGCCGTATTGGCAACCACGATGCGTAGCGTGTTGGCTCCCGCGTGTAGAAAGGGCGCAATATCCAACTGGTAGGGCGGATGCCACAAGACGCCCGCAAGCCTGCCGTTGACGAAGACCTGCGCCACCTCGCGGATGGGCGGGTCGTACCAGGTGCGCGTTCCCGCCTGGTGCAGCGCCTCGCGCGGCACGGGTTTGCCCTCGCCAAAGTCGAGAACGACGCGCCCGGCTTTGGCCACATCCTCGGGAATGTCGACGGTGCGTACATAAATTCCCATGCCCGAGATGTATTTCCACTGCGGGTTCTCGGTCCACGACTGGAGTGAGGGCAATGCGCCGCCGGTGCCGGTTTTGTCGAAGGTGAGCTGCCAGTCGTGACTCAAATCGATCGGCGCGAACGGAGTCGCGGCCTGCTGTTGCGCCGGAGCCGCGGCCCGGTTGCTGAACACCACGACCCGCGACTCATACGGAGCAAGATCGAAGTGAATCGTCGCCCCCGAACCCGCGCCCGTGCTCTTGCCCGTCATCGGATCCCACCACTCCGCGCCGCTCATCGCCGTGCGGAACGTCGCCTCGAACGCGTGCGCAGTGTTGCCGGTGTTGGCGATGAAATAAACCTCCGCGCCCGCCAGCTTGCGATGCATGAACCCCACCTCCGGCGTCGCCGGCAATATCGCCACATCGGGTTTGAGCGCTGCGCCGATCGCCGCGCCCAGTTCCGCTGTGCTCTTCACCAGCGTCGAGTTCTTCGCCGCGTTATCGGAGCCAACCAGAAACATCATCTGCGAAATCCGCTCCACCTCTGCTGAATCCCGCGGCCCCTCCGCCACTCCCGGCGCGCGCGAGGGCAGGCTCCCCACGGCGATCACCCGTCCGCCCTGCGCAGCATATTCGCGGATCTTCCGGTAAGTCGCCAGCGGCAGCCGCTCCGTCGCCGGCATCACCAGCACCGGATACTTGATGCCCACCTTGTCGATCGCCGCCGCATCGATGAAATCAAAATTGTAGCCCGCGTCCAGAATCGCCGGCGCCAGATCGGGCCCGAGCAAAATCCGCATCTCGTCGGTTACAGAAACATGCCCCGGCCGGAATCGCGCCTGCGCGTCTTCCTCCGGCAGCAGCACCGCAATGTCGTTCGCCGGCGCGCCCTGCCGCAGCAGGTAGCTCATGCGCGAAAAGTAGCTCATCACATCCGGCATCACCATCCACCACGGATTGTGATCGTTAAACACCGCAGCCGCGTAGAACGACCAGCCGGGCTCGCCGACCGACGGCGGCGAATACGGCCAGCCGTGGCCCACAATCTGATTGATCCCTTGCAGGAAAAATGTGTCGGCCTCGGCCTTCATATCGAGCGGCGTCGCGCGGAACGACGGTGAATGCAGCCAGGTCCACGTCTCCGACGAAGTCACCGGCCGCCCATAAATATGGCTCGCCGAAGTCGCCCAGCGCGTAAACGAGAAACCGCCGTGCCATTGCGAGCCTTCTCCCTCGGGCAAATCCACAAGCGCGTTGCTCGAAAGCGTCACCGCCGGCGATCCGTAACTCTGCGAGCGGAACTTCGTATGATGCTCGCGCGCCCACGTGTTCAGCGGAGTCAGATAGTGCTCGTCAATCAACTCCGCCAGCGTCCGTCCCCAGTCGTAACGCACATCGGCAGCCTCTTGCGTGGTCCCCGCGGCCAACTCCGGCAGGTGCGCCAAAAGATCGTAGCCGCGCCGCGTGCGAAATTCCTCCAGCAGCTTCGGCGTCCAATCCGACTCGTACACTTCAAGGCTGTCGCTGAAAACGGAATAAGGCACGTTCGGCCCGCATGCCTGGATCAGCGGGTTCGCCACGTGCTGAATGTGATGCTCGATCGCCTCCATGCTGAAGTGGTCGAGCACAAATCCCTCCGCGCCCACCGCCGCGCGCTTCACCTGCTGCCCTGTGCGGCTGGAAATGAAAAACAGCGCCACATGCGAACCGTCCTGCGCCCCCGCCGGCACGCTCACCCGGAACTCGCCCACCGCTTCCACCCGCACTGCGTGATCGCCGTCGTATTTCTGCGGCGTTCCCGAAGCCAAAAATACCGCCAGCAGTTTTTCGCCATTGCGAACGGAAGGAACGGGAAGGGAACTGGCGCCCTTCGGCACAGCCGCAGCCACGACACGCAGTTTTCCCGCAGCCTCGTTCACCGGCACATACGCTCCGCCATACGGCCAGCCGCTGCCCAGCGTCATACTCAGCCGCAGGTTCAAGTCGTGCGCCGTCTGCGCCGCAAAGCCCACCATGTCCAGATAATCCTTCGACAGAAACGGCAGATTGCGAAATCCCTTAGACGCATCGTCCAGATCGAGCGCATAAACCGGCTGCACTTCCACGCCGCCCATGCCGCCCGCCTTCATGGTGCGCAGCTCGCGGGCCAGCTCACCCTTCTCCACCGCCGGCCCAAACCACCACCAGCGCATCATAGGTCGCGCATCCATCGGCGGCGTGGCAAAGCCGCTGCGAATCGCGGCAAGGGAATCGGTCGCGGGAGCAGCCTTTTGCGCGGCGGCGGGCAATGCCGCCAGCACCATCGCAAGCACAATGCAGGCAACAACACAAAGAGAGCTTTCAGTTCGGAAAAATCGCATGATCGCACCTCCCGGGAAATCCCAGTTGCGGCCGCACCACCTTTCCAGGCCATGCTGCCGCCGCGCAGAACCCCTCGGCGCTCAATACTAATATCGCAAAGATACAAATGGGAAATAAAATGTGGAAAGAAACTTGTGCCTCAAATCCGGCCCCCGCACCCTCGCGTGACAACGTGAATCTTGCATCAATTCGCACAGCCACAGTGCACGCCCCGCAGTCCGCCTGTGGAGGCGTGTGGTAGTTTTCAAGTGTGCCCACGGAGAGTGCATTGGTCACGCCCGAGATCGATCCTGATGATTCAGGTTCAAAACCACGATTTACCTTGTGGCACGGAACCACTGCACTTCTTTTAGCGCTGGGCTATTCCGGCTACTATTTCTGCCGCTCCGATCTCTCCGTCGTAATGCCCGGCCTCATCCACGACCTTGCGCGTCATGGCATCACACCCAGCGAAGCGCAAATCCACCTTGGATTCATGGCCTCCATGGGCACCGCGGCCTACGCGCTGGGCAAGTTTTTCTCCGGAGCCCTGGCCGACACGCGCGGCGGCCGCCGGTTTTTCCTGGGCGGCATGGCCGGCTCCATCATCTTCACCATCATCTTCGCCATGAGCGGCGGTTTTCCCCTCTTCACCCTCGCATGGATTGGCAACCGCCTCTTCCAGTCGCAAGGCTGGGCGGGACTGGTGCGCGTTTCGTCGCGATGGTTCTCCTACTCCACCTACGGAAGCGTGATGGCCGTGGTCAGCCTGAGTTTTCTGTTCGGCGACGCCGGATGCCGCTGGACCATGAGCGAACTGCTCGCCCACGGCGTTGGCTGGCGCGGCGTTTTCTTTTTTGCCGCCGCGGCGCTCGCGGTTCTGTTCCTCATCAACCTGGTACTCCTGCGCGAGACGCCCGCCGAGCGCGGCCTCCCCGCGCCGGAGGTGAATCCCAGAAACGTCTACGCCGATGACGAGACGGCAGCCGAGCACCATCAGAAAATCAGCACGATCTTGCGCCCGCTTCTCTCGAGCGTCGCCTTCTGGCTGGTTTGCCTTCTGGCATTCGGCACCACCCTGCTACGCGAAACGTTCAATCTTTGGACGCCGACATATTTTGTACAGTTCGTCGGACTGCTGCCTAGCGTTGCGGCCAGCCGCAGCGCGCTCTTTCCGCTTTGTGGCGGAGTCTCCGTTCTGCTCGGCGGTTTTCTGAGCGACAGGCTAGGCGCCAATGGCCGCAACGTTCTGGTCGTGATGGGCATGTCAGCTTGTACTGTCTGCCTCGTCCTGCTGGGCCGCGTTCCCGGCCACGCCGGCGAATGGGCGCCTTCCATTCTCGTCGCGCTGGTCGGATTCACCCTGCTCGGGCCTTACTCGTATCTGGCCGGCGCCATGTCCCTCGATTTCGGCGGCCAGCGCGGCAGCGCCACGGCAGCCGGCATCATCGACGGCTTCGGTTACATCGCCGGCTGGCTCTCCGGCGTCACCGTCGCGCGCATCAGCGTCGCCTACGGCTGGAGCATCGCCTTCATTGCGCTCGCCGGCGTTTCGCTGATCACCGCACTCGTGGCCATAATCCTCACGACATATCACCGCAATCACCTGCTACAGAATCCGTAAGTCATTTAAAATCAGCTAAATTAGTGGACACCTTCGTC
>Ga0302320_10015459_pt1 | contig 15676 bp, 11 predicted proteins | sample Bog_T0_3_FD_202130 | JGI IMG/M metagenome (GOLD analysis project Ga0302320, IMG submission 202130) | Peat permafrost microbial communities from Stordalen Mire near Abisko, Sweden - Bog_T0_3 | ecosystem: Environmental > Terrestrial > Soil > Wetlands > Peat | place: Sweden: Abisko, Stordalen Mire... | reverse complement strand
GTCAAGGCGGACAACGAGTGTCCGCCCAGGTCGGTGAAGTGCGCGTCGGGCGACAGCTCGGAACTCGACGCTCCCAGCATGGCGGCCGCAGCCCGGCTCACCGTTTGCAGCACGTGCGCGTCGGCGCCGCTTTGACGAAGTGCGTGCAGTTCATTTGCCTGGCCTGCGGCCAGGTCGGTGTAGAGCTGTTCCAGCCGCTCACCGTAGTGCTGCTTGAGCTTCGGCCACGCCAGCTTGCGGATACCGGTCAGCAGACCGTTCTCCAGGGTGAACGGCGTGGTTTCGATGATGAAGTCACGCGGCACCTCGTAGGACTGCAGGCCGGACTCTTTGGCGACGTTCTGCAGCGAATCGGCGATCAGCGGCTTGAGCGCAGCGGGATCGTGGTTGGCCAGCGCTTCTTCGGTGGGCACCACGACGCCCAACAGGTATGGGTGCGCGCTGTTGCCGTAGACGTAGATCTGCCGAACCAGCGGGCTGTTGCCGAATTCCGCCTCCAGCTTCGCGACGGTCACGAACTCGCCCTGTGCCAGCTTCAGCACGTTGTTGCGGCGGTCGACGTACACCAGCCGGTTGGGAGCGACCTCGGCGACGACGTCTCCGGTCCGGTAGTAGCCGTCGGCGTCGAACACCTCGGCGGTGACCTCGGGCCGCTTGTAGTAGCCGGGGAACAGGTTCTCGGTCTTGAGCAGCAACTCGCCGCGCGGATGCGGCCGGTCGGTGGCGAAGTAGCCCAGATCTGGAACGTCGGCCAGTTTGTAGTCGATGACGGGCGGACGTTGGATTTCGCCGTCCAACAAGACCATGCCGGCCTCGGTGGACCCATATCCGTCCACCAGATGCATCTCGAGCAGCGATTCGATCCAGGCCTTCAGCTCCGGGGAGGTGGGTGCCGAGCCCGTCATCGCGAAGATGTATCGGCCGCCCAGCAGGTACTGCCGCTGCTCTTCCATGACCTCGGTTTCGATGGCCGCGCGGGCGGCGGAGTCGTTGGGGTCGGATAAGAGGCGATCGACCTTGCGCTGGTATTCGCCGTAGAGCGTTTCCCAGATTCGTGGCACGAAGTTGAGCTCGGTGGGCCGAATCAGTTCGAGGTCCTCCAACAGCGTCGAGAGGTCGCTCTTGGCGGCGAAGCAGGCGGTGCCGCCATTGCCGAGCGTGCCGTAGAGGGTGCCGCGTCCCATGACGTGGCTCATCGGCATGAAGTTGAGCGTGATCGACGCTGCGCTCTCGCCGAACCAGTTTTTGGCCGACCTAGACCACATCTTGCCGACGTTGCTTTGCGGGTACATCGCGCCCTTGGGTGCGCCGGTGCTTCCGGAGGTGTAGATCAGCAGGGCCAGGTCGTCAGAATCGCCCTCGGACACGGGCCCGGCCGGCCCGGAAAGCACCGTCTGCCCGCGCTCGATGACCTCGGCCATCGTCTGGACGACCACTGCGGTGTCCGCCAACCGGGCACGCGCGGTTTCGATGACTTCGCGCTCGTCGTCGACCTCGGGGTGGTAATCGAACACGACTAGCTGGGCGGGCGCAGGGCCTGTTTCAAAGCCGGCCAGGATCAACTCGACCGCGTCGGGCAGCTGGTTAACGCTCGCCGCGATCACGGTGGGCTCGGTTTCCGTCACGATCGGGCGCAGCTGGGTGATCGCGGCGCTGGTCTGTAGGGGAACCGCCACCGCGCCGATCAGGTTCAGTGCCACGTCGATGGTGGTGAAGTCGATGCTGGTGAAGCCGAGCACGGCAACCCGGTCGCCGGCCTGCACGGAGTCGTTGGTCAGGGCACGCGCGAATGCGCCGGCGCGGTCGCCCAGCTCACGGTAGGTGATGGTCTCGAAGCGGGGGAGCAGCTCCAGCACGGTGCGTCCGGTCTTCGGGTCCTTGACGAACTCGACGACGCGCTGCCCCAGCGCCGGGCGGTCCGCGTAACCCTGCAACACGGTCTGGATGACCTGCGGAAGTCGCAGCCCCGTTTGGTCAAGGGCCTCGGCAACGGCCGGGCTCGGCCTGGCTGCGGCGAACTGCGGGTCATTGGCGTCTAGGTTCTCGATGCGGCGTTCAAGCGCCTCGTCATGAGTAGTAGTCGACATAACAGTTCCCCTTTTAACGATTGCGAGCAGACAGAGAATCGCGTTCCGAAGACTCGAATCGTGCGATTCTGCGTCTGCTCGGGCCTATCTATCGGCGCAACGTTGCGCTTACTCTTAGAACATTAGTTTTGCTAACAGTATTTCTCAACGACGGAACCCGGGCCGGATATGTGAGATCCCACACTGCGGTCGCTACAGCGGCGATTGGTGTTTAGAGCTCGCCCAGGATCCCGGCAAGGATGTCGAGGCCTTCGGTCAGCAGCTCGTCGCTGATGGTCAGCGGGGGTAGCAGCCGGATGATGTTGCCGAACGTTCCGCAGGTCAACACGATGACGCCGGCCGCGTGTGCCGCGGTGGCCAGCTTCGCGGTCAGTTCGGGGTCGGGATCAGTGCTGCCGGACTCGACCAGCTCCACGGCAATCATGGCGCCACGGCCACGGACGTCACCGAGGCGGTCGTCGTCGGCCTGCAGCCGCAACAGCCGCTCGATCGCCAGGCGTTCAATCTGTTGGGCCCGCTCGATCAAGCCGTCGCTCTCGATGGTCGCGATGCTGGCCAGCGCCGCCGCGCAGGCGACCGGGTTACCGCCGAAGGTGCCGCCCAGGCCACTGACGTGCGGGGCATCCATGATCTCGGCCCGGCCGGTCACCGCCGACAACGGCAACCCGCCGGCGATGCCTTTGGCGGTGCAGATCAGGTCGGGCACTAGACCGTTGGGGCCCTCGTGCTCGCAGGCGAACATCGCGCCGGTGCGGGCAAAGCCGCTTTGCACCTCGTCGGCGATGAACACCACGTTGTTCTTGCGGCACCACTCCAGCAGGGCCGGCAGGAACCCCTCGGCCGGCACGATGAAGCCGCCTTCGCCCTGGATCGGCTCAATGACGACCGCGGCCAGGTTGTCGGCGCCGACCTGTTTCTCGAAGACGCTGATGGCCCGCGCGGCGGCCAGTTCGCCGTTGGTGGCCAGCTCCTTGTCGAGCAGTCCGTCCCGGTACGGATAGGACATCGGCGCGCGATAGATCTCCGGCGCGAACGGGCCGAAACCGCTTTTGTACGGCATGGACTTGGCGGTCAGTGCCATCGTCATGTTGGTGCGGCCGTGGTAGGCGTGGTCAAACGCCATCACGGCGGACTTGTGGGTGTAGGACCGGGCGACCTTGATCGCGTTCTCGACTGCCTCGGCGCCGGAGTTGAACAGCACCGAGCGCTTCTCGCCCGAACCCGGGGTGATCCGGTTGAGCTCTTCGGCGACGGCGATGTACTGCTCGTAGGGCGTCACCATGAAGCAGGTGTGGGTGAATTCGGCGACCTGCGCCCGAACCGCGTCCACGACACGGGGCGCGGAGTTGCCGATCGTGGTGACGGCGATGCCCGACCCCAGGTCGATGAGCCGGTTGCCGTCGACGTCCTCGACGATGCCGCCACCGGCGCGCGCCACGTACACCGGCATGGTGATGCCCACGCCCCGGGATACCGCCGCAGCGCGGCGTTTGTTCAGTTCCAGGGACACCGGACCGGGGATTTCGGTGACCAACTTGCGACTCTGCTCGAGGCTGGCCACCGCATCCTCCTCACCGCGGCGCGCTTGCCGCGCCGCAGATAAAAGCCTACTTTCGCCAGGCCCACCAGGCGACCGGCACGGGGCCGGTCCGTCGCGACCTGCGCTGATGGCACACTGGACCGTTGCGAGGTGTCCGAGCTGCGGGTCGCCCTGGCACAGACCTCGAAATACCGGCCAAAAACCGATAGGAAAGACAGGCGCGTCAATGGGTAACTATGTCTTGTTCGTGCCGTTCCTGCTCATCATGGGCGGGCTCATGTGGCGTGCGTCGCGCCGTCAACGGACGGCGATGCAGGCCACCATCGACCTGCACGATTCGCTGCAGCCGGGCGACCGGGTGCACACCACGTCCGGCCTGCAGGCCACCGTCGTCGCGATCACCGACGACACGGTCGACCTCGAGATCTCGCCCGGCGTGGTGACGACCTGGATGAAGCTGGCGATCCGCGACAAGATCGTGCCCGAAGACATCGAGGACCTGGACGAGGACCTGGACGAGTCCGCTGCGCCGGACGACCAGAGCCGGATAACCAAGAGCGACACGTAGGCTCTCTCCGGAGCTGCTTGCGGCTAAGAACCGATCTCAAGGAGATACAAGGAACGTGGCATCGTCTTCGGCGCCGGTGCACCCCGCCCGCTATCTGTCGGTTTTCCTGTTGATGCTGGTCGGTGTTTACCTGCTGGTGTTTCTGACCGGCGACAAGCGGGTCGCTCCCAAACTCGGCATCGATCTGCAGGGCGGCACCCGCGTCACGTTGACCGCGCGCACGCCGGACGGCTCACGGCCTAGCCGGGACGCCTTGTCCCAGGCGCAGCAGATCATCAGCGCGCGGGTAAACGGGCTCGGCGTCTCCGGTTCGGAGGTCGTCGTCGACGGCGACAACCTGATCATCACGGTGCCCGGCAACGACGGCAGCGAGGCCCGCAACCTGGGGCAAACCGCGCGGCTTTTCATCCGGCCGGTGCTCAACTCGATGCCGGCGCAGGGTGCTGAACCCAAGCCGCCGGCCCACCAGCCCGCGGGGGCGCCGCCGCCCGGCCAGCAAGTGCCCCCGGCCCAGCCGGCGCCACCGGGGCAGCCCGCCCCACCGGCGCCGCCCGGCAAGCCCGGGGCGCAACCACGCCCCTACCCGCAGGACCCGCCGCCACCGGCCCCGCCCGCGCCTCCCGCGCCCAGCCCGGCGCCTCCCGCGACCGGCGCGCCCGCGGGGGACTCGCCGCCGGCCGACGAGCCGGCGCCTGCGGATCAACGCAAAGACCTCGCCGAGCGGATCGCGCAGGAAAAGAAGTGGCGGCAGAACACCAGCCAGTACATCCAGATGGTGGCCCTGCAGTTCGAGGCCAGCCGCTGTGACAAAAAGGACATTCTGGCCGGCAATGACGACCCGACGCTGCCCCTGGTGGCCTGCTCGACCGACCATAAGGCCGCGTACCTGCTCGGGCCGTCGATCATCAGTGGCGACCAGATCCAGGACGCCTCGTCCGGGATGAACACGCACGGCATCGGCTACGTCGTGGACGTGCAGTTCAAGTCCGCGGCGTCGAATACCTGGGCTGACTTCACCGCCGCCCACATCGGCACCCAGACCGCCTTCACCCTGGACTCGCAGGTTGTCAGCGCGCCGATGATCCAAGAAGCAATACCCGGGGGGCGGACCCAGATCACCGGCGGCGATCCGCCGTTCACCGCATCGACCGCGCGCCAGCTTGCGAACGTCCTCAAATACGGGTCGCTGCCGTTGTCCTTCGAATCGTCGGAAGCCCAAACCGTTTCGGCGACATTGGGATTGACGTCGCTGCGAGCGGGCCTGTTCGCGGGTGCGATCGGGCTGGTCCTGGTGTTGTTGTACTCGTTGGTGTATTACCGGGTACTGGGATTGCTGACCGCTTTGTCGCTTACCGCTTCCGGCGCAATGGTTTTCGCGATCCTGGTGCTGCTGGGCCGATATATCAATTACACCCTGGACCTGGCGGGTATCGCGGGTCTGATCATCGGCATCGGTACCACCGCCGACTCGTTCGTGGTGTTCTTCGAACGCATCAAAGACGAGATCCGGGAAGGCCGTTCGTTCCGGTCGGCGGTGCCGCGCGGCTGGGTACGGGCCCGCAAGACGATCGTGTCCGGCAACGCCGTGACGTTCCTGGCTGCCGCGGTGCTGTATTTCCTGGCGATCGGCCAGGTGAAGGGGTTCGCCTTCACGCTGGGCCTCACCACCATCCTCGACCTGGTGGTCGTGTTCTTGGTGACATGGCCGCTGGTCTACCTGGCTTCTAAGTCGCCGACGTTGGCAAAGCCGGCGTACAACGGGCTGGGGGCTGTTCAGCAGGTAGCCCGCGAACGCCGGGCCTCGCAGGTGCAGACGGGACGGGGGTAGCGCTGATGGTTTCCAAGGCTCCTGAAAGCAAGGCAGGCGAGGCCGGCGCCGAAAAACTGAGCGCCGACCCACCACGGCACAGCTTTATTTCGCGCCTCTACACCGGCACCGGTGCGTTCGAGGTGATCGGACGGCGCCGGCTGTGGTACGGCATCAGCGGCGCGATCGTCGCGATCGCGATTGTCAGCATCATCGTGCGGGGCTTTACTTTCGGGATCGATTTCAAGGGCGGCACCACGATGTCATTTCCCGCCGCAGGCGGGACCGTCCAGACCTCGCAGGTGCAGGACGTCTTCAAAAAGACGCTGGGCCACGACCCCGCATCGGTGGTCACCGTCGGCAGCGGCGCTTCGGCGACGGTACAGATCAGTTCGGAAACGCTGTCCAACGACCAGACAACGCAGCTGCGTAACGCGTTGTTCGACGCGTTCCAGCCCAAAGGCGGCGACGGCAAGCCCAGCAAGGCGGCGATCAGCGACTCCGCGGTTTCGGAGACCTGGGGCGATCAGATCACCGACAAGGCGCTCATCGCGCTGGCCATCTTCCTGGTCCTGGTCGGCCTCTACATCACCGTGCGCTACGAGCGCTATATGGCTATTTCGGCGCTGACGACCATGGTTTTCGACCTGACGGTCACCGCCGGCGTGTACTCGCTCGTGGGCTTCGAAGTCAGCCCGGCCACCGTCATCGGCCTGCTGACGATCCTTGGGTTCTCCCTCTACGACACCGTCATCGTGTTCGACAAGGTCGAAGAGAACACCCACGGCTTCCAGCACACCGCTCGGCGCACCTTCGCCGAGCAGGCCAACCTGGCGATCAACCAGACGTTCATGCGCTCGATCAACACCAGCCTGATTTCGGTGCTGCCGATCGTGTCGCTGATGGTGGTGGCGGTGTGGCTGCTGGGCGTGGGCACGCTGAAAGACCTGGCACTTGTGCAGCTGGTCGGGATCGTGGTCGGCACCTATTCGTCGATCTTCTTCGCCACCCCGCTGCTGGTCACGCTGCGTGAGCGCACCGAGCTGGTGCGCGCCCATTCTCGCCGGGTCGGCAGACGGCGTAGTCCCGGCTCGCGAGATTCCGACGAGAAAGCCGCCTCCGACGAAAAAGCCGAACCCTCCGATGAACCCGCCGATGCGCCGCCCGATGAACCCTCAGATGAACAGGTCACCGACGCCACGCAGGAGAACGCGCAAGCTCTGGCGGCGTCCGACAAACCCGTGCCGAACAAACCGGCCCCGGGTGCGCGGCCGGTGCGGCCCACCGGTACCCGGCGTCCGACCGGCAAGCGGAACGTGGGCCGGCGGTAAGCCAAGATGGCCAGCTGGTGTCGGCGCGTGGTGGGCTCTTGGGCCAGGCGCGCCAGGTGGACATCCTTAGGTTTGGCGGCGATGCTGGCCGCGGCCGCCACGCTGACCGCATGTTCGGGTAGCGCCGCCTCCCGGATCGACTACGTGGTCGACGGCACGCTGGTCACCTACAACACCAATACCGTCGTCGGCGCCGCATCGGCCGGCGCGCAGGCATTCGCCCGCACGCTCACCGGGTTCGGGTATCACGGCCCCGACGGACAGGTCGTCGCCGACCACGACTTCGGCACCGTCTCGGAAGTGGGCGGTGCGCCACTGGTGCTCGACTATCAGATTGCCGATAACGCCGTCTACTCCGACGGCCAGCCGGTGACCTGTGACGACCTGGTGCTCACCTGGGCAGCTCAATCCGGCCGCTATCCCGGCTTCGATGCCGCCACCCAGGCCGGCTACGTCGACATCGCGAAGATCGAGTGTCTGCCGGGGCAGAAGAAGGCCCGGGTTTCGTTCACCCCGGACCGCTCCGTCGTCGACTACACCCAGCTGTTCGCCGCAACCTCGTTGATGCCGTCGCATGTCATCGCCGACCAGCTGAATATCGACGTGACGGCCGCGCTGCTGAGCAACAACGCGCCGCTGGTGGAACAGATCGCGCGGCTGTGGAACACCACCTGGGATCTCAAGCCCGGCCTCAAACCCGAGGAAGTCGCAAAACGCTTCCCGTCGTCGGGACCGTACAAGATCGACTCCGTCTTGGATGGTGGCGCGGTGGTGCTGGTGGCCAACGACCGCTGGTGGGGGCCCAGGGCGATCACCAGGCGGGTAACCGTGTGGCCGCAAGGACCGGACATCCAGGACCGCGTCAACAGCCGCAGCGTCGACGTGGTCGACGTCGCGGCCGGATCGTCGGGAGCGCTGACCACCCCGGACAACTACGAACGCACCGACTCGCCGTCGGCCGGGATCGAGCAGGTGATTTTCGCCCCGCAGGGTGCGCTGTCGCAGCCGCGCGCCCGCCGCGCGTTCGCGCTGTGCACGCCACGTGACTCGATCGCGCACGACGCCGGGGCAGCGATCGCCAATTCGCGCCTGTCGCCGGCCACCGAGGACGGCGTCGCCCTGGCCGACGGTGCCGCCGAGGCAGGCCAGTTCGGCAAGGCGGACCCGGCCGCAGCCCGCGATGGGTTGGGCGGTGCGCCGCTGTCCGTGCGGATCGGCTACCAGGGACCCAATGCGCGGCTGGCCGTCACCGTCGGGGCGATCACCACGTCGTGCTCGGCGGCCGGCATTACCGTCACCAACGTCACGTTGGACTCCTCGGGCCCGCAGGCGCTCAGGGACGGAAAGATCGACGCGCTGTTGGCCGGCACCGGGGGGGCGACCGGCAGCGGGTCGAGTGGATCGTCGGCGATGGACGCTTACGACCTGCATACCGGCAACGGAAACAATCTGCCCGGCTACACGAATGGCCAGGTCGACGGCATAATCGGCACGCTGGCGGTATCCGCCGATCCCGCCGAGCGAGTCAGGTTGCTCGCCCAGGGCGCCCCGATCCTGTGGGCTGACATGCCTACGTTGCCGTTGTACCGGCAGCAGCGCACGTTGCTGATGTCCAAAAAGATGTATGCCGTGAGCAGGAATCCGACCCGCTGGGGCGCGGGCTGGAACATGGACCGATGGGCGCTGAGGCAAGAATGACCGCTGCTGGAAGGGGGTCGTTAGCCGGCGTCATCGCGTCGCTCACCCGGGAGGTAGCCGACTTTCCCAAGCCGGGAATCCAGTTCAAAGACCTGACCCCGCTGTTCGCCGACGGCGCCGCGATGGGCGCGGTCACCGACGCGCTCGCTGACATCGCGTCCGGCGCCGATCTGGTGGCCGGCATCGACTCTCGTGGGTTCCTGGTGGCGGCGGCGGTAGCCGCCCGGCTGGGCATCGGCGTGCTGGCCGTTCGCAAGGGCGGCAAGCTGCCGCCGCCGGTGTACGCCGAGCGCTATGACCTGGAGTACGGCAGTGCCACCCTGGAAATCCCCGCCGCAGGTATCGAGTTGGCGGGCCGCGGCGTGGTGATCATCGACGACGTGTTGGCCACGGGCGGCACGCTGTGCGCGGCGAACCGGCTGCTCGAACGTGCGGGGGCCGACGTCACCGGGTCCGCGGTGGTCGTCGAACTCTGTGCGCTGGGCGGTCGCGAGGCGATCGCGCCGTTGCAGGTACACAGCTTGAGCCGCGTCTAACCGGGCTATCCTCGAGATCGGAGGTGGCCAACGTGGCGGACGAACAGGGCACGGCGCAAGCCGTTGACGAGTCTGCCGAAGCCCAGCCGGTCGAGGCGCTGAAGACGACCAGCAGCGCATCGCGTCGGGTCCGCGCCCGGTTGGCCCGTCGGATGACCGCCCAGCGCAGTGCCCTCAATCCCGTGCTCGAGCCGCTGGTGGCCGTGCACCGGGAGATCTACCCCAAGGCGAACCTGTCGATGCTCAGCCGCGCCTTTGAGGTCGCCGACGAACGGCATGCCACTCAGTTGCGGCACTCCGGTGATCCCTACATCACCCACCCACTGGCGGTCGCCAACATCCTGGCCGAATTGGGCATGGACACCACCACTTTGGTGGCCGCGCTGCTGCACGACACCGTTGAGGACACTGGTTACACGCTCGAGGCGCTCTCCGAGGAGTTCGGCGAAGAGGTCGGCCATCTCGTCGACGGCGTGACCAAGCTGGACAAGGTGGTGCTGGGCAACGCCGCCGAAGGCGAGACCATCCGCAAGATGATCACCGCGATGGCCCGCGATCCGCGGGTGCTGGTGATCAAGGTGGCCGACCGGCTGCACAACATGCGCACCATGCGCTTCCTGCCGCCGGAAAAGCAGGCCCGCAAGGCCCGCGAGACGCTGGAAGTGATTGCGCCGCTGGCGCATCGACTGGGGATGGCCAGCGTCAAGTGGGAGTTGGAAGACCTGTCGTTCGCGATCTTGCACCCCAAGAAGTACGAGGAGATCGTTCGGCTGGTCGCCGGCCGCGCGCCGTCGCGGGATACTCATCTGGCCAAGGTCCGTGCCGAGATCACCGCCGCGCTCAACGCATCGAAGGTCAAAGCGACGGTCGAGGGTCGTCCCAAGCACTACTGGTCGATCTATCAGAAGATGATCGTCAAGGGACGTGACTTCGACGACATCCACGACCTGGTCGGCATTCGCATCCTGTGTGACGAGATCCGGGACTGCTACGCCGCTGTCGGCGTGGTGCATTCGCTGTGGCAGCCGATGGCGGGGCGGTTCAAGGATTACATCGCCCAGCCCAGATACGGCGTCTACCAGTCACTGCACACCACGGTCGTGGGGCCGGAGGGCAAGCCGCTGGAGGTGCAGATCCGCACCCGCGACATGCACCGCACCGCCGAATACGGCATCGCCGCGCACTGGCGCTACAAGGAAGCCAAGGGCCGCAACGGCGTTCCGCACCAGAACGCCGCCGCCGAGATCGACGACATGGCCTGGATGCGCCAGCTGCTTGACTGGCAACGGGAGGCCGCCGACCCGGGCGAGTTCCTGGAGTCATTGCGCTACGACCTTGCGGTGCAAGAGCTTTTCGTGTTCACGCCCAAGGGCGACGTCATCACCCTGCCAACCGGATCGACGCCGGTGGACTTCGCCTACGCGGTGCACACCGAAGTCGGGCACCGCTGCATCGGCGCCAGGGTCAACGGCCGGCTGGTTGCGCTGGAACGCAAGCTGGAAAACGGAGAAGTGGTAGAGGTTTTCACCTCCAAGGCGGCCAACGCCGGGCCGTCGCGGGACTGGCAGCAGTTCGTGGTGTCGCCGCGGGCCAAGGCAAAGATCCGGCAGTGGTTCGCCAAGGAGCGCCGCGAGGAGGCGCTGGACGCCGGCAAGGAGTCGATGGCCCGCGAAGTCCGCCGGGGTGGACTTCCGTTGCAGCGCTTGATGAACGGTGAGTCCATGGCCGCGGTGGCCCACGAGCTGCATTACACCGATGTGTCCGCGATGTACACCGCGGTCGGTGAGGGCCATGTGTCGGCCCGGCACGTCGTGCAGCGGCTGTTGGCCGAGCTCGGCGGTATCGACCAGGCCGAGGAGGACCTCGCCGAGCGGTCGACGCCCGCGACCATGCTGCGGCGTCCGCGCAGCACCGACGACGTTGGGGTTTCTGTGCCAGGCGCCCCCGGAACCTTGACCAAGCTGGCCAAGTGCTGCACGCCGGTGCCGGGCGACCAGATCCTGGGGTTCGTCACCCGTGGCGGCGGGGTCAGTGTGCACCGCACCGACTGCACCAACGCCACATCGCTGGAGCAGCAGTCCGAGCGCATCATCGAGGTGCTCTGGGCGCCCTCGCCGTCGTCGGTGTTCTTGGTGGCCATTCAGGTCGAGGCGCTGGACCGGCACCGGTTGCTATCGGACGTGACGCGCGTGCTGGCCGACGAGAAGGTCAACATCCTGTCGGCGTCAGTCACCACTTCTTCGGGTGACAGAGTGGCGATCAGCCGGTTCACCTTCGAGATGGGTGACCCCAAGCATCTCGGGCATCTCCTCAATGTCGTGCGCAACGTCGAAGGCGTCTACGACGTCTACCGGGTGACGTCCGCGGCTTAGTCCAGGAGCAGCGACTTGATGGTGACCTCGGTGGCAGGCGCTCCGTCTTCACCGCCGCCGGCGACGCCGCCCTTGGCGATCTTGTCCAGAGTGGCCAGCCCGTCGGCCTGAATCGTGCCGAAGACGGTGTACTGAGGTGGCAGCTGCGAGTCTTTGTAGACCAAGAAGAACTGGCTGCCGTTCGTGCCAGGCCCGGCATTGGCCATCGCCAGGGTGCCGCGCGGATATACAACGGGCTCTTGCAGTTTGGGATCATTCGGCGGGTACTGATCGGTGGGGTACTCGTTGGCGAATTGGTAGCCCGGACCACCGGTCCCGTCACCCTTGGGGTCGCCACATTGCACGACGCCCAGCCCCGCGGAGGTGGTCAGCCGGTGGCACTTGGTGTCTTTGAAGTAATTCTGGCCGGCCAGGCTGGCGAAACTGTTGACGGTGCATGGCGATTCGTTGTTGGCCAGCAGTAGACCGATGTTGCCTTGGCTGGTCACCATGCTGGCACTCACCGTTACCGGGGTGGTTGGAATCTTGCCGGTGTGTGGCGGATTGACGGGTTTGACGGCTTTATCGGCCGAGGGCGAGTACTGGCAGTTGGTGCCCAGATTGGCCGACGGCTTGAACGGCGGCATCGGTGCGGCCGGCGGCGTCGATTCGGGGGGCGTGGTGCTTGCCGTGGAGTTGGCCTCAGAGCTCGCGGCGGAGCTGTTCGTCGTCGTTGCCGCGGTGTTGCTCTTCTGGTCATTCTTGGCGTCGATAACGGCGATCACCACGCCGGCGATGACTGCCGCTGCCACGACCACGCCGCCCGCGATCACCAGCATTCGGCGCCGTTTGGCCTGGATGGCGCGGCGCTCGACCTGTCGTTCGAGTTTGCGCTTTGCTGCCGCACGTCGCTGTTCGTTGGTCGGCACCGCCGGTATCCCTCCCTGGTTGTCCGAGTCTTGCCCGAGTTTCGGCCTGAGCTGCCAGCCCTGGCTAGCTAAGGTGGCCGCCGCGACCCGTGTCAAGTGTTTCATCCACCGATCGGCAGCGCGCCGCGGATCGTCCCTGGTGGCCCGTATCGGTCGCCGGCGGCCTGGGATGGGAAACTGGAACCGTGTTGATCACCGGATTTCCCGCCGGCTTGTTGCAGTGCAACTGCTACGTGCTGGCCGATCGGCCCGGCTCGGACGCTGTCATCGTGGACCCGGGCCAGCGGGTGATGGGTCAGCTGCGGCACATCCTCGACGAGAATCGGCTGACCCCGGCCGCGGTGCTGCTGACCCACGGGCACATCGACCACATGTGGTCGGCCCAGAAGGTGTCCGACACCTACGGCTGTCCCACCTACATCCATCCCGAGGACCGGTTCATGCTGAAGGACCCGATCTACGGGCTGGGCCCACGACTGGCCCAGATGGCGGCGGGAGCGTTCTTCCGCGAGCCCAGACAGGTCGTTGAGCTGGACCGTGACGGCGACAAGCTGGACCTCGGCAGTGTGACCGTCAACGTCGACCACGCGCCCGGGCACACCCGCGGATCGGTGATCTTCCGGGTGAGTTGCGCGACCAAAGACGATAAGGACCTGGTTTTTACCGGCGACACCCTGTTCGAGCGCGGTGTGGGCCGCACCGACCTGTTCGGTGGCAGCGGACGCGACCTGCTGACCTCGATCGTCAACAAACTGTTGGTGCTCGACGACAGCACCGTGGTGCTGCCCGGCCACGGCAACTCCACCACCATCGGCGCCGAACGGCGGCTCAATCCGTACATCGAAGGTCTGAGCCTGTGACCGACGCGTTCACCGCGCTTTCCGGGCCCAAGGGGGTGCCGGACTACATTCCGCCGGATTCGGCGCAGTTCGTCGCCGTCCGCGACGGGCTGCTAGGTGCCGCCCGCCGGGCCGGTTACGGCGATGTCGAGTTGCCCATATTCGAAGACACCGCGCTGTTCGCCCGCGGTGTCGGTGAATCTACCGACGTGGTGTCCAAGGAGATGTACACGTTCGCCGATCGCGGTGACCGCTCGGTGACGCTGCGGCCCGAGGGCACCGCCGGGGTGGTGCGCGCGGTGATCGAGCACGGCCTGGACCGTGGTGCGCTGCCGGTGAAACTGTGTTACGCGGGTCCGTTCTTCCGCTACGAGCGTCCGCAGGCCGGTCGCTATCGCCAGCTGCAGCAGGTCGGTGTGGAGGCGATCGGAGTCGACGACCCCGCCTTGGACGCCGAGGTGATCGCGGTTGCCGACGCCGGCTTCCGGTCGCTGGGCCTGAACGGGTTCCGGCTGGAGCTCACCTCGCTGGGTGACGATAGCTGCCGTCCGCAGTATCGGGAATTGTTGCAGGAGTTCCTCCTTGTGCTCGATCTCGACGAAGAAACACTGCGGCGCGCACGATTGAACCCGCTGCGGGTGCTCGACGACAAACGACCTGCGGTGCGGGCGATGACAGCCGACGCGCCGGTGCTGCTGGACCATTTGTCCGACGTCGCCAAGCAGCACTTCGACACCGTGCTGGCCCATTTGGATGCCCTCGGGGTGCCCTACGTCATCAACCCGCGCATGGTGCGCGGGCTGGACTACTACACCAAGACCACTTTCGAGTTCGTGCACGACGGTCTGGGCGCGCAATCGGGCATCGGCGGCGGCGGCCGGTACGACGGGCTGATGCGCCGGCTCGGCGGACAAGACCTGTCCGGCATCGGATTCGGCATCGGGGTGGACCGGACCCTGCTGGCGTTGCGCGCCGAGGGCAAAACGGTGGGGGAGACCTCGCGCTGCGACGTGTTCGGGGTGCCGTTGAGCGAGCAGGCCAAGCTGCGGCTCGCGGTGCTGGCCGGCCAGCTGCGTGCCGCCGGCGTGCGCGTCGACCTCGCCTACGGTGACCGCGGCCTCAAAGGCTCGATGCGCGCGGCCGATCGGTCCGGTGCTGCTATCGCGCTGGTCGCGGGCGACCGTGACATCGAGGCCGGCACCGTCGGGATCAAGAACCTCGCAACGGGCGAGCAGGTGTCGGTGCCGCTGGATGCGGTTGTTGCCGAAGTGCTTTCGCGATTGCGCCGCTAAACGTGGAGGAAATCTTCGAATACTTCCCCGATCGCCGAGAGGGAACGGTGGTGGTGCTGTTTGACCAGCACGTGTCCACCCAGCACAAACAGTGCAATCGGCAATTCCACCACTCCCACCACCAGCAGCGCCGCTAGTCCCGAAACGTAGACGACGTCGTGGGTGTCGGGCGCGTGGAGCTTGCCTACGACCGGCAAATGGATCGCACGTTGTTCTAACTTCCGCAATTTATGTCGGACGGAATCCGCCCTGGGGTGCCTGGCCGCCGGGACGGCCGGGGCCGGCTCCGTGCTGGCAGTCGATTTGGATCTGACGGAAGTCTTGGGTTTGGTCGAGGTGCTCACTGTGTTTCCGTCGAGCGTGGTCATGTCACTGCCTCTCTTGTCCGGCGAGCGCCGATCACTCCGAGCGTGCTCCCGTTATAACGCATTGGCCCCAAATCTCGCGGGTGATGGCGCGCGGTGGCCGGATCGTCACCCGCGTCCACACGCCGCCGATGTCGCGTTTTGCCAGCCGGACCTCGGGGCCCCAGCAGTCCCGGTCCGACTAGGTCGCCAGCGCGGCGCGTTCAAAATCACGGTGTCGTCCAAACCCCGCAAACCCGGAGACGCCTGAGGTGCTCGCGCGGCCGGGATAGTTGTCACCCTGCTCGCCTACAATCAAACGTATGTTCGAAGAATTGCCACGACTGGAACCCT
>Ga0302320_10015454_pt1 | contig 15679 bp, 17 predicted proteins | sample Bog_T0_3_FD_202130 | JGI IMG/M metagenome (GOLD analysis project Ga0302320, IMG submission 202130) | Peat permafrost microbial communities from Stordalen Mire near Abisko, Sweden - Bog_T0_3 | ecosystem: Environmental > Terrestrial > Soil > Wetlands > Peat | place: Sweden: Abisko, Stordalen Mire... | reverse complement strand
TTTGGTATTGGCCGGACCCTGCGATGGAACGTCCGGCCGGTAGTATCCGCGGCTGTGCAGAAATATTGTGCGGCTTGCCTCCGCGCTGTCGGCCGGGGCAGTAAACTCCAATTCCGCCCGGTCGCCTTTCTTCGCTACGTAATACTGGTCGTCGCTGGCGGCTAACAAAGGCGCGACATCGGTACCGGATGACATGCGCGCGGTTTGCGCGGCCACTTTCTGCACAGTGACAGGAACCTCCGGGCTGTAATCCATGGCGAAGGAATTGAGCGACCAGAATCCGCCCGGCGGTTGTATACGGATTTGCACCTGCTCCCCGACCGCGCGGCTCAGGTCCAGCGGAATCACCCGATCCGAAGCGCCCCCGCCCGGAATCACCCCCCGCACATGCCAGCCCGAGGGATTCCTCCTTTGAGCGAAAGCCATTCGGGAAGGCGAAGAGGAGATCGACCGGTTGATGTATCAGCGTCTTGCAGCGGACGCGTGAAGGGGGCTCAGACCGGCAACTCGACCTCAATCTCGCGAAGCTCCGACGTGGGAGAACGCTCGGCCCTGAGCACCTCCCAATAGATCCGGATCGCCTCGGTTGCGCGAGTCATCAACTCGTCCGCGGAGCCGCCGGTCACCAGAATCGACGGGAGTTCAGGCACGTAAGCGCTGTATCCAGTCGGGCCGCTCTCCACCACCAGGGAGTACTTACGGGTCATGTCTTGTCTTCCTCAATACCAGTCTGCCTCAGAATCGCCTTGTACGTGCCGGGTCGAACGTCATCCCCGAGCCTGCCCGATACGACCGGAATGCGCCCATCGGAGCTCCGAAAAACACGGTGGTCGCCGGAGGTGCGCACGAGCCGCCAGCCCGCCGTTTCAAGCTTCCGAACGACCTCTCGAACCTTGAGCGGCACAGTTTCAGTCTACCGAAGGTGAGTGCTGCGGCAGACAGCCCGGAGCTGAGCGGTCATGGCAGCAGTTCCAGCGCCCGTGTGAGCCGGGGGCCGACGCGGATCGCGGTGAAGTCGCGCCGGTCGGTGGTCAGAACACGGTAAACACGGCGGCGCTCTGCGATTGCGGCCACCGTACCATCTACGAGTCCCAGATCGAGTTCCGCGAATCTGGCGTCAAGCTCAAGCGCGCGGGCGATATCCGAGGGGAGGGGCAGCTCGTATTCGTAGCGGGTTGCCGGATCGAAGATTTCCGCGATCAATTTGCGCATCACTCTCCGGTCGGCTCGAAGAAAGTAATCCACCTCCGCAAGAACGAGGCCGGGAACGATGACGGCCGACGCGGAGATCAGGATCTCCCGGTAGTCCGGGAAAGTAGCCTTGCCTTCCGGTGTCCGAGCAAGTGCGCGCAGCAGCCCGCCGGTGTCGGCAATGACAGGCGGGATCAAACTTCGAGGTCCCGAAAAAGTTCGGACTCGTCACCAAGTTTGGCGTTGGTGGATTCGAACAAAAGGGTCGAAGGCGGTCTACGGCCGGAATAATAGCGCGACGCAACTACGCGCAGACCTTTGCGAAGAAGGTCGGAAGCGGAAAGGCCGTCCGCGCGGGCGCGCTTCAGCGCCTGGACGTCCTCTTTTTCGAGACGGACCGTGGTCGAGATCAAGTGTGCCATACACTCACCATACCTTAGGTGAAACCAGGGGACTGGGGAAACTCGTCGGCGTATGAGGAATCGATGCACGGTGTACCTTAGAGTAGGTGAGTTCGCTCGAGAACATTGTCGAGGATCTGAAGGTGCTGCCGCCGGCGAGGCTGGAAGTGGCGGCGGATTTCGTGCACCGTCTCAAGAGGATCAGCGAGGAAGAGCGCCAGTCGATTCTTACTCGCACCGCCGGCGCAATCTCGCCGGAAGAGGCCGACGATCCGGAGCGGGCCATCGGCGAAGGCTGCGAGAAGATCGATGAACACGGGTGGTAGTGTCCAGTTGGACACGAATATCGTGGTCGCCCATTTCCGAAACGATATCGATCTCACCGCTCAATTAAGATCCGCGTCCGCCCTTTATCTGCCGTGGATCGTTCTGGGCGAGCTCTCTTACGGGGCTTTTCTTACGGAGCACGGCGTGCACAGCGGCGTGAGGCGCAAATGGCGCTGATCCGCGATTTTCTTCAGACCGCAACTCTTCTGCTGCCGCATCAAAGTGCGAGCGAGCTGTACGCGGAGGTGAAGGCGGAACTGGCTGGGATGGGCAAGCCGTCGGAGTCTGTCCCAGAGGCGAGGGCCGGGCCCCAAGACTGCGAATCCATGACGCCGCGCCGCGACCTGTCCTCGCGCCCTTGATCGCCGAATCCTTTGAGGAGCAAGCGCTGGACAGGCTGAATCTGGCGCTAGGCCGCATTCCCGGACCCGCTATCGACAACGTGCTCACGATCGCCAATTCGGTGTTACTGGAGGACGGGGATTCCCAATGTACCGTCCGCTTCCCCACGGGCGAGAGGTCGTTGCTCGTTGTCGTGAAGCGTGGGGGCGACAGCATACCGCTGGCCGACGCGCTGCTCAGATGCGCCGGCGCGGTGGAACGGGTCATCGACTGAATCGAAACTCGAACGAGTTTCCGGCGTAGTATCATGGCTCCGGTTCCCTATGCCCAGCTTGTTTTCCACCACGCCACTGGCCGCGGTCGCCCTCGCCGCCATCCTGTCTGCGGCAGACGCGCCAACCGCCAAACCCGTCGCCATCTTTACCGCAACCACTGAGAACGTGAATAACGCGCGCGAGCCCATCCAGATCGTGGTGCGCCGCTGGTCCACTGATGCCGAGCGCGATAAATTGCTGGCGGCATGGAACGTTCCCAATCCGACGGTGTCGATCACTCCGGCCCCGCCGGCAGCCGACGCGGCCGGACGCGGTGCGGATGGCGCAGGGCGTGGGCGAGGCGGCCGGGGTGGTCGCGGCGGCGCTGCATCCGCGCCAGCTGCCCACCTGACGCCCGAAGGTGCCCTCGCCGCGGCTCTCGATAAAGCCGACGCCATCGGAGACCTATGGTCGTCCGAAGCCGTCGGATATTCGCTTCGCTACGCGGTCAGAATTCCCGAGCCCAACGGCAGCGAGCGCATCGTTCTGATCACTGATCGCCGCATGGGCGAATTTGTCAATCAATGGAAGCCTACGGCCCCCGGAGCCGTGCCCAACAAATATGAATTCTCCCTCATAGAAATCCATCTGCCCGCGAAGGGCGAGGGCGAAGGCAAGATCTCTCTGACCGGAAATGTGATGGTCGATACAGCGGCGAAAACGTTTGCGCTCGAAAACTTCGCGACCCTGCCAGTGGTCCTTCGAAATGTGAAGCGCCGGGCTAACTAAAGCATATATAATCGCAGATTGCACGCAATTTCCCTGAGGAGCGCCATATGAATAAACGACTGATTGCTGTTGCCCTGGCCGGGTTCTTCGGAGCCGCCCTTTTTGCCGCTGACAAGCCTGTTACCGTCACTCTGAAGGACGGGACGGGAAAGGAGGTCGGAACCGCTAAAATCTCTGACGCTTCCGGTGGCGGCGTGAAGATCGCCCTCAACCTGAAGGGTCTGCCGCCGGGCGAACACGCCCTCCATTTCCATGCCGCGGCGAAATGCGAAGGTCCGGCATTCACCTCCGCCGGCGGGCACTTCAACCCCACCAGCGCGCACCACGGCGTCAACAACCCCATGACTCCCAAACCGCACGCCGGCGATATGGCCAATTTCACCGTGAAGCCCAACGGCACGGCGAAGTTTACGACAACCGATACGGCCGTCACCCTCGGCGACGGCGCCAATTCACTCTTCGCCAACGGCGGCACCGCGCTGATGATCCACGCCAAGGCGGACGACCTGATGAGCGATCCCTCGGGCAACGCCGGCGATCGCATTGCCTGCGGAACCATCACAAAGTAGGCCTTTGTGGGGCAGGTTGGTTGGGGTACCCTCTGGGTCCGGCCGATTGGTAATCCGCCTGCCCCAACAGGCTACAGAGACTTGGCGCAGCGGAAGCCCAGATGATAATTCGCGTGGCTGTGCTCGTCCATCACGCGCGTCCCGTGCCAGAAGGGCGCTCGCCAGCGGCACCAGTCGTCGTGAGCCCGATACGTATCGAAAATAAACCAGCTTCCTTTCATTTCCGTGTAGCCTAATTCGTGGCTGCCGCGGCTGGACATCTGGGCCTCATTGAGCGGCAAGTTCATGTGCTCGGCCGCATTGCCGTTCAGATCGTAAACATCAAGCGGACTGTGGCAGGCTGGAAAATCGCCGGCGGGAAATGTATTGGAGCCGCAGCCGGTCCAGCTGCCCCCATTGCAACCGGCCGTCTTCGTGCTCGAGGTGGCGCAGATCCCGCGCTGATATTCGGGACCATAGCTCCAGCGTTTACTGGCGGCGTCCTGCTGATTATGGATGGCGCGCATGCGGGCGATGCCGTCCGAAGGGCTCAGGCCATGCGTGAGATCGAAGCGGTAATCCGGAGCTTCGAGTTCCCCCTGGCAGGCGCCTTCCCATTCATGCGCATCGGCCATGCGTTCGCCCACCGCCCAGCAGATTTCGGCGGCCTCGCGGGCTTTCACCCAGACCACCGGATACGCGCAGGGAATGTCGGGAAATTCGAATTGATCCATGCAGACCCTGGCGTCTTCGGGCTTCTGCGTAGCGGGGTCGTAGAGCGGCGCCAGGTGCTTCCCTCCGCAGATCTTCTCGAAGCGCGGGTTGTCATATTGCACGTGCATCTGTTTCAGCTTTTGCTGGCAATCTTCGGGGGTGACGGGGTGCCTGGTCACGGCCGGATTCCCCTGCCCAATGTAGCCCGAGGCTTCGAATATTTTGCGGACGGCGGCGATCTGTTCGTCCGACAATCCGCGCTCCTGCTTTAACTGGCGAAACAGAATTTCGTTCTGTTCTTTAAGCGATGGCGGAGGGCCGGCGGGCGCGCCCATCAGCAATCCAACGAACAGCACGGACAGGAATCTCATCGTTTGACCTCTTTCGCAGCGCGCTCCATCACATAGAAGAAATCGCGATTGTCGGGATAACCGAGGAAACGCGGAATGACTTCATCGCCCGACGATTTATCGAGCACGCTCATGCCCTTCAGCAGGTGGTCGACGGACAGTTCGGAACCCGAGCGGCGATAGACGGCGCAGTAGGTGTGCTCGAGGGCGTTCATATCGGTGATCATGGCGTAGTTCATTCCATAGGCCTGAAACACGCGCGCCATTGCCGAGGGAGTGGCGTCGGAGAAAACGGCGTAGACGAGGAAGCGTTTGCCGGCACTCGACTGCAGGGCGACGGCGCCGCGGATGGTTCGCAGTTTCTCGTCCTCGGAGCCCGCCCAGTTTCCCGGCCCCCACCGATTGACCAGCTGACCGGGCGCGCTCGCTTCAATAATTGGCACTCCGTTCTGGCGCGCGTATTTGACGTGGGCGAGGAGTTTATTATCGTCTTCGGTCCATGTCCTCATTTGCAACGACCCGTCGTCCAGCATGAAGACGGTGGCAAGGCCGGGCTGAAGCTTGCTAAACACCACGCCGTTCTCAATGAATCCGTAATGGCTGCCGTGGTTCTTCAGCGCGAGGTCCCCAAAACGGAAGGCGCCGTGCTCGCGCTTGAAACCGCCCGTGAAGGTGGCGATAGTGCGGCGACCGTTTTCCGGTGCGATCAGGCCTGTAGAGACCAGCGGCGCAATGCTTCCAATGCCATCGGGTCCCGGCGTGTTGGGGATGCGCAGGGATGGCGGCACGCGCGCCGACCAGCCGACACCGGGGAATGAGGTGCCCATGGCGAACCCCAGTTCATAGCGATCGAGGTCGAAGGCAATCAGATAGCAGAGCGAAGCGGATTCGATGCTGTCCAGATTTCCGACCACGTTCTTCGAGGTTTGGAAAATGGCTGAGGCGATCTGATTGGGCTGCATCACGCTGACGTAAGTGCCGGGATTTCCCGCCGCGGGGTACCAGGCGCCCGGGGTCATGCCGGTCGATTCGGATTCAAGCGCGATGCCGAGGTTCACCGGGATGGCCATGCGGGTGGCGCGGGCGGGATCGATCTGCGCATTGAGCGGAGCACCAGGCACGTTGCCTTCACCGCCGCGCCGATTATCGGACTCGGCCGTTTCCCGATAACGATCGGCAAGCAAATGGTGGAACAGGATGATGACCTTCTCCCCGCCCCAGACCTGATTGCGCAGAAACTCGGTGGCGGCTTCGAGCGCGGTGCGCTGCCCTTTAGCGGGATTGCGCAGATACAGGCGGCCTCCGCAAAGTGGAGCGTAAATCAGCGCGGAATTTCTGGCCAGATCGAGCGCGCTGGGAAACAGGTCGCAGGGGGCTCGATTGGTTCCTTCGGCGATCACCAGACCATTGGGATGCTTGTCGTCGAGAAGAATTTTTGCCGTGTGCGGTTGGGGGTTTTCGAGATGCCAGGAGGTTTCCCCGACTGTCAGGACGTACCAGACATTGATGTTGGGATTCAGGTTGACCAGAGTGGCCGAACCAGCGCTCGTCGACTGGCGAAATGGCTGCAGATCGACAATCGTCACCGGAGCCAAAAACAGCAGGATGGCAGTGAACCTGATCATCCTATAGCCAGAAGGGCGGTCGCCACCATCATGAGGATCAGAATCCCGCTGGTGCGATCATGGGTCGCAAAGACTACCGGGTCGTGGTGCATCTGGCCGCGGTGCGCGGTGAGCCAGACGTGGCTGATCCAGTAGAGCAGCAGCGGGCACAGAACCCACAGCAGGTGAGGATGGGCATAGAGCGCCTCCGCATTGTTAGTGGCGATGTAAAGAGCCAGCACCAGCACCGACAGATATCCGCTGGCCGTTCCCATGGACGCCAGAAGCTCTCCATCGCTCAGTTCGTAGCCGCGCGCCCTGGCGTTGGCACCGTCTACCTTGCGCATGATGACCAGTTCGCCGTAGCGTTTCACCAGCGCGAGGCTGAAGAAAAGGAAAGTGGTGAAGGCCAGCAGCCAATGGGAAGAACCGATCCCGGTGGCCGCCGTGCCGGCCATGATGCGCACGGTGTAGAGGCTGGCAAGGAACAGGACGTCGAGGATGGCGATCCGTTTGATCCTCAGCGAGTAGCCCGCACTCATGCCGAAGTAAATCAGCAGAATCAAAAACAGCACCGGGGAGACCGCGGCGCCGAGGGCGCAACCGGCAAGGAGGAGCAGCGGTATCGCCATGAGAGCGTAAGACAGCGGCAGATCACCCGACGCGAAGGGACGCAGGCGATTTTTCGGATGGTGGCGATCGGCTTCGAGGTCGAGCAGATCGTTGAGCAGATAGCCGCTCGAGGCGCACAATCCGAAAGCCAGGAACGCGACCAGAGACTTCCCGATGGCCGCAAGGTCGAATAACCGGTGGGCCGCTATGAGGGGCACAAAGACGAGCAGGTTCTTGAGCCAGTGCGCGGGGCGCAGGGCTTTAAGGAACAGCGCCGCGTGGCGTTTATGACTCCCCGTGGTCACCTGAATGGAATTGCGCGCCGCCGCCCAGACGGCCCGGTCGGGCTTGCCGAAGCCGCCCCCGTCGGCAGCGTAATCAAAGCAATTAGCGCCGAATTCGCGCACCAGACAATCGCGCTTGGCTTCACCCGACAGGTTAACGGCGCCGTCGCTGGCGAATACGCTGTCGAAGAGGTTCAGGCGATCGGCCACGCGGCGGGCGATCTGCATATCGCTGGCGGTGGCAAGCACCAGCGACCGGCCCTGCGCGCGCTGCTCTATCAGGTCGTCGATGAATTGCGTACGCCAGGGGAGCGCGCTGATGTCGAGCGATACCATGCTGCAGATTTTTTGCTTGAAGCGGGCTCTCCCGTGCAGCATCCAGAGCGGCAGGCTGAACAGGTAGAGTGGATGCTGGCGGAGAAGCGCCAGCACGGATTCGATCAGCAGATCGGTCTTGACGAGAGTGCCATCGAGATCGACAACCAACGGAACCGCATCGATCAAGGGAACAGCATCGATGGCGACGGCATTCATTTGCCACCTTAGAATGCAACTGCGTGGCCACGTTTTCAGTCCGCGTGGGGCAGGTTGTCAACCTGCGCCCGATTGGCAATCGGCCTTCTCAGATACTCACCAATCACCCTTGGAGACCGCCTAACGCGCCAGAAGCTCGTCGACCACCGCGCTGTTCATACGGAAATCCGTGTACGTGGAACGCGTGACCTCGGTGGATTTGAAAAAGAAAATCTTCGAAAGCGCGAGGCTCATGGAGAACTTGCTCACCAGCCACGTGGAATCGTCTACGGGTGTCAAATCCATTTCAATGTGAGTTCCGGGCAAAACGCGCGCGAGAATTCCGTAGATCGGGACCGGCGTCACCACGGCGGCATCCACCTTGATCAGATGAAAGCTATCCCTTTCAATCCAGATGGTCCCCTGCATTCCGGAGAGGACTTTGGCCGCGCGGCTCAACGGACCGGTGCGCTTCTTGGGTCTGGCGGAAAGCGCCCAGGCGGGGTAGCCGTTCATGGTTTCCTCGCGCAACAACTGGAAAGTGAAGGCCTCCGGGGATTCCAGCAGAATAGCCCCATTTTCCTCGTGCGCCTTCTTGTATTTGGCGATGCGCTGAGCGCGTGCAGCCGGACTTTCGCTGTTGCGGCGCTGCACTTCGTCCCTGAACTTTTGGAGTTCGGCTTTTGCCCGATCCGGTGACAGTGGCTGGCCGTCAAATGCGAGGGGCAGATAATAATCGGAACCGGCAATCATCACCACCTGGGACGTCTTGCGTGTCGACTGTTCGCCTTTTACGGTCTCGTCCGTCTCGCAATAGGCATAGTCCGGATCGGCGGCCCAGTCCGACTTTATGGCGGCGGTGGCTCGTTGAACGATTTCCTCAACATCTGTTGCGTAACAACAATGAACGGCGAGAGTCAGGAAAATCAGCCCGGCTCGTAATTGAGGCGAGGCGAGTAGAAGCCATGCGAGCGATCCGCTGCAGCCCCGCGCGCGGCGCTGGCCCTTTTGGCCGGTGCGGTTTCGAGGAGCCTCTGCGCCGAGGCCGCCAGCCTCGCGTCCGATTCCCAAACGAATCCCAGGCTTTGGCGCAGCTCGCTTTCTCTGAGGGGCAGAGAAATGGCGTGGAAGGCGCCAGCCCGAGAAAGTGCAGGCCAATCGATCTTTTCCGAGAGCCCATGACATAAGATCAGCCTGACTTCGGGCATTTTCGACCGGCACACATGGACGACATCGAGCCACGAATACCCGGATCCGAACGCATCGCGCTGCAGGAGAAGCGCCTTTGGAGCGACGCCATCGGGCAAAGGATCTGTCTGTACGTCCCAGCCGAATTCCGCAGACACCTTATGCAGGGCCGTCAGATCAACGTGCTCAAGACCCGGCATTGCAAGGATGCACCCGTTCATCGGTCATGCGGTAAGCACGTAAGCTTCCAGGAATACTACTCCTGGACCTTCGCGCTGAAATGGGTACGTTTGCGCCGAATCGCGCATTGCCTCGCGAAAACACCCACTGGCTGCCGCTCGCGTATCATGAAGCAAATGATTCCTCATGAAATGACGACGAGTACGTTCGATCTGCCAGGGTTCCGTGTGGTGCGGACGCTGGGGATTGTGCGCGGTATTGTGGTGCGCTCGCGGTCGGTATTCGGGACCATCGGCGCCAGTCTGCAGACGATGGTGGGCGGTGACATCACGCTGTTCACCAACTTATGCGAGAAGGCGCGCGAAGACGCCTTTGAGCGCATGCTCGAGCATGCCGGTGAATTGGGCGCCAATGCGGTCATCGGTGTACGCTACGACGCCACGGAAGTTATGCAGGGCGTTACCGAAGTGCTTTGCTACGGAACCGCGGCTACCGTAGAGCGCGGCTAAATGTGGGACAGGCGCTTCCGCCTGTCCATTGTTATTTGAATTGACTGGCTTTCTACCAGCGGGGTTCTCGGCGCCGGTTGCCTCCGCCGCCACCACTGCCACCACCGCCAGGACGGTTTCCACCGCCGCCGCCTCCGAAGCGGTTGCCCCCGCCACCACCACCGCCCCCCGGTCGAGGTTCACGCGGGCGCGCTTCGTTGACAGTCAGAGTCCGGCCGCTGAGATCGGCGCCGTTGAGAGCGGCCATAGCCTTGTCCGCATCCGCATTATTGGGCATTTCCACAAACGCAAAACCTCGCGATTGCCCTGTATCCCGATCCTTTACGATCTGTACCCGATCCACCTGTCCATACGCTGAAAATGCGGCATCGATATCCTGCTCAGTTGTCTGGAACGAAATGTTCCCGACATAAATATTCTTCAAGGCTCCACTCCTTCTCTGCTGCCCAAAAACGGCAGGTTGGTTTCCACATAGAGCTAATCTCGGCCGGGCGATGCATAAAGGCGGGCAAAATCAGCAGTCAGGCGGCATCAGGACAGCCGCACCGATATGGTACCGCGTTCTCGGCGCCTGCGGGAAGTGGGCTCTTGTCTCATACAGGACGAGCTTGACCGGCGCAACCTCTGCCGCCACCGGACACGCTGCGACAGCCGCGTTCAGGCCGAAATCGACACTAAAGCCTGCACGCGTCGGCGGTGGAAGCGCCGCGCCACTGGGATTTTATTCAAGCTGCCGACTTCGGGAGAGACGCGATCGGGATCGCCGGCTTCAGCGGCCTGTATCATCGGCGATAGCCGCGGTCTGAGGCGGAGCCTCTTTAGAACTAGAGGTTAGTCAGGTAGTCGAGCTTGCCGTTGCTGTCGGCGAACTGTTCCACCTGCACGCCCATCTGGTCCATCATGGCGACGTGGAGATTGGCGAGTGGCGTGTCTTTGGCGTACTGAATGCGACGGCCCAGATTGAAGACGCCGTTGCCCTTGCCGGTCAGCACGAGCGGCAGGTTATCGTGGTCGTGATCCCGGCCAAGGCCGCTGCCATAGGTGACCATGATGCGGTCGAACAACGTGCCGTCGCCGTCCTTGGTGGCTTTCAGCTTACCGATAAAATAAGCGAACTGCTCCACCTGGTATGTATTGATCAGAATACATTTTTCGATCTTCTCCTTGTCGCCGCCGTGATGGGTAAGACCGTGATGGGAATCGGCGATGCCAATCTCGCGATAGGCGCGATTGCTCTGCTCAATGTTCATCAGGAAGGTCACAATGCGTGTCGAATCGGTCTGGAAGGCGGCCGTCATGAGGTCGAACATGATGTGCGTATGTTCGACGTAATTCTCGGGTATGCTGTTGGCCGGCTCATCCATGGACGGATTGACCGACTGCGCGTTGTGCTGCTCGGTGCGCTGGATGCGCGTTTCGATGTCGCGCACGGCCGTCATGTATTCGTCGATTTTTCTGCGGTCGGTGGGACCCACCGCGCCTTCGAGGCGTTTGGCGTCGCCGAGCACGGAATCGAGCACGCTGGCTTCCTGCCTCTGCCGACGGGCGCGAACCACGGGATCCCGTTCCATCTCGCCGCTGCCGAAGAGGCGCTCGAAAACGGCGCGGGGACGGATTTCGGGAGGATTGGGGGTGTTGGGCGTGCGCCAGGAAATGCTGTTGCTGTAGGCGCAACTATAGCCGTTATCGCAGTTGCCGCCCTGGATTCCTTCCTCGGTTCCGAGTTCGAGCGAAGCGAAGCGGGTGGCGCCGTTCAGGGCGCGGGCGGCATGCTGGTCCATGGATTCGCCAGCCTGCAGATCCTTCCCGAAAGTCTTCTTCGGATGAGCCCCGGTGAGATAGCTCGCGCCGGCGCGGCCATGGTCGCCCGGGCCGTCGCCCTTGGCGCGGCCGCCATCCACAGTCAGACCGCCAAGGAGGGAGATGTCGTTCCGGTATGTCTCAAGAGGCTGCAGAGTGCGCGGAAACTTCTCCGGCAGCGGCATGGAGTCGGTCGTGGTGGGGATAATCCACGAGTCGGGCTGCACGCCATTCGGAAAATAGAGGATCGCCATACGGGTCGGCGATTTGGAAACCGCCGCCTTCCCCAAAGCGGGAATCATTGCGTCGAGCAAAGGAAGAGCCAGAACCCCACCCGCACCTCTGAGGAACGTACGTCTCGCGAGTTGTCTTTTTTGAATGAACGTCATTTCTGTGCGATCTCCCTGCTTTTATTGTTTGCGGTTTCCACGCTTCTCATCTGGAACTGTTTGCTGTTCACTACATCCAGCACCAGCGACGAAAACTTATAATTTTGGCCTTTGACATCCTGCACAATGGAATCGACCGTGGCATCGTCGGAATGTTCCAGTCCCCGTCCCAACGCGTAGGTGAACATCTTGACGGTCACGTTGTGGACAAACTCGTCCGAGCGCTCCCGCAGGATTTCCTTGAGTCCCTTCGAGCCGGTGAAGGTCTTGCCGCCGGGCAGCTGGCCAGTGGTTTCGATGGGGAACTTGCCATCGAAATCGCGCCATCTTCCCACCGCATCGTAATTCTCCAGCCCGAAGCCGATGGGGTCCATGACGTTGTGACAGGGTGAGCAACTGGGGTCGCGGCGATGCTGCGCGAAACGCTCCTTCATGGAGACTTCGGTTCCGATGTTGGAATCGTTGAGCGCGGGAACGTTGTCGGGCGGCGGCGGAGGCGCGGCGCCGAGCAGGTTCTCGAGCACCCACTTGCCGCGCACCGGGGGCGAGGTTCGCGTGGGATAGGACGAGACGGTGAGAATGGAGGCCTGGGTCAGAACGCCGCCGCGCTTATCGCCATCGAGAGTGATGCGCTGGAATTCTTCGCCGTTCACGCCCTTGATACCGTAGTGGCGGGCAAGCGGACCGTTCACATAAGTGAAAGGCGCATCGATGAAATCGAGAATGCTCCGGTCCTTCTGAACGATCTCGCTTACAAACAGGTTGGTCTCTTTGCGCATGGCGTCGAGCAGTTCGTCGTCGACGTTGGGGAAGCGCTTCGGATCGGGCTTGGTGCGCCCGAGGTTGCGCAGCTGGAGCCACTGGGCGGCCCAGTTGTCGACAAGGTTCTGCGATTTGGGGTCGGCGAGCATGCGGCGCACCTGGGCCTGCAGGACATCCGGCTGGCGCAGCTTGCCCGCTTTGGCAGTCTTGTAAAGCTCCTCATCGGGCATGGTGGCCCAGAGGTAGTAGGAAAGACGCGATGCCAGCTCGTAATCGTTTACATAGTGGGCAGCCGGCCGCGTCGCCGCAGCCGCCGCGACAATGGCGGCCGGTCTGGGATCTCTTTCGATGCGGAAGAGGAATTCCGGAGAAGCGAGGATGGCCTCCAGCGCGAGGCGGATACCTCCGTCAAACGTTTCGCCATCCTTCTGGGCTGACGTGACCAGATTCAGCTTGCTCGCCAGTTCCTGTTCGGTTACCGGACGACGCCAGGCGCGCTCCATCAGGTTGGACACTATCTTCCTCGCGCACTGGGGGGTGTGCTCGCCGCAGATGAAGATCTTTTTGTAGCTGGCGGGATGGCTGGCGTCGGGATTATAGGGCCCGACGATCTCGAGGTAGTCGACGAAGAGGCCGCGGCGCATGTCGGGATTGATGTTGGACTGCGGATCGTCCAGGTCGGCGAGCTCGGGGAAAGAGGCGCGCAGGAAATGCTCTCCTGCAGTCACTTTCACGCGAGCAGTGAGTTCGCCGTTCGAATAGCCGTAAGCGCCGGTGCCTTCGACGACAGTGGTAATGATGGGCGCGCCATCCACGGTGAGGATCAGCTTGCGCGGCGGGGCGGCCTTGCGGGCGGCTTCGTCGCGGGCTTTCAGCTGTTCGGGAGTCGCGGCGGGGCGCGGGCCTCTCCCGCCGCCGGGGCCGCGGCCCGCCGCGCGCGCTTCAAACTGCTTGCGGCGCTCCGCGGCGGCCTTTGCCTTTTCTTCGGGTGTTTGGTCGACGAGATCGCCGTTGTCGCCGCGGAAGTTGGCGATGCGGAGACGGAACTCGTATTCGGCGTCCACCGGGAAAGTCCAGTTGCCGTACATGGCGCCTCGCAGCGAATAAGGGAGCCAGATACCGGCGTTCCCGGCTTGGAGAACATCGTCGGCATCGGGAGAGCGGCGATTGAGGAGGCGGATCAGCCGCCCCGGTTTGCTGGGATATGTCTCGCCGTAGACGGCAACCTCCGAGACGGTCCGGGCCGCGGCCATGTATTTTTCCATCAGCAGCGGAGACACCGAGAGGACGTCACCGTTGTTGTCGAAGCCGTAGCCGGAATCGTCCACCGGGAAGTCTTTGGAGGGATGTCCGGCGACACCAAGGAGATCGCGAATGGTGTTGTCATACTCGACCCGATTGAGGCGGCGCGCCGTGACCCGGCCGGGATCGAACGCCTTGCCGGAGTTCGCACTGGCGAGAAAACCTTCGATCCAGCCGGTGACCGGAGCCACTTCGGCCTTCGGGGGGACCGGCTGTCCCGCAGGCGGCATCTTACCGGCTTTGAGCTTTTCGAGGACCTTTTCCCAGACCTCGGGCTTCTGTTCGGCGGCAGCCTCGCTCCCATAGGCCGCGAGGTTCAGGCCCGCCATGGGAACGTCGCCACTGTGACAGCCATAACACCTTCCGGCAAGGAAAGGCTGAACTGTCTTCTTAAAAGGATCGTTGGCGGCGACCGTCGCCGCCGCGGCTTTCGGAGCGGGCGTGGGTTTGACCGCGGGACTTTGCGCCAGCAGTAGAGTGATCCCGACCGAACTGAGCGTCAGTAAGGCGGCTACCCCCTTGAAGGGCACGCTGCCTGCACAGAACCCGGCAACCAACGAACTATGTCTGTTTCTGGAAATCAATTCGCCTCCCGCAAACCATCGACAGGAAGGACAACCCTCCCCAATATATCAGAGTGATAGTGTATGTAGTGGCGAAGCGCCATCCCTGGAGGTTACCGAGTCAAGCGTCATCGGGTGCCCGTTCAGACGATTCCCTTTTTTCACCCCCCGTTTTCCCAGGTTTACCGATCGCCCAGGTCGACTGATCGCCAAGGGAGGGAACGGCACTTCCCTCGGAGCAGTGCGTCCCCGATAGTCCTTCCCCCCCCGAGCGTGGCCCCGCCGATTCGACAACTGCTCGTCAGAAGCTGAACCGCGCGCTTAGCTCCAGTTCCCGCTCATCGTACTGCCGGCCGGTGTGTACCGTCGAGGTGACAACGCCGAAACCGTTCAGGCTCTTGATCGAGCCGTCCGAGTTCAGCTGCAGATTGGAAACGTTGGCGGCTGGATTGGCAAAGTGCGGAGTGTTGCTCGTGTTCAGTGCCTGGATACGGAACTGCAGCTTCATCTTTTCGCGGATGGAAAAATCCCGGAAGATGCTGGTATCGAGGTTTATCTGGCGCGGTCCATACAGCTGATTGTAACCGGAATTCCCGAAGGCCACGGTGGTCACCGGACGGTATGCGAGCACGTTGAACCAAGGCTGGGTGGATCCGATTCCGCCCAGAATCTGAACGTCCGGCAGCACCTGGTTGGCCGTTTGATTGGTGCCGGTGCCGGCGTTCAAAGAAGCTGAGCTCGAGGTGACAGTGAATGGCAGGCCGGAGCGCGCGCTCAGGAAGCCGTTGACCTGCCACCCCCCGACGACTTTCGAAACGACGCCGCTGTGCGCGAGAAATTGCCTCCCGGTTCCGAAAGGCAGATCGTAAGCGAGGGTGCCAGTGAAAACATTCGGCGTGTTGATAGACGCCACCCCTTTGTTGAGCGACCAATACTGCGGTTGAGGAATAGTGCCCGCCCACCAATCGACGTTTTTAGACCATGTGTAGGCGGCGGTGTATTGAATGCCGTTGGAGAACCGTTTTGTGAGGCTTCCCTGCAAAGAGTCGAACTGCGA
>Ga0302320_10015453_pt1 | contig 15680 bp, 12 predicted proteins | sample Bog_T0_3_FD_202130 | JGI IMG/M metagenome (GOLD analysis project Ga0302320, IMG submission 202130) | Peat permafrost microbial communities from Stordalen Mire near Abisko, Sweden - Bog_T0_3 | ecosystem: Environmental > Terrestrial > Soil > Wetlands > Peat | place: Sweden: Abisko, Stordalen Mire... | reverse complement strand
GGAGCCGTTTGTGGATTGGTTGGAATAACCCCTGCTTGCGGTTATGTCCCAATTTATGCTTCAGGAATCATTGGAGCATTTTCTTCAATAGCAACCTTCACATTTTACAAATGCATGGAGAAATGTCGTTATAGGCCTGATGATAGACTTGGAGTATTTGGATGTCATGGGGTGAGCGGAATCACAGGAAGTATTTTGATTGGATTTTTCGCCGAGAAAGAGGTTGGAGCGACATTAAATGGTATTTTCCAGGGTGGTGGGGGTCATTTGTTAGGTGTACAAATTGCCGGAGTATGTTGTACGTTTATTTGGAGTGTGACTATAACCTTTATATTATTGCTAATAATTAACGCAGCAGGTTTGTATAAAGTGATCGATGAAGAAAATGAGAAAGAAAATAATGATTTTGATGAACAGGCAGTTTTTCTGCCAAACATTGAGAAGATGATAGCAATGTATGGACTTGAGAAATCCAAAGGATTTGAAGCTATTAACCAAAAGGAAAAGGTAGATAAATTGGAAACTCAGGGACAGGTGGTTATCTCTGACAGGCAAGATGGAATTAGCAATCTTTAACTATTAAGAATTAAAATATTTTGAAAACACAAATTCAAAATTAAAACCCTTATTTAAATCATAATTTTTTTGTTTTTCCAGAAATATTTTCCTTTTAAACAAATTAGTCTTTAAAACGACAAGCTTCCTCTTCTTTTTTTTCCTCTTCCTTTTCAGAATCATCATCATTATCTGATATCGTTGAGAGAGTTTTTACTTTATTATTTTCTGCCAATTTTATGCTGATCTCTTCAATTTCTTTCTTCATATCATCCGTAAGAAGTTCATTCATTTTTTCTAAATTCAATTTTTGGCAAATATCATTACATTGGTGCTTTTGAAAAAACTGGGCAATTCCTGGGCCAGAAAGGTCCCCTTGCAAATTTGTCTTGTTTTTGTTCAAAATCATGGGATCAGTGAGTTTTTGAACAACTCCTTGCAAATCGCAAATCAAAATATATCCATCACTCTTCTGAAATGAATAATGACTGAATGACTGAGCAACTTCATTAAAGAGGACAAGTTCCTGCGTCTTTTCCTTGAATTGTGAGAAATCTGCCACAAAGCCGAAATTATTATTATATTTGGTAAAAGGGCCCTTCAAAACCTTTTCCACTGCAAAATATTTATATTCTATCTTACCATTTTCTCCCTCAAAGGACTTTTTTGACTTTAAAATGAAGACATCATTAAAAGACAAAGTTAGATCTCCCTCATTGCCAACTCCATAAAGATCTTTATTGAATTTCTTCGCCATATTAGATGCCACTAAACTACCTCGCCACTCATATTTGATTTCCTCAATATCTGTATAATGTGTCTTCGCAATTGGAGCTTTTGCTATATATAAATGATAAGGAGTTGGGTCATCTTTTTTTGGCTCAATTTTTGCGACTTTTAACAGGTAAATATTACGAAAAGAGCCTCTTCCGAGAGGCTTTGTACTCATCTGGCATCGCCATTCATTGATCTTCAATGTGTTCACTTCAAAAGCCCCTACATTTTGAAATTGAATAGTTTTTGTATCACATGTGAAATTATAAACTTCATATAGTTCTTCTGGTAAGAAAGTATCATCATCTTTGCCAAACTTTTCCCAATTGCATTCAGAGGCATTTTCTCCTATTAATTGGAAGACACGCGAAATTTTTTTTTCTTTCAAAAACGTGTTAATTGTAGATTTTGTTAACTGCTCGATAGGTTGTGATATTCTCTCAACAAATAAATTCAATATGTTTTGTGAACATTGGTTGTGGGATTTGATGTTCTTTAAATCTTCATGATCTATCAAATAAAAACTGCCATGATTTCCTTTATAGATTTTTTCAATTTCTTGATACATGATTTTGGTTGAGTCTGTAAACAACATCCCAATAAAATTGATCTCATTTGTCACCAATAATTTGATTTCCTCGCTCATTATTTCTTCCGGATAATCATCATCTTCTTCTGTGGTGTGATAAAGTTTACCATGACAAGGAGAATCAGCAATCATAACCAGAAATTTATATTGAGCATCCCATTTAATATTTGGATCTGAAAGAACCTTCTGAAAAGCTCCTTTGACATTTTCACATTCATCACCTCCCCCCTCACATTCCAAATTTTTTACCATTGAAATCATGTTCTCCTGATTTTGTGTGAATTCGCAAAATTCAAATGGGACTTTATCCTTTATGTCCCGGTATGCAACAAAACCAAGTTTAACAACAGCTTTGCGACTAGGAAATAATGCATTTACACCTGAGAGTTTTTCTGAAATCAGCGAGATGGCTTCGGAACAGAGATCTCTATAAGGATCCATGCTACCAGTGGTGTCGATGAGGAATAGGATATTCAAGGTAGATGAGGCAAGAATTTGTTCGAAGTTCCGACGAAATTTGGGTTTTTTAATTGGCTTGGTCGTATCCATGAGTGAGTTTCTTGGCAAAAATATATTAAAATTTTTGATATTTTGAAATAAATATCTATCTCTTGTGGAATTTTTAATCAAGTCAAAAAGAATTTATTTAAAATATATTATTTTTATATTGAATTTTTTTTTCTCTCGTATGAAAATCAACTCACTAACAGAGTTCTATAAATCTTATTATAAAAAAATTCAATTATTTTGGAAAACTAAAGAATGATATTTTTTTATTATCATAAGAATAATAAGATTAATAATTTTTCCTCAAAAGCATCTCTCCAACTTATTTTATTTCAAATTTCTGGATATAAAAATTCAAAATATCCATTAATTCTTGCTCTTGAACCGGCTTCGTCAAAAAATCATCCATTCCAAACATCAAGCATTTTTTTTCTTCTTCTACTCCACACATACCAGTCACAGCTATAATTATTACATCATAAAAATCACCATTTTTTATTAATTTCTTAATTTCTATGGATGCTGTATATCCATCTTTAATGGGCATTATACAATCCATAAATATGAATTGGTAAGGATCATTAGATTCAACGCCATTATTTTCTATAAAACGCTCAATGGAAACTAGGCCATTAGCGGCAGTATCTATTTGAAGATCATAAAGATTTTTCAATTTAATAAAAAAACTCTGCAAAATCAATAAATTGAAAGGATTATCATCAGCCAAAAGCAATTTGATTCTCGATTTTTTCTTCTGACAATGAAATTCTCGTAATTCATCAAAGAATTTCAAATTGATTTTGAGATCCCCTTCATTGAAATAGTTGGATTCTTCCAAATCGAAATCAAAAGATTCAAAAGGAGAAAATAAATTAGCTGCTTCTTCCCTTCTTAATTTATTGCTACATGGTGAAAAGTCTGCTTTCTTTGATTTAGTTTCTATATCAATATTATGAAAATTGGTTGATTCTCCTTTCAAAAATGACCTTCTTGTTCCCATTTTTAAATTGAAATCTGATAGACTTACCTTTTTGTTATAAGAATTTGAATTTTCAATCGGAATTTTGATCGAAAAACCAGATGAAATCTTCTTAATAATGGAAAGATCTTCATCTTTAATCCCATCATGCTCATTTTTTTTCATTTGATTACCATTTGGAAGTTCTAGAATATTAACAGGGTTATCAGAACTCATCCTTTTTAAATTTGGAAAAACATTCGGATCGGTTTCAAGTTGACGAGAGCTTTTCATTTTTTCACAAAAATATTTCTTTTTTCTAGGACTGTAAGTTAATATTGTCTTTAGAGATAAAGTGGCTTGCTCCTGAATTTTATCATATAACAAAAATCCTATTTTGGTTCCTTTTCCATAAATGGAGGAAATGTATAAATCATCATAGGGCCCCAACAACTTTATTAATTTCTTGCATATATTCAACCCCAAACCAATTCCATATTTATTTAACCCCTTTTCAGTATCGAAAGTTGCGTATTCGATACCTAAAGAATCCACTATTTCAGGCTTAATCCCAACTCCACTATCAACAACCTCAAATTTTATGATATTTTTATGTTTTGTTTTAAGGACTTTTAGCTCGATCCCTCCTTTCAAGGCGAATTTTATCGAATTATTCAATAAATTTATAAGAATTTGTTTGATTCGACGGCAATCGCTCTGCATAGTCAAATCTTCATCCTGGAAATCATTGGAAACTCTCAAGAACAATCCCTTCATATCAGCCTGAATCCTCATTAACTCATAAACTTCCTTGATGATTTGATTCAATGAAATGTCTGATATATTTAAATTGATATTGCCTTTATTGATAGCGGAATAATCAAGTAGATCGTTTATCAAAGACATTAGTAAATCGGCATTTATTCTGGAAAAATCTAAATATTTATTCCTTTCAAGAGAATCTTCAGCCAATTTCGCATGGTTCACAAATGTTATAATCCCACTTAAAGGAGAACGCAAATCATGAGAAACAGAAGCCAAAAGTTGATCTTTACGATTTGAAATTTCCCTCAAACTCTTGATTTCCTGAAATGTGTGGCTTTTTTCAATATTCAAATATAGGTATTTTTCCTGATAATAAATAAAATAGCCAACGTATATCCGGAGATGTATTTGTTTCTTGGGATAAAAAGCGAAGAAAACTCTTGGATCCTTCATTTGGAAGTAGTTATTTTCATTAAAGACCTTGAATAAGTCCAACAAAGGGTTCAATTCTTCCAAAATAAGAGTAATTTTAGGTTCTGAGACTTCGATTTTCTCTTTATTAATCTTTTGAATTTCCTTTAATTCTTGACAAAACTTACTAAGATCTTCGAAATTGTTGAAATCATAATCATTTTGTGCGCAAAAATTCGCAAATTCTAAAATTAAAGGAGAAGCTTGATTATGTTTGAATAAATTTCCTCTTCTTTGTTGAGTAGTTTTCTTCAGAATTATATTGGCACCTGGATATATATTATTGAATATAAAGCCTGGAAATATTGAAGAATTGGTCTTTGTTTTATTATCTAAAGGAAAAGCCTTCCATGTTGAAACGCCCATAATCAAACAAAGGCTGAGGTTCATCAGCAAAATGATCAAATTATCATTTATGTTCAGACCTTCGAAGGAAAAACAAAGAATAGTGATAGAAAATTTTATCAAAAGCAAAATTTGGTTGTTTTCGTGGGCACAAAAATTGGCAGAATTGAGATAAAGCAAATAAAATCCAAGGAAAAAGGATTGGGATTTTGATAATTTCTCATATAACAAAAGGTATGAAGTAACAACGAAACTTATTTGCTTGAAAAACAGAACATATTGAAATAGACGGCTTTGGAGAAGAACTTTCCATAAAATAGCAAAAATTATGTCAAAAGAGAGGAAAATCACTAAAAAAATGATTTTTTTGATGTTGATAGGCTCTTCAAGACAAGATTTCACTAGAAAAATCAAAGAAAAAGAAATTTCCAAAAAGAGATGACATATATTTTTCACTGCATCGGGATAGGATTTGATGCTTTCAGATTGAGAAAATAAAGTGGCAGGACTGTTAAAACTCAGGAAAGGTCTGGAATGATAGGATTTCATAATTGTTTGAGTATTGAGGCCAAATTATGAAGAATTATTTTATTTTCACTGATAAAAGTGGTTTTTTCATGGTTTTTACGTTAAATTATATTACTTTTCATTTCTATGAGAAAATTTAAGAAAATTTGAAATTCCAATTTCAAAAATATAAAACCTTTTTTCTTATATTATTGACATTTATGCATGACAGAGCCAAATCAGCTCATCATATCCTTACATCTCATGATGATTATTTTGTTTAAACGGTCATTTTCAGCCATCAAATATCGAATCTTATTTTCCAATTCAAACAAATATTGTGTCAATTTTTCTTGTTCCAAAATTTGTTCTTTCCAATATAAATTCTCTTGCATCTGACCACTTAAGTTTTTATTTAGAGCCATGTTCTGATTAACCATAATCTCCAATTTGTTCTCCATTATCGAGATATTATTCAACTTTTTCTCCAAATCGAGAGAATTGCCTCTCCATTTCTCAATTTCTTCTATTAATCTCATTTTCTCTTCTTGAAAAAACTCGAGCTTTTTCTCTAAATCCATTATATAACCTGTGTTATCGTTTCGCATTTGTTGCGCTTTCATCTCAATTTTCTGTTGAAAATCATGCATTTTCATTTGATGAAAATCCTCATAGGTTCGGAATTTCTCATTCCATTGGAAAATTTCCGAATTCTTCTCATCCAAAGCTTTGTTCATTTTACTTAATTCTTCAGATAAAATTTGGAGTCGATCTTGTAATTGCACCACTTGTTCAGATTCTCGTTCATATATGAGATTTTGTTTCATGGTTTGCATTTCCATCAAATGTTGATCTTCAATTTCACGAATCTTAGCCTGATAAACATCAATTCTTTCCTTTTCAGCTTCTAATTGCATGAGTCTTTTCTTTTGAATCTCGAACTTTTGCATTATATTGTTAAGTCTTTCATTGTTTTCCCGATTATTTTCCTCGATATTGCGAATATATTTCAATAAATTTTCCCTTTCAATTTCCAAGGTTTCGAGCTCATTTTTCAAACCAAGTGTTTTTTCTTTAACGGAAAGCTCCAAATTGTTGTTATGGCTAATTTCCCATGTTTTTTTCAATTGTTTCACATGTTGCGAATGATTATTTTCAAGGTTCTCGTATTTCTTCTTCCAATTATCTAAATCACCATTTTTTTCATTATAAATGGATAATAATTTATTGTTTTCCATCAACAATTGATTCAAATTATTTTCCATTTTTTTCATTAGATTGGTGGTTTCAGTTTTTTCCTCATTATATATTGATTTCTCTATGAAATTCTGTTCATAATTATCTACTTTACTCAATAAAGCAATATATTTTCCATTAAAATCCTTGATTATATTTTTAGCTTCTTCATTTTCACTTTGAAGATGCGAGTTTTGTTTTTCTAATTCTAGGATTTTCAATTTTAAAGACTCTATATCGTAAGAAATCTGCTGTTGTGTTATTTTTATAGCAGCTTGATAATTGTTTTCTGAAGTTCTCTTCAATTCGTCAATATGTTTAACTTGATTTTGTTCGATCCCCTTTAATTTTTCCTTCCAAAAATCAACATCTGCCGCCTTTTCATTGATCAAATTATTCAATTTCTCATTTTCATTTAATAAGGTTTTTAGTTTTTTTTGAAAATTCAGAGATTTTTCATTGATTTCTTTATTTTCATTAGTTTTTTCAATCAATAAATGATTCATTTTCTCATTTTCATCAAATAAGTCTTTAATTTTTTCTTGAAAATTTAGGTATTTTTCATCGTTATTATCATCTTCTCCTTTTGTGAGAATTTGTGATCTTAATTCTATGTTTTCTTTATTCAATCTGATATTCTCCTCATGAAGATCATGAATTTCTTGATAAAATTGAGGCGAACCCTCAGGATTTTGATGATTCTCCTTTAGATATTCGATTTCTGACAATCTTTCATCACAAATCTTGTTAAGTTTAGTGTTTTCCTCTAGAATCAAATCGATCTTTTTTTTATATTCTTCCAATAAATCAAGATGATCGTCAAGATTACCTCCAGATTTCTTGTTTTCTTCAAGATTTTCCTGATATTTCTTCTTCCAAAAAAAATTAAGATGTTCGTCGAGATTAGATTTTTTGTTTTCTTCAAGAGTTTCCTCATATTTCTTCTTCCAAAACTCCACTTCTAGTTCCTTTTCCTTAAAAAGGGCAGTTTTTCGCTCGTTTTCTGATAAAAGCTTGTTGTCATAATTAGATGTTTTTTGGGAAGGCGATTGGAAATGTTGGCCAGGACTCAAGGAAAAACTCTTTGAAGACTGAGGGTAGTTTAGGAAAGTATTTGGAAAACGAACGATTTTAGGTGAAGATTGTCTTTGAATTGGTGGGGGGAGGGAACGAAAAGCTGAAGCGTTGAAATACATTTTAATTTTATGTTATTGTTAATTTTTGAAAAAAAAATTTATCTCTTTCAAAATTTTTTGCGTTTGAAAATTTTTTGTTTTGTTTTATGGGCTCATTCACAAACGATGATGTCTATAACTATAATCGCCACCATCGAAGAGGAATTTGTCACAGATCATGGATCATCGGGGTCACCCCACATTTGTTTTGGGGCTGTTTAATTTTTTTATATTCTGGGTTATGAATTTTGAAATTTTTGATCAATTTAGAGACTTTCAAGTTCAAAATAGAAGAATAAAAAAAAAAAAATTTTTAAAAATAATTTAACCTCATAAAAAATATAAACACGGAGCGCTCCCTCTTTTCTTGCAAAATATTAAAAGCTTTTCTTTTTCAGTTTTGTGAAGACACAAAATTAAAATTTTGAGTAAAAAAAAAAAAAATACAAAATGAAAATGAATAACTAATATAATAAATTTTAAAATATTTTCATTCGTTAGTTTATGGTCTAAACTCAAAATTATTTGATAATGTCATAAAATTCAAAATGTGGTCATCAAAAAGGTCCAATAATAAATTCTAATCGTTTAATCGAAAATGTAATCCGAAATTCTGTTAATTTCAGCGATTTTCCTTTTCAAATATAAAAAATAGAACATCAAGAAAAAATACATAACCACTCCTCCTGCGTTCACATAAAAGCAAATTCCCAAATTCCACATAATATAATTGAAGCATCCAGAACCAATAAACCAAATAAAAAATGCAATTAAATAAAGGAAAAATGTCATAATTTGCAATTTTCTCAGTTTTAAACAAAGTTTGGGTTTAAAACTAATGTATTTGTCCATAAGAATTAGGATAATTTGGAAAATCGCGAATAAATGAAACAATATTCCAAGGCCTAGGAAGAGAAGCGAAACCACACCCGCCAGTCGAAAATCCTTCAAAAAAAGACAATTTTCTTCGTTTTTCATGATTTTGAGACAAATGAAACTTTTGAAATATTCAATTGAAAAGGTTTGCTGGGTTTTGACCTCGAAAACAGTGAACAAACTCACCCAAATATCATTTTGCTCATTTAAGGAAATTTTCAACCATTTGTAATAAAAGAGACTAAAAAGAAATCCTCCTAGTGGCAAAAAGTGTAAGCAAAACAGAAGCTTCATGTTATTTTTCAGCATCAGGAATTTATTTCTGGTTGTATGCTCAATGAGTTTCATGGAAGCTTCCCTTTGCCTAAGAGACGGATCTTGTGAAAGCTCCAAATCTTTTTTTATTTTCATTTTTTAAATTTTTTTGAGATTTTTTTCTTTGTTTTTTATTCATTCAAATTTATCACAAATTATTTTCATAAAAAAAAAATGATGAGACAAGTGCAAATTCTTCTTTTTTTTTCTTTTGTCTCCTTAGTTTTCCCATTCAATCGCATTTTACTGATTGGACTTGACGGACTTAATCCTTCTTGCATTGAAAACACAACTTTTTTTGATTATTTCGTTCAAAATGGCTCATATACATTCAAAGCCAAATCAACATATGAGGCGTGGAGTGCCACTGGGTGGAGTTCTATTTTATGCTCATTAGATTCTTCAGATTCTGGGATCATGGATAATTCATGGATGCCTTCCTGGATTTTTTCGAACAAAAATCCTCAACATATTTCAACTATCGAGGGAAACAAACCATTAAATTGCATATTTGAAATAATCAAACAACAAAAAAGTAAGTATCGTACGGGATTTTATTACGATTGGGATTGGTTGGAATATTTTGGAAACAAATATATGGGGGGACAATATATCGATGATGAATATTCTTGCAGGGAAGGAGATTTCGCTGTATGCGATGAAATCATTAAAAAGAGGTTTTCCGAGAAAATCAAAATAATTTCGCCAGGATCTGAACAGGATTTTGAATTTTTCTTCCTTTATTTAGGAGCCATTGATTTTAGGGGTCATACTAAAGGATGGTGTGGAGTTGAGTATATGAAAACGATAGAAACTGTTGATAGTTATATCAGAGACGTGCTTAATACTTTTGAAAAGAAAGGCTTGTTGGAAAATACACAAGTTTTATTGACTTCAGATCATGGAGCTTCAGTTGGAGCATTTAATCATGGGGAGCAAAATGATGACAATTTGTTTGTTCCCTTCTTTGCAATGGGACCTGGCATTCGAAAAAATTATGAGATCGTTGGTAATGTGCATTTGCTTGATATTGCTCCAACAGTGATGAAAATGATGAGGTTAAAAAAATATCCAAAATGGAGAGGGAAGGTTGTTGTAGAGATTTTCGAGAATATAGATGAAGGGTTCCTGGAGAAATGTGATGAGGGTATGGAGAAATAATTTTTAGAGTGCAGAGGAAATTAATAAATGGAGAAATTCAAAGGGGTCTTGTTAAATTAAACACGAAAATTTATTTTAAGCATCTTCTTGCAATTGTTTCTTAAGAGTATTATTCAAATAAATTAACATTTTTTTATCCAACCAGTCTTCTTCCTTTTCAGATAAGCAATTTTCTTTTTTTTCTGAAGAGATTTCCTTCATAATTTCATTCTTTGCATGATACTCATTAAGGTCATTTAAAATTTGTTCCATTTTAACTTTAGAATTCATTTCTTTGAAAATTGCAATAAATTTAGACTCTTGAAGTTTGGCTTGGGTGTGAAGGCGAGATTTAATGACTTCTTCATCATATTGGGTCAATTCCATTGGAGGCAGAAATCTTTTAATGCTTTTATATTGAAAAAAAGAAGCATATTCAGCTGCAAAATTTTTGATATATTGCTCTTGTTTCTCGAACAGATAATTTATATTTGAGTTTGATCTCTCATTTAATTCCTGCATTTTATAATTTTTTTAAATCAAAAACACAAAAATTTATAAATACTTTTTTTGGCTCGAAAAAAATTTGAAAAATTAAAGCAAAATTTATAAAAATCTCTGTTATTTAGTTTTTTGGAACTTTACTATTTTAGGAAATTTAAAATATATATAATTTTCATATAAAAAATACGAAAGTTTAAAGTTTTTTTTTTGTTTATCGTCAAGAAAAAAATTTCTCTTATATTCGAAAGGAAATAAAATTTTTTCCAAAGTTTTTTAGAGAAGTTTTAAAAATTAAAAAGAACTGAACATTTTAAGTTTTTTAAAAACTATGAAAATTTTATTAATAATTTTAGAAATTTCTTGTTTTTAATCATTATTTTTTGAGAAATTTATGAATTTTTTTTTTGTTTTCCTTCCCTTCCTAATTTTTTCAAATTTCAAGCATAAATTATAGCTTTTTTCTTTTTTAATCACTCATATTTTTGCATTTTCTTTAAAGAACCTTTCAATTTTTTATTTATGAATAATAAACGAAATTTTCTTTTTATAATGAGAAAAATGGGAGTGTTATCTGCTGAAAAAACCGAAAATGAGTTTTAATAATAAAATTAAATCAAAATTTATAATTTATGATCAAAATTTGGCATCTCCTAGCAAATTTTCTTAAGCAAAAAATATAAATTTTATAAATATCTTCCGAAGAATGGCGTAAGATGTTGTAAATTTTTCAATGAGAAGATATAATTATCATTTTTTTTAAAGAATTTCGTATTGAAATATATAATTTAAAAATTTCTGAGGAAAATTATCAAAATCAAGCTTTAATTTGAGCGAAATCCCATATTTTTCAAAGACTAACCACTTTTTTCAATGTGTTTCTTAAAAGTTGGCGATCCTTTGGCTCCCTGTGATCATGAAGAATGCAAAAGAACTCTCCAAGCCATCCAATTATCAAGTTGCATCTACAACAACCAAAACAAACAAAGCAACATTATCTTTAAGCCTCAACCCCAATATGTTCCAAAACGACCCAGACCAGAAAATGCCATAGAAACAGGCAATATTTCAGAAGATTCGTTAGTGAAGAAGATCAAAACTGACAATGTTTCAAATGAAGAAAATGGTAAAAAATAATGAAATTTTTTTATGATTTTCAAGATTTCATTATGATTTTATATTCTTAAAAAAATCAAAATTTTTTTAGTTGCAAATATTGAAAAAAAAGAAGACAATTCAGGTGCTTCTCAGAACACGGATGAAAACAATTTCATGAAATTGTTCTCGATGCAACAAAACAAGCCAATGCTGCAAACCCAGATTCCCAACAATTACATGAACATAAAGCCATCGATTCAAAGCCAAGGAATTCCTTTGATGACAAATCAAGGCACAGATAACCAGTTGCTCACTTTCCTTTTAATGCAGAACAGCCAAAACAACAAACCAGTGAATACCATGCAAACAGTTTATCACGATGTTTCTCAAAATATGCAAGATCCTATGATGAACATCCAATTACAAATGAATGCTATCCATAATAATGGAAACAATAATGGCAACAACATCAATAACAATGGCATTATGTTTGATTGCAACCAAAGCAATCAAAACGTGGTTCTTTCCAAAGACTTCCTTAATAAGATTTACACGATCATAACCATGCAACACAAATTAATCACAGAAATCAAAGATAAAAACAACCAATTGTTTGATGGTCTCAACAAATTAACCCAAGAATTCCTTGATTTCAAGTTTTTTATTTTTTTATTCCTTTTTTTTTGAAACATTTCCATCCTTTTAGAGGCCAAATTGTTAAAATGAACCAAGCAGAAGAACCTGTTAACCAGCCAAAACTTGAACTCAATAAAACCAAGATCCAATTAAACCAAATTGCTCCTGTTTCACCACAATTCAACATCATTGGTGTTCCTGGTGAAACCATCACTTCCAGAGACCTTCTGCATTATTTATATGCTCATAAACAAGAGAAATTCCAGTACAAACTGATTCAAAGCACTGACTTAGACTCAACATTATATAGAGAAAGAAATTTCTCGTAGACCTTAAATCATTTCATTGATCTTATCAATAAATTATATTTTTTTTAGTTTTTCTGTTTCCTTGGTGGATCTCGCTGATCAAGCAATTGCCAACACCAACAGAATTCCCTTAAGTGTCGCTATATACACTTATGAAAATCCTCCAAAATGTCTAGATACCAACACTTCAGGTAAATTTTTTTTAATTAATTAATTGGAAAATATTTATAATAAAAAGGAAACAAAATCCTTAAGGGGAACATCGAAAAGGATCTGGTAAATGGATATTGTTCATTTGAGAAAATCCAAATCAAAGAAGTGACGAGCCATTTCAGAAAAGGTTATGTTTTCTTGGTGATTTATCCAAAAATGCCAACATTCGGAAACATTTCTTCAGGGACCATCCAACAAAATTTCATTGATTTCACAACAATCAAGCCTCTAATCATTGAAAAAGTTGTAGTCAAAGCGAAGAAAATCAATACATGCAAGAATTTGGATGGATCCAACAACAATCAAACCCCAAACCATGAGAATGACAACATGATTGGTGATGTCAAGGATGAAGAAGAATCAGAAGATAGCCATGAAAATGCGATAGAAAGGGCAGAAAGACACAGCAATGCAGAGTAATTCTGGAAGAGAGAGAGAAATGATCTTTATAAGAAAAATGTATATTTAGGAGATTTTATTTTAATTGTCCTTATTTAAGTTTTGAGACAAAAAAGTCTTCCCTTTTAATATAATTATAGTTTTTGAATTTTAAAAAACAGGATAAAATAAATGTTTTTCCCAAAATTTTTTCATACGAATGAAGAAGATCAAACTTTTTAAAGAAAAAATGAAGTTGATTTAAAGAGAAAAATTTACTCAATATCTTAAGGAAAATCGACATAAGTTTTTACATAATAAATGCTATCAATATATTCATATTTTCCATTAATTGTGATGTGATCCAAGGTTCAGTTTGAGGGAAAATTCTGACTGTGGAAAACGAATCTTCATCTGTTCCTGGACATAAACAAAGGTAAAGACTCCTATCATTTACTTCAAATCGCAAGTATTTGCAATGTCTCAATGAATTCGTAGTCAAGAGGTTCAAACCGCTTTTCCAATAATCAAATTTATTGTACAGGCTTCTTTCAACTCTTTCTTCATTATTTTTATCTTCAATCCTTATGGAATAACAAGTTTTCTGTTTATTATACTTGCTCTTGTTCAATGAAAAAAAAAAGTATTTATTATTAAGAAAAATGTTAATAAATTTATAATAATTACCCAAAATTATTTTTTTTTAAGACGGATGGACATTTAATTAATTAAAAAAAAAAAAAATTTTATTTAAATTATAATTCCCTAATTTTGCTTGAAATAAATTAAACAATTTCAAGTTCATGAGTTTTAATTATAAAAATTGGAAAAAATTGAATAATTAAACTAATAAACTCAAGAAAAGAAATTGTCTTACTAATTAATGCATCTTGTTAAAAACTCAGAAAATGCCTTAATAATGCCGACTTGTTAAAAACGCATCCTCGAAAATATTTTCATTTCTTGAAGTTTTTATAGTAGAAACTGATAGTGTGGCTGTATGAGCCGTTCTTTTAATGTTTTCGCTCGAATATTTCAAAGGCAAGAAACTTTTGAGATCATTTGTAAAATCAGTAGACAACTTCTTCCTATTTAAAGAAAGCTTTCTTTGCGAATCAAAAGAACCCTTGCCTTCAACAACCAAGCTTTCACAATTTGCACTTTCTCTTGGACTTTCTTTCAAGAAAGTCGATTTTTTTTTGCTATGCTTCTTTTTCTGAGTTTGGCTGCCACCAGTTAATTGGTATTCATTATCTGAAGAAGTTCGAAGCCTTAGATAATTGTTGATTGAATTATTTGACATTGGCAAGATAATTTGGTTCTGATATTTATTTGAAGTTTCGTCTGTGTTTTTGACAATAGGTGATTTTTCTTCAAAAGATTTTATTGGAATTTCTTGTAATTGGTGTGCAAAGTTCTTGCTTTTAATTTGGTTTTTTTTAGTGGTATTTGTATGTTCCTCCTTTCTCTTATCTTGAAGAATCAGATTATTCAAAATAAAGAAATTCCTTTTAGGGGTGTTGGCAGTCATTTGTTGTAAAAATCCTTTATTTTTCAACGAATTCACTAAATTAACGGGATCAACGATGTTTTCCATAACAGGAATCATTTTAACTTTTTCCTTACTAATTTTAATCTGTAGCACCATGAAAGGGTTGAAATAAACATCTCTAATATTTGTGATAACATTCTTTTCTCGAGCAGATTGGCCTTTAATCATCGCGAACTCTTCAGGATCGATATTACCTTCAGAAAATAGACCTCCTTTCTTTAGAAACATCTTTTCATTCATGATTTCTTTATCATCTATCCGTTTTTCTCTCCATTCAGACTTTGAAGTGATTTGTACTTCTAGTTGTTTTTTTGCAGTTTGACTCAATAACACTCTTTTTAAAAACTCTTTTCTTTCAATCACATACACAACCCCAATGATCGAATTACAAATCACTGTATGTTGTCTTGGAAGCTTTTCAATCACTTCTTCCTCTCCAAAGGCTTCTCCTGGACCCAAAAGACAAATATCGATTTTTTGGGATTTTATCTTGCTTCCTCGCTTCATCAAAAACATCTTGGTTGGAGAATTTTGAGTATCTCTTTCAAAGGTCTTTACCACTTTGAACTCTCCTGATTTTATTATAAAGACATCTTCCGCTGGATCATTTTCTTTATAAACAATCATAAATTTTTTGAACTCTTGTTGTGATGAGAGATAATATAGATTCTTCACAGCATTGTATGACCAGGAAGAAAAAAGCTTCAATGATGAGAAAAAATCAATTTGTTTGAAAAGTTTTTTTTTCTCAAATTCCTCTAAAACCAAAAAATATTATTTA
>Ga0302320_10015451_pt1 | contig 15680 bp, 16 predicted proteins | sample Bog_T0_3_FD_202130 | JGI IMG/M metagenome (GOLD analysis project Ga0302320, IMG submission 202130) | Peat permafrost microbial communities from Stordalen Mire near Abisko, Sweden - Bog_T0_3 | ecosystem: Environmental > Terrestrial > Soil > Wetlands > Peat | place: Sweden: Abisko, Stordalen Mire... | reverse complement strand
ACAGGCTTACGCCAACCTGGCAGTTGTCCTGCTTGCCAAGCTGCCCACAGTACTGCCGCGCCGCGCCGACCGAGTGCCTGCCTTTCTTCGGCATGCCGGTGTCGTCGATGATGAGCGCGCGGATCGGGCCACGCTGCTTGATGATGGGCAGGACGCGCGCGCGCGCACCGCTGCCAGCACAGTGTCGTCCGACCAGTCGGATTTTGCCACGAAGTGATGGAGCGACTGATGCGCTGCCTGCACCCGCGCCGGCTGCGCGCGCGCAGCCATCGGCTCGACACTCTTGCGGTCGCCGGGTAACAGCAGACCCGCGCAATACGATTGGAAGGGAGCCGCGCGATCGGCGTGTCCCAGCGCCGCCGTAATTGCCTCGACATAGGCAGTGAACCGCGATTCGCTGCCGCCCGCTTTGGTTTCGAGACCCACAACCCGCCTCCACGAGTGAGAATCTCCATCCCCGCCAAACCCAAGCCGAATCGGGCAACAAATTTATGACACAGTAAGATTAGGGCGCCGCCGGCAAGGCCTCGCCGCGCACGGGAGCCTCGACCATCCGCGTCTCGAACGAAGCCGGGGCGGTGACCTCCAGCACTTCCAGATCGTCGCTGTGGCGTATTTCCCGGTGGCGGACGCGCGGTGGCTGAAACACGCTGCTGCCGGCGTCCAGCCGCACCACCCCGATATCCTCGAACTCGAACTCCACCCAGCCCCGCAGCACGTAAAGCATCTGGAAATCCACCTCGTGCAGATGCCACTCGCCGCTGACCGGGATTCCCGGCACCGCGCGGATGACGTGTGCTCCCACCCGCCCCTCGCTGGCGTCGCGGATGCCGAGGTCGCGGTAGGCGAAGGAAGCGCGCAGCCCCGACTTGAATCGGTCGCCGGCGTGATGGCGCACCACCGTTCCCGTCATGTCGTTTCCTCCCGTTGCCTGCCGCACAGCCCGGCCGGCGGCAGGGAGTATGCGTGGCGTCACGCAGCTTCGGCCGGCGGACGCCAGAACGCATCCAGATGCCCGCCGAGTTCCGCATCAGGCACCTTGACGAGGTCCTTGGCCAGCGTGCCGTGCAGAAGCGCCGTGGCCTCGCGGCCCAACGCCTCACGCAGATCAAGCAAAGCGTGCGCCGGCGCCACCAGCACCAGGTGGTCGTACCGGCCCTCGGTCGCCGCTTCGTTCATCTGCGTGGCCAGGAGACGGACAAAATCCCGCTCGGCGGCGCGGTGCGGATCGGTTTTCGGCTCGATCGCATGGCGCGTCGGATTGGCGCTTTCGTAGCTGCGACCCGGCTCGCCGGTGCCCAGATCGGACGAGCGCTGATGCGCCGTGGCGGAATCGAGACTGCTGATGGTGTGGAACTGACGTTGCGACGCCGGCACGACCACGCGAGCGTGCTCGCCGTCGGCCACCAGAATCCAGGTCGTGATTGTGTTGCCTGCCATGCCACCCCTCCGGTTCGTGCGGGTTATGCGCCGTTCGCCGTGGTTGGGGCTCCGACAATAGCTGCTCCGGGCAGCCATCGCCCCTGCGACGGCAGCATACCGCGCCGGGCCGGCGCCCGGTAGCATTACCTGCCGGCGATGCAACCCGCCGCCGGTCGCCGCCTCAGCGCAGCCCGGAGGTGAACGCCGCGATGCGCCGCATGCCCTTTGCCAGCACGTCGTCACCGGCTGCGTAGCTGAGGCGCACATAGGGGCTCATGCCGAAGGCCGCCCCGGGCACCAGCGCGACGTGGTTCTCCTCCAGCAGCGCCATGGCGAAATCCTCGTCGGTCCGCAGCAGGCGCCCGCCTTCGGTGGTCCGGTCCAGGCAGCCGGCGATGTTGGGGAACACATAGAAAGCCCCCTCCGGCCGGTGGCAGGAAATGCCCGGGCAGGCGTTCAGCGCGTCCACCATGACATCGCGCCGGCGGCGGTAGATGGCGGCGCGCCCGGCCACCAGCTCCTGCGGCCCGTCCAGCGCCGCCGCCGCCGCCGCCTGGCCGACAGTGGAAACGCCGGCGGATATGTGGCCCTGCATCGCCACCATGCCGCGGATCAGTTCCTTCGGCCCGCCGGCGAAGCCGACGCGCCAGCCGGTCATGGCGTAGGTTTTCGACACGCCGCTGATGGTCAGGGTGCGGTCGCGCAAACGCGGCTCCACCTCGGCGATCGTGGCGATCCGTCCGCCGGCATAGTACAGGTGCTCATACATGTCGTCGGACATGATCCAGACATGCGGATGGCGCAGCAGCACCGCCGCCACCGCCGCCAGTTCCGCGCGGCTGGCAACGGCGCCGGTCGGGTTGTTCGGAAAATTCAGCACCAGCCATTTGGTGCGCGGGGTGATGGCGGCCTCCAGGTCTTCCGGCCGCAGCCGGAAGCCGTTGTTCTGCGGGCAGGTCACATGCACCGGCACACCGCCCACCACCTGCACCATCAGCGCGTAGGCGGCCCAGCACGGCACCGGGATGACCACCTCGTCGCCCTCGTCCACCGTCGCCATCAGGGCGTTGAACAGAACCTGCTTGGCGCCGTTGGACACCATGATCTCGTCGAGCGCGTAGTTCAGCCCGTGGTCGCGCTGAAACTGCCGCTGCATGGCGCGTTTCAGCGCCGGGGTGCCATCCTGCGGCGGATATTTGGTGTCGCCGGCCAGCGCCGCCTGGTGCGCCGCCTCGATGGCGTGCGGCGGGGAGTCGAAATCCGGCTCGCCGATGGTCAGCGCCACCACGTCATGGCCGGCCTCGCGCAAAGCGCGCGCCTTCACGGTCATGGCGATGGTGGCGGCGACCTTGGCACGACCCAGCCGCTGCGCCAAAGCCGGTCGCCTATCGGCGGGCCGGGTCGCGCCGTCCATGGGCCTAAACCAGCCCCCGGCAGAAACGCTGGATGCGGCTGCATGCCTCGCGCAGGCTCTCGGTATCGGTGGCGTAGCTGATGCGGAAATGCCCGGGATACACGAAGGCCGAGCCGTGCACCGCCGCCACGCCTTCCTCGTCCAGCAGGGCGATGACGAAGCTTTCGTCGTCGGTGATCTTCGCCCCGCGGGGGGTGGTTTTGCCGATGCAGCCATGCACCGACGGGAACACGTAGAACGCCCCTTCGGGCTTGTGGCAGACGATGCCGGGGGCGGCGTTGAGCATGTCCACCACCAGATCGCGCCGCTCGCGGTACACCTCCACCATCTCGCCGATGAAATCCTGCGGCCCGGTGAGCGCGGCCAGCGCCGCCGCCTGGCTGATCGAGGAGGCGTTGGAGGTGGACTGGCTTTGCAGCTTGTCCATCGCCTTGATCAGCGCCTTCGGCCCGCCGGCGTAGCCGATGCGCCAGCCGGTCATGGCATACGCCTTGGAAACGCCGTTCATGGTCAGGGTGCGGTCGCGCAGGCGCGGTTCCACCTCGACGACGGTGGCCGGGCGGAAGCCGTCATAGGCGAGCTTCTCGTAGATGTCGTCGGTGAACACCCACACATGCGGGTGCCGCATCAGCACCTCGCAGATCGGCGCCAGTTCCTCGGCCGAGTAGGCCGCCCCGGTCGGGTTGCTGGGGTTGTTGATGATCAGCCATTTGGTGTGCCGCGTGATGGCCTTGTGCAGGTCCTCGGCGCGCAGCTTGAACCCGTTGTTCTGGCCGCAGGGCACGAATACCGGCTTGCCCTCGGCCACCGCGACGATGTCCGGGTAGCTGACCCAGCACGGCGTGGGGATGATCACCTCGTCACCGGCGTTCAGGGTGGCGAGCATGGCGTTGAAGATCACCTGCTTGCCGCCGGTGGAAACGATCACCTCATCCGGCGCGTAGTCGATGCCGTGGTCGAGCCGGAACTTCGCGGCGACGGCGCGGCGCAGGGCAGGGGTGCCGGAGACGTCGGTGTATTTGGTATCACCGGCCTGGATGGCGTCGATGGCGGCGTCCTTGACGAATTGCGGCGTGTCGAAATCCGGCTCACCGGCCGACAGGCTGATGACATCCCGCCCGGCCGCCTTCAGCGCCCGCGCCTTGGTGGCGATGGCGATGGTCTGGCTGGGGCTGATCCGGTCAAGGCGTTCGGCGATGAGCGACATGGGGTGCGTTCTCGGGTCTGGACGAAGGGCCGGGAGGGTAGTCCCGGCGCCGGCCTGGGGCAACACGGGTGGCGCATGGCTGGATGGCCGAAGGCGATAGAGAAGAAGGCAAGAAAGAAAGCCAAGGAAGAAAGTGCGAATTGGACACGAAGGGCACGAAGAAACACGAAGGGTAGGCGGAGATCATAGAACGATGCGGCGCAGCCGGTCCTTGAGCCTGGCCACGTTGAAATTGAGCATCAGCCCGATGCGGCAGCCGGACAGCCGGAGATAGGTCAATAGCTGCGCGTCGTGCACGGGCAGGAAACGCTCCACGGATTTGAGTTCGACGATCAGGCGACGCTCCACCACGAGGTCGGCGCGATAACCGCACGCGATGCGCAAATCACCATAAACCAATGGGAACACAACCTGCCGTTCGACCGAAAAACCGTCACGCCCAAGCTGGTGCGCCAGGCATTCCTCGTACACCGATTCGAGCAGCCCCGGCCCAACCACGCGGTGCACGCGAATGGTCGAACCGATCACCCGGTGGCTGAGCCTCTCGCCCCGTTCCAGAAGATACTCTATCTTGGTGAACTTCGTGTTCCTTCGTGTTCTTCGTGTCCAATTCTTACCTTCCTTCCTGCTTTCTTCTCCCGCCCCCGCTCATCGCCGCCGCGCCGCCACCGCCCACTTCGCCAGCAGCGCCGCGAACAGCCCGCGCCCGCCAAACCGCCCGAACCGCGCCAGCGCATAGCCGGCCAGCCCGGCGGGCCGGACAGGCCCGGTACCGCAATGATCCGCATGCGGCAGTCCCGGATGAATGCAACGAGCGATCATGTCGTTGCGCCAACGCCTTGAATACCTGGATTCGCCGAACCGCCACCAACCGGGCCGGAGCAACGCACCGTCCTACCGCATGCTTCAGACAAGCCTTCGCGCCGGATCGAAATCCGCCGCATCGACCTCCCGCCACGTGGCATCGATGCGAGCCTCCGGCGCGCCCGCCGCAAGCGCGGCCAAAAACCCGCCTTGCACGCGGCGCTGCTCGAATGCCCAGTCCGCCGGCCGCTCGCCCAGTTCGGGCGCGAAGCCGATCACCGGGGGAAACACCTGAAACCAGAAACTGCTCAGGTCCTGCGTCAGCCCCTTGCCGGTGGCCTTGATGAACGCCTCCTTCAGCGTCCACAGGCGAAAGAACCCCTCTCCACGTTCCGCCGCCGGCAGCGCCCCGAGCCAGGCGCGTTCGCCCGCGGTGAACACCCGCGGCGCCACCGCCAGCGGGGCGCGGCGGGCGAGGGGTTCGACATCGAAGCCCAGCCGCACGCCGCCTTGCGCGGCCACCGCCACGCCGACCAGCCCCTCGGTGTGCGACAGGTTGAAGGCAACCCCGGCCGGGCGGCCTTCCAGCAGCGCCTCCGGCTTGCCATGGGCGCCGGCGGCGAAACCCAGCGATGGCGGCGACGCGCCGGTGACGGCGGCCAGGGCGGCGCGGGCCAGCGCATGGGCGGCGATGAAGGTGATCCGGCTGTGCGGAAACACGAAGCGGGCGGCGCGCTCACGCTCGGCGGCGTCGAGCACGCCGGCCCAGCGGGAAACATCCGCCTCGTCCAGGCCCGTGGTGGCCATGGTCCAGACGCGCACCGCAACCGCGTGGGCGGCGGGGGGAGTGGCGTTGCCGTCGGCGCTCATCGGCCCGAGGATAGCCGCATCCGCCAGGATGGAAAACACATGCGGCTATGGGCGATCAGCGACCTGCATCTGGCGGGGGAGGCCAACCGCGCGGCGTTGCGCGGCCTGCCCGCCCGGCCGGATGACTGGCTGATCCTGGCCGGCGACGTGTGCGAGTCGGTGCCGCTGTTCGCCGAGGCGATGGACTGGCTGGCCGGGCGGTTCGCCCGGGTGCTGTGGACGCCGGGCAACCATGAGTTATGGCTGACCGATCGCGCCGCCGGGCCGGCCAGCAGCATGGCGAAATACCAGGCGATGGTGGCGGCGGCCCGCGCCGCCGGGGTGAGCACGCCCGAGGACCCCTACCCAAGCTGGCCCGCCGCCGGGGGTGCGGTGGTGGTGGCGCCGCTGTTCACCAGCTTCGACTACAGTTTCCGCCCGCCCGGGGTGGCGCGCGCCGACGTGCTGCGCTGGGCCGCCGAGACACGCTGCGTCAGCGCCGACGAGCGCCGGCTGCATCCCGCCCCGTTCGCCCGCATGGACGAATGGTGCGCCGCGCTGTGCGACGCCGCCGAGGCCCGTCTGGCGCGCGACGTGCCGCCGGGGGCGCGGACGGTGCTGGTCAGCCACTACCCGCTGCGTCAGGACCTGGTGCATATTCCGCGCATCCCCCGTTTCACCCCGTGGTGCGGCACCCACCGCACCGCGGACTGGCATATCCGCTTTCGCGCCGTGGCGGCGGTCAGCGGCCATCTGCATGTACGCCGCACCGACTGGCGCGACGGCACCCGGTTCGAGGAAGTGTCGCTGGGCTATGCCCGCCAATGGAACCAGACGCGCGGGCTGGCGGCCTATCTGCGCGACGTCACGCCGCGATAGGCTGCCCGCTACCCCCGGATCAGTCGCGCATAGGTCGCCGGATCGGTGGCGCCTTCGGTGCTGAACAGCAACACCCGGCTGTCGGGTTGCAGGCCGAGGGTTTCCCGCGCGGCCGGGTCGGCCGCCGCCAGCAGGAACCCGGCCAGCCCGGCGGCGCCGGCTTCCCCGGCGACGATACCCTCGCGCGCCAGCAGTTTCATGCAGGCGATGGCGGCCTCGTCCGGCACCGCCATGAAGGCGGCGGCGGCGCGGTCCAGCTCGGCCCAGGCGAGCAGGCTGGGTTCGCCGCAGGCCAGCCCGGCCATGACGGTGTCGAGCGCGCCGGGGATGGCGGTGGGGGTGCCGAGTTCGGCGCTGGCCAGCAGGCAGGCGGCCCGGTCCGGCTCCACCACCACCAGGCAGGGCGGCGGCGCGTAGCGGGCGCGCAGCTGCACCGAGACGGCGGCGGCGGCGGCCCCCACCCCGCCCTGCACGAACACATGGGTGGGCGGCGCGCCGTGCCACTGGTCGGCGGCCTCGTCGGCCATCAGCCGGTATCCCTGCATGACATCCACCGGCACCGCGGTGTAGCCCGGCCAGGAAGTGTCGGAGACGATGAACCAGCCCTGGGCCAGCGCCACCTTTGCCGACTCGCGCACCGCGTCGTCGTAGCTGCCGGGCACGCGCCGGATTTCGGCGCCGTAACGGGCGATCGCCGCGGCGCGGCCGGGACTGACGTTATGGCCCATGAATATCACGCATCGGCAGCCAAACCGCTGCGCCCCCCAGGCGACCGAGCGCCCGTGGTTGCCCTCGGTGGCGCAGGTAACGGTGATGCCGCTCGTGGCCTCGGCGTAGCGGCAGGAAACCAGGTCATCGGAGGTCGCCGCCGGCGTCACCTTGCGCCGGGCCAGCTCGGCGATCAGCAGCTGCGCGACCGCATAGGCGCCGCCCAGCGCCTTGAAACTGCCAAGGCCAAACCGTGTCGCCTCGTCCTTCAGCCGCACCGCGCCGACCCGCGCCGTCGCCGCCAGGCCGGCGAGGTCGCGCAGCTGGGTGGGCGCGTAGCCGGGCCAGGCGGTGATTTCGGCGCGCGCGCGGCGGAAGCCGCCGGCGGGCAGCACGATGGTTGCCGGCGTGCCGGCGCGGGGATTGGCGAACAGCCTGAACGGGAATGGATCAAGCATGGCCACAAGCTGCGACGGCGCCGCGCCCGCCGCAAGCCCCGGCATCACGCCGCGCGGTCTGGCCCTCTTTCCCCCCTCCCGCGGCTGTGCTTATGCGGAAGCGATGGGGGCATGAGGGGACAATGCGCATAAGCAGGCTGCAGGACACTCACCGGGAGCCTGGTTTGGCAGAGGGGGCATGACCGGCCCGCATTACCTGACGGCTGCCGCCATCGGCCGGCGCAACCGCGCGATCGGCGCCTGGGTGTTGCACGTGCCGCAGCGCCTGCGCGCTTTGGTGCGCGCCGACGAAATCTGGCTGGTCGTGCTGGCCGCCCTGCTCGGCCTGGCCGCCGGGCTGTGCGTCACCGCCATGAGCGACATCACCCAGGCGATGCACCGCCTGCTGTTCGCCCTCGGCCCGCACGAGCGGCTGTCCGGCCAGGCGGCGGTGGCGGCCTGGCGGGCGCTCGCCATGCCCACCGCCGGCGGGTTGCTGATGGGGCTCAGCCTGCTGGCGGTCGCCCGCTGGTGGCCACGGCGGCCGATCGACCCGATCGAGGCGAACGCGCTGTACGGCGGCCGGATGTCGCTGAAGGACAGCCTCGTCCTGGTCGGCCAGACCATGCTGTCGAACGGCAGCGGCGCGTCGGTCGGGCTGGAGGCCGGCTACGCGCAGATCGGCGCGGCGATCGCCTCACGCACCGGATGGGGGTTCCGGTTGCGCCGCAACGATTTGCGCGTGCTGGTGGGCTGCGGCACCGCGGCGGCCATCGCCGCCGGGTTCAACGCCCCGCTCACCGGCGCCTTCTATGCGTTCGAACTGGTCATCGGCACCTACTCGCTGGCCACGCTGGCCCCGGTGGTGGTGGCGGCGATCAGCGGCGTCTCGGTGGTGCGGATGCTGATCCCCGGCGAATACGGTCTCGACATCAGCGCCCCCACCGTGATCGAGCCGACCGCCTATCTGCCCATCCTGGCGCTGGGCATGCTGTGCGCGCTGGGCGGCATCGCCATCATGCGCGGCGTTACCCTGACCGAGGATGTGTTCCGCCGCAGCGGCGTGCCTGTGTGGGCGCGGCCGGCGATCGGTGGGCTGATCGTCGGGCTGCTGGCGCTGATCACGCCGCAGGTGCTTTCCTCCGGCCATGCGGCGCTGCAGGTCGGGCTGGATGCGCCGTATTCCATGCAGCACATCGCGCTGCTGATCCTGCTCAAGTCGGTGGCCTCGGCGGTGTCCATCGGGGCGGGCTTCCGCGGCGGGCTGTTCTTCGCCTCGCTGTTCCTGGGCGCCCTGGTGGGCAAGCTGTTCGCCGCCGGGCTGGCCGTGGTGACCATGACCAGCTCCGTGCCGCCGTTGCTGTGCGCCATCGTGGGCATGAGCGCGCTGGCGGTGGCGGTGGTCGGCGGACCGCTGACCATGGCCTTCCTCGCCCTGGAAAGCACCGGCAGCCTGCCGATGACGGTGGCGGTGCTGGCCGCGGCGGTGGTCTCCTCGCTGACGGTGCGGCGCACCTTCGGCTATTCCTTCGCCACCTGGCGCTTCCACCTGCGCGGCGAGGCGATCCGCAGCGCGGTGGACATCGGCTGGATGCGCAGCCTGACGGTGGGACGGATGATGCGGCCGGAAATCCGCACCGTCCGCGCCGACACCACGCTGGCTGCCTTCCGCCGCGACTTTCCGCTCGGCGCCACCGCCCGCGTGGTGGTGGTGGACGAGGCCGCCCGCTACGCCGGCATCGTGCTGCTGGCCGAGGCGCATGCGGTGGACTGCAAGGCCGCCACACTGGCCGAGCTGCTGCACTACCAATCCGACATGCTGCTGCCGCAGATGACCATCAAGGAGGCGGTGACGATGTTCGAGCAGGCCGAGTCCGACGCCCTCGCCGTGGTGGATAACGGCGAGACGCGGCTTGTGCTGGGGCTGCTGACCGAACAATATGCACTGCGGCGGTACTCAGAGGAACTGGAGCGGCGGCGAAGGGAATTATCAGGAGAATAAAAGTTTTTTGGTTCTTTTTTTCAAAAAAGAACATTTCTTAAGACTTCTTTTTGAAAAAAGAAGCAAAAACTTTTATTCGTTTAAGCAGGACGGTGTTAGGTATCGTCGCCTAACCCAGGGTATAGAACAGCCTTCCCGATAACAATGCCAGCCGGGTTCCGCGAGTTGACCGCAGCCGAAATCCTTGCCCGCGCGACTGATCCGGTGGCCCGGGCGGTCGCCGACCCTATCCCTGGCGCCGTTCTCGGCGTCGTCACCGCCACGGGCGACCGGGCGGTTGCCGCCTTTGGGCTGGCGCAGCGCGAGCCTGGCGCCGTGCCGATGGGGCGGGCAACCTGGTTCGACCTCGCCTCGCTCACCAAGGTGCTGTTCACCACGCCGACGATCCTGCGGCAGGCGGCACAGGGACTTATCCGGCTGGACGACCCACTGACCACGGCGATCCCCGACCTGCGACAATACGATCCGGCCGCCGCCGAGCGCCACCTGACCTTCCGCCAGTGCCTCGCGCACCAGACCCACCTGCCGGCGGTCGAGCCACTTTATACCTATGGCCAGGACCCGGCGACCTTGCGGGCCTTTATCCTGCAACGGGTCTGGCAGGCCGGGCCGGCGGTGTATTCCGACATCAATTTCATGCTGCTGGGCATCGCCATCGAGCGGCTGACCGGACGCCCGCTGAGCGAGCAGCCACTCCCCGCCGGGTTGTCGTTCCGCCCCGACCCGGCCAGTTGCGCCGCCACCGAGCGCTGCACCTGGCGCGGGCGGGTGATGCGCGGCGAGGTGCATGACGAAAACGCCTTCGCGCTCGGCGGCGCGGCCGGACATGCCGGACTGTTCGGCAGCATCGACGGCGTGCTGGACGCCGCCGAGGGATTGTTGCAAAGCCGCGAGCCGGCACTCGCCGGGATGCGCGCGCGCCAGTCCGCCACCCGCACCCTGGGCTGGGAGGCGCGGCACGATGGCTGGGCCGGCGGAGACGCATGCTCGGAAGACAGCATCGGCCATACCGGCTTTACCGGCACCGGCCTGTGGATCGACTTCGGTCGCGGGATCGCCTGGGCGCTGCTGACCAACCGGGTGCATCCGACCCGCCACCGGGAAACCGGCATCGCGGCCTTGCGCCGCCGCGTCGGCGACTTTATCGCGGGGACCGTGCAATGACCTGGACATGCCGCCTCGCGGCCATGCTGCTGCTGGCCGCCTTGCCGGGGGCGGGCGCCGGCGCGGCCAGCCCGATCGACGATCTGCTGCGCGCCTATCCCGACGCGCTGGCGGGGTTCGACGGTTCCGACCTGATCTGGCGCGACGGCACCCGCATGCCGGTCGATGACGGGCGGCCGGACAAAAGCCCGGAAGATCAGCTGCGGCGTGGCTCCATCCTCGACCAGATGCGGGTGGCCTATCCGGTGGCCGCCACGCTGCCGCCGGAACAGGACCCCGGCCGGGTGCGCAACCGGGCGTTCTTTACCAAGATGTACGGCGATTGCCGGGCCGGGGAAGTCGTGCCGAAACTCGCCCGGGTGGTCTGGCTGCCGAAAACATGGGGCCATGCCGTCAGCATCACCTCGGTCAATGGGGTGGACCGGCGGCTGGCCGAGATTTCGCGTGAGCTGGACGAGTTGCCGCCGGCGGACAAGAAATATCTGTATCCGGTCGGCGGGACCTATGTTTGCCGGACGGTCGCCGATACCGGCCAGACCAGCATGCATGGCTGGGGCGCGGCCATCGACATCAACCCGAACCGCTCGGAATACTGGCTGTGGCGCCGGGCGGGTGGCCATGGCCCGGACTATGTCAACAGCATACCGCAGGATATCGTGACCATATTCGAGCGGCACGGCTTCATCTGGGGCGGGCGGTGGGCGCATTTCGACACGATGCATTTTGAATACCGCCCTGAACTGCTTGGCACCGAGGCCAAGGCGGACGAGGATCGTCCGGGCTTGCGTGACGCGCCGGCCGGGGCCTCCGGCGGCGAATGAAAGCCAAGCCGGCAATGGCGGGGCCAGCCATGCCAAACCTGCCGGTCCCACCCCGGAAAACGACGCCGAATTATCATAGTTCGGCCACGACCATCGGCCTACAGTCCTCCGCACGACAAGAGCGGCGCCGGAAGCGCCGCTCACGAAACAGCAGAAGGGCCGCCCTGTGCGCCCTCGAAGTCTTCGGCTCCGCGCCCCGCGGAGTTCGCGCGAATGGCTCCGTTACCACGAAATCCGGAAGCGGTGCCTGTTCGAGAAGTATAACGGCAAGAATACGCCCTTCTACTTCGAGTACGATCCCGACCACCCTGATGAAAACGACCCGGCGAACCGGCCCATGGTGTTTGTCGCCGACCGGCGCGTCATCGGCACCATCCGGATCGACTTCAAACCCGACGGCCGGGCCATTTTTCGCCTCGTCGCCATTGACGATCCGTGGCAGGGGCAAGGACTCGGCACCACCATGCTCAACATGGCGGAAAATTATGCCCGCGACCGCGGCGCCGACACAATCTGTCTGAATGCCGTGCCGGATGCCTACCGCTTCTACACCCGCCACGGCTTCGCGCCGGAGCGGTGGCAGGGCTGCACCAGCAACCCCACCGAAATCCCGGTGGTGAAACACCTCACCAGCCCGGCGAATCAGCCCAACGTAGTTCCGGCGATACCCGTCGCCGCCACCACGGTGATGCAACTCGCCGCCTGACCACCGAGGGCATGGCGGGCGAAGGCATGGCGGGGCCGCGCGCTCCGCCATGCCTTCGGCCCGGCGCGGGTCAGCGGCGCAACCCCACCAGCGGGGCCGGATCGGGAAACAGCCGGCTGAGCGCCGGGTCCGGGTAGCCGTAACCGTCCAGCAGGGCGTCCGGCGCGTGCTCCACCGCCTCCCACGCCGCGCCCGACAGCGCCTGCAGATGCAGATGCGGGTACCAGCCGCCGTTTTCCTGCGGCGTGCCGATCACCCCAACCGCCGTGCCGCCGGTGATCCGCGCGCCCGGCGGCGGCAACCCTTTATGCGCCAAATGCCCCAGCAGCACGTATTCGGCGCCGCCTACCGGCGCGTCGGCGCGCAGCACGAACCAGCCGCCCCAGCCCCCGCCCAGGGCGCGGCAGCGCACCGCGTGCATGACCTCGCCCGAAACCGGCGCCAGCACCGTCGTGCCCGCGGGCACATTGAGGTCGATGCCCAGATGGATGGTGCAGCCCTCCGGCAGATAGTGGCCCCGCCATAGATGGGCGCGGTCTTCCAGCCAGCCGCCCCAGCAGTGATCCGCCCCCAGCCGGACCGCCACCCCGCCGATCCAGCGATCGCAGAACCCGGGATCGTTCAATGGGTTGGGGCCATCCGTTGCCGGGAAGTCGGCGCACGCCAGCGCATCCAGATCCGCCCTGGCCCATCGCCGGGCGGCCAGTGCGGGGAATATCCAAGGCGCCTCGGGCATGTTCGTGACGCTCCAGGAAATGGGGACAGGGCAGACCGCCGGCCTTGCCGCTGCCCGTGGCCGGCAACGCGCCGAATTCCACCAATTAGCATTCAATTAGCATTTTAGCATTTCCCGTACCACCTTCCCAGCGGTCAGGCGGAAGGCCGGGACGGCGGGGCTGGACTAGCTGACCGTCTGGACGACCTCGAAGCCCTCGAACGCCGGGGGGCCGAGGTAGATCGGGGCGTCGGGGCGCAAGCTGTTGCCGGCGTTGCGGTGGGCGGCGCGGAAGGCTTCCGACCGGGTCCAGTCCTCGAACGCCTGGAGGTTTTGCCAGACCGAGTGGGTGGAATACAGGACATGGTCCTCCCGCCGCGGTCCGCGCAGCAGGTGGAACTCCACGAAGCCCGGAACCTCCCGCAGATGCGTGTCACGGCTGGTCCAGACCTGCTCGAACGCGGCCTCCGACCCCGGGGCGATCTTGAAGCGGTTCATGGCGATGTACATGCGGCGACCATTCCTGCGCGGTGAAGACCAGCATGAGCATGGTGCGGCTTTGGCCGGTGGCAAGCGAAGGTAATTGGAGGCACCGCCGGCATCGGGCTCGCCAAGGATATTCCGGGCACGATTTTCTTGCCGGCACCGCGCCTTCCCGACTTTCACTGCTACGGCTTGACATAATGGATTGGCTGGACCCTAAAATGAGCGCTCACCACGAACTGTAAAATACAGCGGAGGAAGTTCAAGATGAAACATATGTACCCACGCCGCGGGATGGCCCGTCGCGCCGGTGTCGCGTCTCTGGTCGCCGTCGCGGCGGCGACGGGCTGGGCGGGCAGGGCGGATGCCGAGGGCTTCCGACTGACGCTCACCGGCGAATTCTGGCAGGGTGAATCGCTTGGTCCGGCAAACGGAACGCTGACGCCCTTCAGCACGGCCACCCCGTTCACCTTCACCGCGTTGTTCAACACCAGCAGCCCCAACCTCGTGGCGAACAAACCCTGGCCGGGTTTCGTCGCCTACGAGCCGACCAGCCTCACGCTCAGCGTCGGCGGCAACATCTACCAGGTCGAGCCCTACAATGCGGTGCAAAGCGCGACCGGCGGCCCGAATGGCCTGAGCGTGGCGATCTTCGATTACACCACCCCGTTTGGAAACCCGGCCGGGGAGACGCCTGGCACCACGCCAAACGGGTTCCACGTTTCGGTCGGATTGCTCCAGGACCCGTTCCATGACGGTGCCGGCTTCACCCCCGATTTCCTGGGATCAACGCCGGACATCAACATCGCCGCGACCGGCCTTCAGCCGGCGACCTGGACCGGCAGCTACGGGGTGGGTTTCGGACCTGGCGTATGCCTTTCCGCCTGCCGCACCCCCAACGAAGTGGACGCGGTGACGCCGACGCCGCTGACCCTGAATGGCGTGCCCTACCTGTTGCAGTGGGGCAGCGAGGACGTGACCTTTGCTCCTTACGCGGGTGCGCAGTCCGACCCCACCGATCCGCGGATTGCAGATGGGGTGGGGAATACGGCGGTGCTGACCGCGGCGCCGGAGCCCGGCTCGCTGCCGCTGTTCGGCGCCGCGCTGGCGCTGCTCGGCATCGCCTGGCCCCGGCCTCGCGCGCGCGCCTGACGGCTTTGCCCGCCGGCTTTGCCGGCGGAGCCTGGACATCACCACCCACAGCGCGCGTTGCCGGGTGGTCCGTGACGGCCGGCATGAGGTTTTTCAGAACCCAGTACTCACCGCTTGACACTTCGGGCTGCGGATAATTAACCTTTCGACAAGGTGCCACAATGGCACTGAAAAAAAAGCAGGAGGAAGGTTCAAGATGGGCGCACACACAAGCCCCCGCGGAATTGTCCGCTATGTTGGTGTGGTTTCTCTGGCCGTTGCCGCAGCCGTGCCCTGGGCAACCAGCGCGCAGGCGGAATTATTCGATTTCACAGAGACCGGCCAATTCGGCCCGAACGAATCGATCGGCCTTGCGCCCGGTACGCAGACGCCCTTTGCCGATGCCACCTCGTACAGCTTCACCGGGCAGTTCAACACCAGCACGACCAACTTCATGGCGGGCAGCCCGTTTGAGCCTGGATTCGTCGCCTACTCGCCAACCTGGCTCAATCTGACGGTGGGGGGCAAAACCTACTCGGTGGAGCCGTACAGTGCCCCGCCACCCGCGTTCACCGGCGGCAACCTCTCGGGTCCGGCCGGCTTTACCGTTGCGATCTATGACTACACGACGCCGTTCGGGAATACTCACGGCGGGACAACCGAGACACCCGGCAACACGCCAAATCAAAACCACATCTCGATCGGCCTGCTACAAGATCCGCCCGCGGATGGTGCCGGTATTATGCAGGACTGGCTGGGATCGTCGCCGACGTTCACGTCGAACAATCTGGTCTCGACCACATTCACCGGGGCTTATGGGGTCGGCTACGGCTCCGGAGGACGCTTATGTAGATGTGTCAGTTAGCTACCATATATAGTGAAGATCTGGGCCGAGGTTCGCGCCACCGTTGCGAATTACGAATTACGAAAAGCTCTGC
>Ga0302320_10015449_pt1 | contig 15681 bp, 14 predicted proteins | sample Bog_T0_3_FD_202130 | JGI IMG/M metagenome (GOLD analysis project Ga0302320, IMG submission 202130) | Peat permafrost microbial communities from Stordalen Mire near Abisko, Sweden - Bog_T0_3 | ecosystem: Environmental > Terrestrial > Soil > Wetlands > Peat | place: Sweden: Abisko, Stordalen Mire... | reverse complement strand
TGGCCTCAACGAATCGCATTCCGGGGTACTCTGATAGATCGGGCGCATTATGTCCCGCTCGCGCCTCGCTGCCAACCGAGCCCGGCGGGATCAGGCCATTTCGCTATCAAGTCGTGGCTCGCAATCGGGCGTGGCTAGAAATCAAGTCCTGGCCAGGGCGGCAAATACCGTCTCGGGGGCGTGGGCAATGACGGCCAGAAGCGCCCGCGCCGGGCCGCGGGGCAAGCGTTTGCCCTGCTCCCAGTTTCTGATGGTCTCGACCGGCACGCCTAACCGCGCGGCAAATTCCTGCTGCGTCAGGTTTGCGCGGCGGCGCAGGTCGCGTACCGCCGGAGACAGCGCCGTTTCGGCTGGCGCGGCGGCAGGCAGCGGCGGCGCGACAAAAGGGGTCGAGGGCGCGAGCGGAAACTCCCGCCCATCGCGCAATTCGACGATCCGTCCGTCCGCTTTCAGCCGCAAGCGCATGCCCGACTCCGATGTGCCGGATGGTCGGCGATACCCATTAAGGTTTGATTAACGATGCTTTTCGGGGGGCCCGAGCGACATCGCCGGCTATTTCAGCCCGAACCACAGCGTCGCAATGCCGAGAAATGCGAAAAAGCCGACTACGTCGGTCACCGTGGTGACGAAGGTGCCCGACGCCACCGCGGGATCGGCCCGCACCCGCTCCAGCACCATCGGGATCAGGATGCCACCGAGGGCGCCGGCAACGAGATTGCACAACATCGCAAGCCCGATGACGACGCCGAGCGCGGGGATCCTGAACCAGGCCACCGCGGCAATGCCGGTAATGACAGCAAAGGCCAGCCCGTTGACGAGGCCAACCAATCCCTCGCGCATGACCACGCGAAACGCATTGTTCGGGCCGAGCTCGCGGGTGGCCAGCGCCCGAACCGCGACCGTCATGGTCTGGGTCGCGGCATTGCCGCCCTGGCTCGCGACGATCGGCGCCAGCACGGCGAGCGCCACCATCTGTTCAAGCTGACCTTCGAACAGGCCGAGCACCGAGGAGGCCAGAAAGGCGGTGGCAAGATTGACCAACAGCCAGTTGAAACGGGCTCTCGCGATGGTCCAGACATTGTCGGAGAGTTCTTCGTCGCTGGTGACGCCGCCGAGCGCCCTCAAGTCTTCATCCGCCTCCTCCTCGATCACGTCGACCACGTCGTCGACGGTGATGACGCCAACCAGCCGGTTTTCGGTATCGACCACGGGAGCCGCGACCAGATTGTATTTGCCGAACAGCCGCGCCACTTCTTCCTGGTCGTCCATGACCGAGACACGGCGGCGGTCTTCGTCGATCAGATCGGCCAGCGGTACCGGCCGGGGCGAACGCAGCAGCGCGTCGAGGGGCACCGCGCCCTGCCAGTGCTGGTTGGCATCGACCGCGTAGATTTCGTAAAACCGGTCCGGCAGATCTGGCGTGTCGCGCATGTAGTCGATCACCTGTCCCGCGGTCCAGTCCGGGGGCACTGCGATGAACTCGGTCTGCATCCGCCGCCCGGCGGAATTTTCCGGGTAAAGCAGGCTGCGCTCGAGCGCGTCGCGCTCCGATGGCGGCAGCTTTTCGAGGATTTCGTCCTGGTCCTCCTCGTCCAACCCCTCGAGCAGTTCGACGGCGTCGTCGGATTCCAGTTCGCGGACGCCTTCGGCGACCGTCTCCGGTTCGAGTTCCTCGAGAATTTCCTCGCGGACGGAGTCGTCGACCTCGTTCAACGCCGAGAAGTCGAAATCGGTGCCGGTCAGTTCGACGAGGCTGACGCGGTCCTCCGGTTCGAGTGCTCCGATCAGGTCGCCGAGATCGGCCTCATGGAGTTCGGCGACCACCGCGCGCAGGAACGGCGTCTCCGTGGCATGGATTGCGCGCGAGATTTCCTCGACAAATTCGCGACGAATTTCGCCATCTTCGTCGCGCATCGGGAGCCGGTCGAGCACCGAGCCGCCGGCGGGATCGGCAACATCGGGATTTTCGGCCATGCCGCGCGCTCCGCCGGTTTGACAGGATTGGCCAACTCGTCTGAGTTGTCGCTTCACGCATTACCCAATGGGCAACACCAAGCGCAATGATAAACATCAGCCGGCAAAACACAGTTCGGAAGTTCATCAACCTGATCGGGACCAGCCTTGTCGTCGCTGTCGCGTCGACATTGGCGGCGCAGGCTGCCGACTGTCCGCGCAAGGGAACGCTCGGCACCTCGCGCATTCTGAAAGTCGATGCCGCAAGCCTCCCGCGGGTCGGCCTCAAAAGCTTCCCGCAGACGCTGCCGCTTTCAGACCACGAAGTGGTGCTGACATTCGACGATGGTCCGTGGCCGCCGACGACGCCGCGCGTGCTGGCCGCGCTGGCGCAGGAATGCGTGCGCGCCACGTTCTTCCTGATCGGCAAGCCCGCCTCGGAGCATCCTGACTTGGTGCGAAGGATCGCGGAAGAGGGCCACACCGTCGGTCACCACACCTGGTCGCATCGCAGCCTGATGCGGATCCCGCCGAACGAGGCGACGGAGGAAATCGACCGTGGCATATCAGCCGATGAAATGGCGCTTCATGGCGTTGCGACCGCGATTCCGAGCACGCCGTTCTTCCGTTTTCCCGGTTTTGAGATGACCTCGGCGACGCTCGATTTGCTGCAGTCACGCGGCATCGTCGTGTTTGGCACCGACCTCTGGGCCAGCGACTGGAACTCGATGACCCCGAAGCAGGAATTGAGGCTCATCATCGATCGGCTCAAAGTCGCCCGCAGGGGGATTATCCTGTTCCACGATACCAAAATGCGAACCGCGGCCATGCTGCCGGCTTTTTTGCGCTTTCTCCGTGACAATGACTACCGCGTGGTTCATGTGGTTCCAACCGGGCCCGGCGTCACCTTTGACGGCGTGCCCTGAGCCTGAAATCATGTGTGAAAGTCTTACAATTAAGGCACCGTTCATGTCGCCCTGTGTAATGATCTGACCGCAATGGGAATACTGACGGTGTTTCATGGCCGGTAGCGTGTTGATCGGCGTTCGCATCAGGCATTGGGCCGCGCTGTGTTTGGGCCTGCTCGCCTGTATCTTCACACAGGCGGTATCGGCCGCCGGCTGTCCTGGTCATCCCGACGCGATCGGAACCTCGCGAACGCTGGTGGTCGATCCCCTGCAGCATCCGCGCATCGGCACCATGCAATACCCCGAAACGCTGCCGCTTGAGGATCATGAGGTGGTGCTGACGTTCGATGACGGACCGCTGCCGCGCTACAGCAATCAGATTCTGGAAATTCTCGCCGCGCAATGCGTCAAGGCTACCTTCTTCACCGTCGGCCGCATGGCCCAGTCCTCTCCCGAAGGCGTCCGCAAGCTGCGCGACGCCGGCCATACCATTGGCACCCACACCCAGAACCATCCGCTTCGCATGAACAAAATGCCGATCGAGCGCGCCAAACAGGAGATCGACGACGGCATCGCGTCGGTGAAGGCGGCGCTTGGTGGCGACGACGCGGCGCTGGCCCCGTTCCTTCGCATCCCCGGGCTGGCGCGCGCGACAGCTGTTGAGGACTATCTGGCGTCAGAGGGCATCCAGGTCTGGAGCGCGGATTTTCCGGCCGACGATTGGCGTCACGTCTCCTCCCAGCGCGTCTACGATCTCGCGATCAAGCGGCTCGAGGACAAGGGAAGAGGCATTCTGCTGCTGCATGACATCCACGAGCGAACGGTCGCCGCGTTGCCGAGGATCTTGAGCGAGTTGAAGGCGCGAGGCTATCGCATTGTCCACGTCGTCCCCGCAACCGCCGAGCGGCCGGCGACGCCGACCGAGCCGCAGCAATGGCAGTTGCATCCGCCGTCGGAGGCGATAGCGATCTCGCACTGGCCGAAGATTCCGAATTTTGTTTTTGCCGATGCCGAGACGCTTCCGGCGCCCTCCTGGTCTGATCTGGACTGGCGTGACGGGCAATCGATGACGCTTTCAGAACCGGTGGAACGCGTGAAAGTGGTTGCGCACAGCGTGCCGCTGCCGCGGGAAGCGCCGTGGCCTCGGCAATTCTCGTTGCCGCCGGAGGACGCCGTCAACGCCCTGCCGGTTCCGGCCGAGAGCAACTTCGGGATCCCGGAAAAATCCTATGCGGCGATCGCCCCGGCCTCGCCTCGTCCGACCGCGCGCGAGACGAACCGCAACGCGAGAGTTGCGGAGGCCGATTCCGGCGAGCCGCGGCGGACGATGTCCCGGAAACATTTCGGACACGGCCGGCGAGCGGGCGTATCTCACATGGCAGGTCGCAGAAACGAGCCCGCCGCCCACGCCAGCCGCCGCGACCTGAAGCACTTGGTACTGGTCAAAAAACGACACGTGTAACGGATCAATCCGTCACGATTTTCTTGACGCACAAGAGCACGATCAAGGCGAGAAACAGCAGATCGATATAGGCGTTCATTTCGCCGGCCCGGCGCAAGCCGGCGACATCGCTGACGACTTGCCTGCGCTGCGACGAGGCCGCCGGGCCCTCGCCCGTAAGGCCTGCCAGACGGCGCGCTTCAACCTCGAGCCGCTCGATCTTCTGGAAGAAATAAAACGAACGCAGCGCCGATGCCGCACGCATCGCACCATAGATCAGTACCAGGATGGCGACGATCGCGCGCTGCTGATACTTCTCCATGAAGTTCAGGCTGTAATAGACCAGCGACAGAAAAATGAAGTTGGAGACGAATCGATAGGAATAGCTCAGGAATCTCATAACGTGTTCCTATCGACCGTCGGCCTGGCGGTTTGAAGGTTGTTTTCGGGGGCCGGCCGGCCTTATCCCACTCGCGATGTACGCCAACCTTGTTACAGCAAGGCAACGGACACGCCGTCCGGCGGCGCTGGCGGATATCACGCACGCAACGCCCGGCTTTCGGCCGGCACAGCTGGATTTGCACGATTTTCTGGTGCGCTCGGAGGGACTCGAACCCCCACGATTTTACTCACTGCCACCTCAAGGCAGCGCGTCTACCAATTCCGCCACGAGCGCTTAGGGAGACCGGCACGGGATTTGCGCCGCGACCAATCAACGGCGCCGATGTAACAAATCAGGGATGGGGGGACAAGGCCTGCCGGCGGGGTGGTTTGGCTATCGGCTGCCGGGCAGCCGCGGCAGCATTTGCTTGACTTCGACCGCAATACGGTTGCGGTCGACCAGCACCACGCCACTGGCGATCGGCAGGTTATTGGCGAGAATCTTGACCTCGTCCGCTTCGGTGGCGTCCAACTCGATGATGGCGCCGCGGCTCAGGCGCATGACCTGATGGATGGGCATCGAAGTGGTCCCGAGGACCACCATGAGATCGACGGTGACTTTATCGAGGGTTGGCACTTCTAAACCACCAGACTGGGGACCCAAACTGACAAATGCAAAATTGCGTAGTTTGAGATCACCACGTTATGGTTAGCCAATGGTTAAGGACCGCCAAAGCCTGGATTTGACGACGTTCGCGGGCGCCCCCGGCGGCGGCGCGGTCGAATGGCGGATTTCCGGCGCGCCAGTGCCCTATCTCGACGCGATCGCGGCGATGGAAGCCCGGGTTGCCGGTATCGCGGCACTTAAGACGCCGGAACTGGTCTGGCTGCTGGAGCACCCGCCGCTCTACACCTCCGGTACCAGCGGCAAGCCCAGCGACCTGCTCGACCCCCGCTTCCCCCTGTTTGCCACCGGGCGCGGCGGCCAGCTCACCTACCACGGCCCCGGCCAGCGGGTGGCCTATGCGATGCTCGACCTCAAGCGGCGCCAGCCCGACGTCCGGGCCTATGTGGCGAGCCTCGAAGAGTGGCTGATCCGGACGCTCGCCGCCTTCAATGTGCGGGGCGAGCGCCGCGAGGACCGGGTCGGCGTCTGGGTGAGCCGGCCGGACAAGGGCCCGGGGTTCGAGGACAAGATCGCCGCCATCGGCGTCCGGCTGCGGCGCTGGGTCTCGTTCCACGGCGTATCGATCAATGTGGAGCCGGATCTGACGCATTTTGACGCCATCGTGCCCTGCGGCGTGGCCGATCCGCGCTACGGCGTGACGAGCCTGGTCGATCTCGGTCATCCCGTCACCATGGCCGATGTCGACATTGCGCTTCGGCAGGCGTTTGAGGAGGTGTTTGGCCCCACAAATGTCCGGCTGCCGGACGCGACGGTTTGACTGCGTCAGACCGTCGGCAATATCGAGAACCGCTCGCCTGGCCGCCGCAGATTAAGCGCATCGGGATTGGCTGATTCTTCCGTAACGGCATCGACGCGCGCCGTTGACGGGCCGCGCCGGCACACCGCGATCATGTCGGATACGACATGCTCCGGCCCCGCAAACAGCGCTTCCACGCTGCCGTCCCTGCGGTTGCGCACCCAGCCCTCGAGCGCATGCGCGCTTGCCCGGTGCTCGACCCAGGCGCGGTAGCCGACGCCATGAACCCGGCCGGTGATCTTCACCTGGCGGATCGCGCCGCTCATTTTATTTTCTGAGCCCGAGAAAATCCGCGCTGCGCGCCTTGACGTCCTTGTCGCGCGTGACGCGGCCGGTCAGTTCGGATGAGGCTAGACCCTTCAGATTTTTTGGCGACACGCCGTCGCGCAGCGCCTTCAGCGTCTCGTAGACGCCCTGCGTCGCCACGGCAATCGGCGCGTGACTCTGCAACGCGATCCGCACCCGCTGGCTCGCGAGATAATTCTGGTCGATCAATTCCTCGGGGAAACCGCCGAGGACGATCGGAAGCGTCGTCGCGGCAGCGATGGCATCCAGTTCGCCGCGGGTTTTCAGGCCGACCAGAAACAGCCCATCAACGCCGGTGGCTTCATAGGCCTTGAAGCGGGCGATCGCGTCGTCGAGACCCGTGATCGACGCAGCACTGGTGCGCCCCATGATCACCAGTGAGGGATCGCCACGACCGTCGAGGGCAGCCTTCATCTTGCCGACGCCCTCCTCTACCGGGATCAATTGCGTCTTCGGCTGCCCGAACGCCTGCGGCAACAAGGTATCCTCGATGGTAAGCCCTGCGGCGCCCGCGGCTTCAAGCTCCTGCACAGTGCGACGGACATTCAGCGCATTGCCATAGCCGTGATCGGCATCGACCATTACCGGCAGCACGGCCGCGCGCGACATCCGCCGCATCTGTTCGGCGAGTTCGGTCAGGGTAATCAGCGCGACGTCGGGGTCGCCGAGCACTGCCAGCGAGGCCACCGATCCGCCGAACATGCCGACTTCGAAACCGAGATCCTCGGCGATGCGGATCGAAATCGCGTCGTAGACCGAACCGGGACGTATGCAGACTGACCCCGTCAGGATCGAACGCAACGCCTCGCGGCGCTTTCGGAAAGCCATTTTGAAAGTCCTCAAAGTTTGTCGTCATTGCGAGCGCAGCGAAGCAATCCAGTTCTCGCTTCGCTTTGCTCGCAATGACGATCTCAATTTGCTACGCAAATTCCAGTATCAACGCATCCACCGCCAGCGTGGCGCCGGGGGCGGCGTGAATTTTCTTGACCGTGCCGTCGCGTTCGGCGCGCAGCACGTTCTGCATCTTCATGGCCTCGACCACCGCCAGCGTTTCGCCCGCCTTGACCTCCTGGCCTTCGGTGACCGCAATCGACACCACCAGCCCCGGCATCGGGCAGAGCACCTTCTTGCCGGTATCGGCCTTGGCTCCGACCGGCATCAGCCGCGCTGCCGTGGCCTCGGATTCGGTGAAGACGTTGACCGCGACCTCGTAGCCCTGATGGGCCAGGCGAAAGCCGTTGGCGATCGGCCGTACCTGCATCGCCACCAACTGGCCGTCGACAATGCCCTGCCAGACCGGATCCCCCGGCTTCCACGGCGAGGTCAGATGATGGCGGTGGCCCGGCGTCCCGTCGGCGCCGATAAAGCGCACCGCGATCCCCTCTGGCTCGCGCGCGATGTCGAGCGCGATTTCATTGCGCTCCAGCCACACCGCGCGTCGGCGCTCGCGCTGTACCGGCCGGCCGCTCATCTGTCCTGAAATCTGCCGTTTGCGCTCACCGAGGACGTGATCGATGGCGGCCGCGACCGCAGCCAGGCGCCGCGCGATGTCGCCTTCGGGCCTGCGCACCGCAAACCCGTTCGGGAATTCCTCCGCTATGAAACCGGTCGACAGATTGCCCTCGCGCCAGCGCGGATGAAGCATCAAGGCCGACAGGAACGGAATGTTGTGACGGATGCCGTCGATATAGAAGGAATCGAGCGCGGTCGCCTGCGCCTCGATGGCCGCCGCGCGCGACGGCGCATGGGTCACGAGCTTGGCGATCATCGGATCGTAATAGATCGAGATCTCGCCGCCCTCCTGCACGCCGGTATCGTTGCGGACGGTGATGCCGTCCTCGCTGCTTTCGAGCGGCGGCCGATATTTGACCAGCCGTCCGATCGAAGGCAGGAAATTGCGGAAGGGGTCCTCGGCATAGACCCGCGTCTCCACCGCCCATCCGCGCAGCACGACATCCTTCTGTGCCAGCGATAGCTTCTCGCCGCTAGCGACCCGGATCATCTGCTCGACCAGATCGATGCCGGTGATCAGCTCGGTCACGGGATGCTCGACCTGCAGGCGGGTGTTCATCTCCAGGAAATAGAAGCTCTTGTCCTGGCCGGCGACGAATTCGACAGTACCTGCCGAATCGTAATTGACCGCCTTGGCGAGCGCGACCGCCTGTTCGCCCATCTCGCGTCGGGTGGTCTCATCGAGCAGCGGCGACGGCGCCTCCTCGATCACCTTCTGATTGCGGCGCTGGATCGAACATTCGCGCTCGCCGAGATAGATCACGTTGCCGTGCTTGTCTCCCAACACCTGAATTTCGATGTGGCGAGGATCGACGATGAATTTCTCGATGAAGACCCGGTCGTCGCCGAATGACGACTTGGCCTCCGCCTTGGCAAGACCAAACCCTTCGGCCACTTCCGAAGTGGAATGCGCAATCCGCATGCCCTTGCCGCCACCGCCGGCGGAAGCCTTGATCATCACGGGATAGCCGATCTGGTCGGCGATCTCCACCGCGTGCTTCTCATTCTCGATAACGCCGAGATGGCCTGGCACAGTGGAGACTTTTGCCTTCGCGGCGGCCTTCTTGGACTCGATCTTGTCGCCCATCGCGGCGATGGCGCCCGGGTTCGGCCCGATGAAGACGATTCCGGCTTCGGCAAGCGCGCGCGGAAAGGACTCGCGTTCGGACAGGAAGCCGTAGCCGGGATGCACGGCTTCTGCGCCGGTCTTGCGGCAGGCCTCGATGATTTTCTCCATGACCAGGTAGCTTTCGGCAGCCGCCGGCGGCCCGATCAGAACCGCCTGATCGGCCATTTCGACGTGCAGCGCATCGCGGTCGGCCTCGGAATAGACCGCGACCGTCTCTATCCCCATCCGGCGGGCCGTCTTGATGATCCGGCAGGCGATCTCGCCGCGATTGGCGATCAGAATTTTCTTGAACATGGGCTTGCTTAGGCAACCTTTTCGGCAGGGTCCAGCCCTCCCGGGCCGGGGCCGCAATCTGGCATGCGGGGGCAGATGTAACAATTCCGTCGTACAGCAAAACCGCGCCCAGGCAACGGCTGATATACCCCGGACGGGTTTCTCCGGGTGGTAGCGCGCAGATCCGCACCGGGATCGGCTGGATCAGCCCGGAAACAGTTTGGCCCCGCGCTCACCCGCGGCATAGAATGCGGCTGTCGCTTCCCTCCCCGCAAGAGCTCCCCAACCATGCGTTTGTTGATCCTGATCCTCGCGATCTTCGCGGCGAGCCGATGCCTGGCCGCCGGCGCCACCGTCAGGGATGGCGGTACCGTTGACGTCGCCGGCGTGACCTACCGGCTCGACGGAATTGACGCGCCGGAGCTGGACCAGATGTGCATCGACGATCACGCCGACCCCTGGGCCTGCGGCGTCGATGCCCGCGATCAACTGTCCAGCCTGATTGGCGCCCACGAGGTGCATTGCGAGGACCTCGGCATCGGCACCACCTACAGGAAGCGGCATATCGGCATTTGCACGGTCGAGGGCGCGCCGGCCAGTCTCAACCAGCTTCTCGTTCGGCAGGGCTTTGCCCTGAATTTCGAGCCCTATGCGCGGGGACGATTCAGGGACGACGAGGCCGGCGCCAAGGACGATCGGCGGGGACTTTGGAAAGGCTGTTTTGTGTCTCCCCAGGAATTTCGCTGGGGGCGAAAGGACGGAGCGCTGCTGGGCGGGTCGTGCCGGACCGACAAGGATCGCGAAATACGCAGCGTGCTGTTCCCCGACGAGCCCGCAATGCCTCCGGGCTGCAGCATCAAGGCCAAGTTTGCGCTACGCGCCCGCGTCACCGGCAAAGTAGGTGTTTATCACCTGCAGGGGTGCCGCAGTTACCCTGCCTTGACCAGGCCCGATCGCTGGTTTTGCTCGGCTGATGATGCCGAGGCCGAAGGCTTTCGCAGGGCGTATAATTGCCGGGCTGATAGCCGGAAGCCGTTGTAACATTTTCGTCGCATAGCAAAACTAAAGAGAAGCAACGGCCGACGCGCCGGGAAAATCTGCATCTCAGGGGAGATATTCATGCGCTGCTCACTCGTGTTGCTGTCCGCCGGCCTGACATTGATGTCCACCGGCATGGCGCTTGCGCAGAACGCCACGCCCCACAATGTGATCCTGTTCGTTCCGGATGGCTTGCGCGCGTTGAAGGTCACACCCGAGACCGCGCCGGCGATGGCCGACGTCCGCGACAAGGGGGTCAATTTCAAGAATCCGCACTCGATGTTCCCGACCTTCACCATGGCGAACGGATCGGCGATGGCGACCGGCCACTATCTCGGCGATACCGGAACCTTCAGCAACACGATCTTTACCGCTTTCTCGTCTGCGCCAGCCGGCGATACCGTCGTTCCCTTCATCGAAAATGACGCGGTGCTGGGGGATATCGATGCACATTTCAGCGGCGATTATCTGAATGAAGAAACCATTCTGAAAATGGCGCGCAGCAAAGGTTTCAGCACCGCGGCGATCGGCAAGGTCGGCCCTACGCTGATCTTCGATCACACCGACAAGATCGGCGCCGACGGCCTGCATTCGATCGTGATCGACGATTCCACCGGCGGCAAGGGTGGCATGCCGCTCTCGCAGGAGATGCAAGCCGCACTGGCAAAAGCCGACCTTCCGCTTGCAGCCCCATCGCGTGGCGACAACGGCAAGGCGGGCGACGCCAAGACGCCGGGCACGCTCGCGCCGAATACCGCGCAGCAGGCCTATTTCGCCGACGTCGCCAGCAAGGTCGTGTTGCCGATGTTCAAGGCGCGCAACAAGCCGTTCGTGCTGGTGTTCTGGTCGCGCGACCCCGACGGAAGCCAGCACAATAATGGCGACAGCCTCAACACCGTGACGCCGGGGATCAATGGCCCCACCTCGCTCGCCGCCATCAAGAACGCCGATAACAATCTGACGCAATTGCGCAAAACGCTCGACGATCTCGGCCTTTCCGCCACCACCGATGTCGTGATCGCCGCCGATCACGGCTTTTCGACCATTTCGAAGGAGAGCAAGTCCAGCCCTTCGGCGAAGACCAGCTACGACGACACGCCGAAGGACTTCTTGCCGATGGGCTTTCTCGCCATCGATCTTGCCAAGGCGCTCGACCTGCCGCTGTTCGACCCCAACGACAAGAACGCCCGCATCGCCGATAACGCTCATCCCAAGGCCGGTAACGGCCTGCTGGGCCAGGATCCCGCCAAGCCCGACCTGGTGGTCGCCACCAACGGCGGATCGGACCTGATCTACCTGCCGAACAAGGACAAGAAGCTGGCGGACCGCACCATCAAGGCGCTGCTGGAGCAGGACTATGTCAGCGGGCTGTTCGTCGATGATGCGCTCGGAAGTTTCCCGGGTACGCTGCCGATGTCGTCGATCGCCCTGAAGGGCAAGGCGGTCACGCCCAACCCCTCGATCGTGGTCAATTTCCGCTCCTATGTCGCCGGATGCGAAGAGCCGACCAATTGCTCGGTCGAGGTCGCCGATACGGTGCTGCGGCAGGGACAGGGCATGCACGGCAGTTTCGGCCGCGGCGACACCATGAATTTCATGGCCGCGATCGGTCCGGACTTCAAAGCCGGTTATCTCGACGCTCTGCCGGTCAGCAATGCGGACGTCGGGATGACGATCGCCCAGCTGCTGGGGTTGCGTCCCGTTGCCGCCGGCGGGTTAATCGGCCGGGTAATGTCCGAAGCCTTGCCCAACGGCGCAACTCCGAAGGCAGCGGACGGAACCGTTGTCTCAAAACCCACGGCCAACGGTCTGCAGACAGTGTTGAAATTCCAGCGCGTGCTGTCGCAGCGCTATTTCGATGTCGCGGGTTTTCCCGGCCGGACCGTCGGGCTTGACAAGGAAGCCGGCAAACAAAAGACGGCGGGAAAGTAGTCCCCTCCGTCCTGTCGCCTGCAGCGGCTTTTTCGGTGGTGTACTGGTCGGCGGCTACGCCAGGCCTGACAGCGCGCCGATGACCGCCAGCAGGACGACCACGATCCAGGGCGGCACCTTCCACACCGTGAGCAGCAGGAAACCGCCGAGCGCGAGCGCGAAATCGCGCGGCGTCAGCACCGCGCTGGTCCAGACGGGATTGTAGAGGGCGGTGGCGAGAATGCCGACGACGGCTGCATTGGTGCCGCGCATTGCCGCCTGTGCGGCGGGGCGGGTGCGGATCGCATCCCAGAACGGCAACATGCCATAGACCAGCAGCATGCCCGGAAGCAGCAGCGCAACGAGGGCGATCGCGGCGCCGGCCGCGCCATTTGGCGGCGGGCCCATCACCGCGCCGAGATAGGCGGCAAAGGTGAACAGCGGTCCCGGCACCGCCTGCGCCAGTCCATACCCTGCCAGAAAGGCCTCGTTGCTGACCCATCCCGGTGTCACCACCTGGGCCTGCAGCAGCGGCAGCACAACGTGACCACCGCCGAACACGAGCGCGCCGGACCGGTAGAACGCGTCGAACAAGGCGAGCGCCTGAGAGCCGGTCGCGGCCGCGAAGGCCGGGGGTATCAGCAGCAGCGCCGCAAACAGCGCAAGCGCTGTGCCTCCGCTGAGCCGGGAGACCGGAAAAACCAGATGCCCGGAAACCGGCGCCGCTTCGCCCCGGCAGAGCCAAAGACCCGCGGCGGCGCCAAGCGCGATCGCGGCGATCTGCCCGAACGATCCGGCGAACCAGACCACGATCGCCACCGCCAACAGCGCGATGCCGGCGCGGGGTTTGTCGGGCGCCAGCGTTCGCGCCATGCCCCAGACCGCCTGTGCAACCACCGCGACCGCGACGAGCTTGAGCCCGTGCAGCAGGCCGCCCGCGACCGGTCCGGTGAAAGAGGCGGCGCCCATCGCAAAGGCGAACAGGATCAGGGCCGACGGCATCGTGAAGGCGAACCAGGCCGCCAGCCCGCCAAGCAGTCCGTTGCCGCGCAGCACCCCCAGCGAAAAGCCGGCCTGGCTGGAGGCCGGTCCGGGCAGGAACTGGCACAGCGCCACCAGATCGGCATAGCCCGCCTCGTCGATCCAGCGCCGGCGCACCACCAATTCCTCCCGGTAGTAACCGAGATGGGCGATCGGGCCGCCGAACGAGGTCACACCGAGCTTGAGAAAAACCCGAAACACCTCGCCCGGCGACCCCAAGCCTGGGCTGGTCGCCGAGCCGGCATCGCGCGTATTTTCGGCGTTGGCGTGCAAGGAACTATCCATCGAGCCACCTGTTGCTTAATCTTTTCGCAGCTCAACCGTGAAATTCAATCGCTAAATCGGTGGCGGAACGCCCGTTCGGAGAAATCGGCATGTCGATGCCACGTCGCGAATTGCTCCAACGCGCGGGAATGGCAGCTCTTGCGGCGGCACTGCCCAGATGCGCACAGGCCCAGACTGCCGCTAACGCCTCCGGATCGGCACGAGCTGCCGCGGATCACACGATCCGGATCGGCAATGGGCTCGTCGAACTGGCACCGGACCGCATCATCTCCACCACGACCTATAACGGCCAGTTTCCCGGGCCGTTGCTGCGCTTCAAAGAGGGCCGGCAGGTCGTAGTCGATATCCACAACGACACCGATACTTCAGAACAACTGCACTGGCACGGCCAGACCCTACCGGTCGATGTCGACGGCGCATCGGAAGAAGGGACGCCCTTCATCCCCGCGCATGGCATGCGACGTATCGCCTTCACACCCGCCCCGGCGGGGTTGCGTTTCTACCATACCCACCTGACGCCCGGCGCCGATCTCTCCAGTGGTCAATATGGCGGTCAGGTCGGCACCGTCTACATCGAGCCGAACGCCGATCCGGGCCGTCACGATCGTGAAGTGTTTCTGATGCTCAAGGAATTCCAGCCGGCGCTCAGCCGCGGCGGCGACATGGCGATGGACTTTCTGGCGCCTGCCACGCGCGTGAAGGCGCTCGAAGAGGCCGGTGAGTCCACCATGCGCGCTTCGTTGGCCAAGGGCATGCCGCATGGCTTCGAGGTCGGCTACAGCCTGTTCTCGATCAACGGCCGCATGCTGGGTCACGGCGAGCCGATCCGGGTCAAGGCCGGTGAGCGCGTGCTGTTTCACATCGTCAATGGCAGTGCGACTGAAATCCGCAGTCTTGCGCTGCCCGGACACAGCTTCGAGGTGGTCGCACTGGACGGCAATCCCATTCCCACGCCGGTCAAGGTTCCCGTGCTATGGCTTGGAACGGCCGAGCGAATTTCCGCAATCGTCGAGATGAACCATCCCGGCATCTGGGTGCTCGGCGACCTCGCCGACGACGACCGCAATCGGGGCATGGGCATCGTGGTCGAATATGCGGGAAAAACCGGAAAGCCTGTTTGGACCAAACCGGCTCCGTTCAAGTGGGACTACACCCGGTTCGGGAAGCCGGCGGTGAACCTCGAGCCGCCGGACGAAACGATCGAGATGACCATCACCAAAAACAACGCCGCCAGGGAGGGCTTCAACGAATGGCGCATCAACGACGTGGCCTTTTCTATGGAAAAGATGGAGCCGGTGTTTCATCTGCGCCAGGGCAAGCGCTATCGGCTGCGCCTGCAAAATGCCAGCGACGATATCCACCCCGTCCACCTGCATCGCCACAGCTTTGAGCTGACGCGGATCGCCGGCAAGCCGACGGCGGGCATCTTGAAGGATGTCGTCATGCTGGGCGGATATCAGGAGGTGGAAGTCGACTTTGTCGCCGACAATCCCGGCCGCACCCTGTTCCATTGCCATCAGCAACTGCACATGGATTTCGGGTTCATGGCGCTGTTCGATTACGCCTAGATGTAGGCTTTCAGCGCGGCCTGAAACAAAAATCGCAAAACAACCCCATGCAAAGTAGAAAATCTCGACTTGCAAACCCGGTGCGATCTAGATCTAGCACGGCGAGGACCTGATCCGCTGCCGGCGGCTGGCGAGCCGCCAACAAAAAACGGCGGGGAAATATCTCCGCCGCCCAGGTCGTTAGGCTGAAGTCTGAATTCACATTCCGAGGTCGAAGGCGTTCTGCAACTGCACCTGGGTCAGCGGCAAGGTCGCCACGCCGAGGATGGTGGCGACCAGCGTCATCAGGGTCCGGTTGCCGCGCCGCTTGCCGCGCATCTGGCCAGCGATCCACTCCAGGACCTCGATATCGACATTGATCGACCGGGTCGGCCCCCAGCTTTCGATCGGGGTCTCCGGCGACAGCGCAACCGTGCGCGGCGGCACCGGCAAGCCCGATACGGAGGCGGCA
>Ga0302320_10015446_pt1 | contig 15683 bp, 7 predicted proteins | sample Bog_T0_3_FD_202130 | JGI IMG/M metagenome (GOLD analysis project Ga0302320, IMG submission 202130) | Peat permafrost microbial communities from Stordalen Mire near Abisko, Sweden - Bog_T0_3 | ecosystem: Environmental > Terrestrial > Soil > Wetlands > Peat | place: Sweden: Abisko, Stordalen Mire... | reverse complement strand
TCACCAAAGGCCCGACGCCGGAGGAGTTGGTTGCGTGGCTCTCGAACCCGGCGGAAATCGATCTGCGTGTTCGTGGCACCGAAATGGAAGCCATGATTGCGAAGGGCGCGCAGCAGCAGCGCAACGGCGTTCTTGCTTCGCTCGGACTGGTTGCGGACAGCCTTCGGATGTTGCCGACCAGGGAGCAGGCGGGCGGCAAAACGTGGAGTGCCACGGAGTGGGCCGAGAGCCGCTCCGGTTGGATCTTCATCACGTCGAGTGCGACCGAACGTGAGGCGTTGCGCCCGCTGCACAGCCTTTGGATCGACCTGTTGGTCATGCGACTTTTGACCTCGCCGCAGAAGAACCAGACCCCGGTCTGGTTTGTCCTTGACGAACTGGCCAGCTTGCAGCGCCTTCCCCAACTTCATACCGCGATTACGGAGAACCGGAAGAGCAGGAACCCGCTTGTGCTTGGCTTCCAAGGAAAGGCGCAGCTTGAAGTGATTTACGGTCATCTGGCCGAGGTCATGCTCTCCCAACCTGCCACCAAAATCTTTCTCAAAACGACAGAACCCAAGGCGGCAGAGTGGGTCAGCAATGCGATTGGAAAGGTCGAAATCGAGCGCATGAAAGAAACCCACTTCGACGGCAGCCGGTCGGGCAGGAACTTCAGTCTTGACCGGCAGATCGAGCCGCTTGTCATGGATTCTGAAATCTCTGGGCTGGAGAATCGACACGCATTTCTCAAGCTGGGAAATAACGTGGCCCGCTTCCACTTCGAGTACATGGACCTGCCTTTGACCACTCCCGGCTTTATTCCGCGCAGGGGCGATGAGGATGAACTTCCATTCGATCCGAAGACGCTGGAGCCGAAGAATTCTGAAAGCCAAGCGCCGGAGATTGACCTTGAAGCCGAACCGCTGACCGCGGCGATGCTTGCTCGTCTCGAACCTGAAGAAGGCGATGCCGAGGCCGAGCAATTGCAGCAAGACGAACCCGCCGAAGAGGAGCTTGCCCTGGTTCCTACCGACCCCGCCGTCCCGGAAGACACAACCCAGGCCGATGGCGATCAAGAGCCACAGTCTTCGTTTCCCTTTCAGCAATAACGAGGCCGTATGCTCACCATCTCCAAGCCCCTCAGTTCCGGCCAGGCTCAGACATACCACGCCAAAGAATTCATGTCTGCCGAGCAGAATTATTGGAAGCAGGGCGACGCGATTCTCGGAGAATGGCAGGGGCAGTTGGCCGAGAAGTTCGGCCTTTCGGGAGCCATCGACTCACAGCATTTTGCTCGGTTGAGTGAGGGCCAGAACCCTCATTCGGGTGAGCAACTTGTTCGCCATCGCGCCGGGCAGGAGTACACGAATTCAGACGGAGCTACCGTCAAGCCGGTGGAGCATCGGGCCGGTTGGGACGCTACGTTTTCAGCTCCAAAATCGGTTTCACTGACCGCACTTGTCGGAGGCGATGACCGTGTTCGTGCGGCTCATCGTGAGGCCGTGACCATCGCACTCACGGAGTTGGAGCGGTATACGCAAGCGCGCATCGGCGGCAACAATCCCGCCGAGACCACAGGCAAATTCATTGCCGCGAAGTTCGAGCATGACACCGCTCGCCCGGTCGATGGGTATGCCGCTCCACAGCTTCATACCCATGCCGTGATCTTCAATATGACAGAGCGGCCAGACGGCTCGACTCGCGCGTTGCAAGAACGTGGCTTCTTCGATACCCAACAGTTTGCAACCGCTGTCTACCAATCGGAGTTGACCTTCCGGCTTCGCAATCTCGGCTACCAGATCGAGGCCGGCAAGAGTGGCGCGCCGGACATAAAGGGGTACTCGCCAGAGTACCTTGAAGCATCCAGCCCACGCCGCCAGCAGATCGAGGAGGCCGTCGCAAAGAGCGGCTTCAGTGGGCCGGAGGCTGCGCAGATTGCCGCGCACAACACACGCGACAAAAAGGATATTCTCTCGTCCTCTGAGGTGCTCGCTGCTCATCGGAAGATTGCGGCTGAGTTTGGCAATCAGGCCGACCGCGTTGTCGCAGAAGCTAGGGAACGCGCCGCAAAGCTGGAGCAGAATCGTGTGCCGGATGCGCCCCGGCGCGCGCAGGAAGCTGTCACCTTTGCCAAGGATCGCGGCTTTGAACGGGAGGCCGTCACAGACGAACGAGCGATCATGCGCGACGCCTTGCGGCGCGGCATGGGCGACCTCACTTACAGCCAGGTACGCGACAACTTCGACCAGCGACACAATACCGGCGAGTTCAAAATCGCGCCAGGGAAGAAGCACGAGACGGGAAGACAGTTCACTACCCGCGAGACCATCGCGGCGGAGCTTGCGACCGTCGGCCACATGCAGCGTGGCCAGAATATCGTTGCGCCGATTGTGCCGAAAGAAGCAGCGGCAACTCACGCGGCAACCCGCGAATTCTTGAATCCCGCACAGCGCCGAGCCATCGAGGAAGTGCTGACCAGCCGCGACCGCGTACACGGCTTACAGGGACTCGCTGGGACCGGCAAGACCACCACCTTGGAAGCGATTAGGGAGGGCGCAGAGCGCAGCGGTTACGTGGTCGAGGGCTTCGCCCCGACCAGCCGTGCTGCCGCTCAACTGCGCGACGCTGGCCTCACCGCTGGCACTCTGCAAGGTTTCCTTGCACGCGGCGGCCAAGAGCAGTTTAGCGGCGATCCCAACAGCCGCCACCTGTATATGGTGGATGAATCCAGTCTCGCCAGCACCCGCCAGATGCAAGCGTTTATGGAGAAGATTGGGCCGCAAGATCGCGTGCTGCTCATCGGTGACACGCGCCAACATCAGAGCGTCGATGCTGGCAAACCTTTCGAGCAGATGCAACTAGCCGGGATGCAAACTTCGCAGCTTGACCAGATCATGCGACAGAAAGATCCAGAACTGCTTCGCGCGGTTGAACACCTGTCGAAGAACGAAACTGCAATCGGTTTGACGCTGTTGCAACAGCAGGGCCGCGTCACGGAAATACCGGACAACGTCCAGCGCATCGAAGCCATAGCCAAGGACTATGTCGCCAAGCCTGAGAACACGCTGGTCGTCTCGCCCGACAACGCCAGCCGCCAGGAAATCAACAATGCAATCCGCGCTGAATTGCAGGCGTCCGGGGTTGTCTCCAAAGAGAATCACAGCATGAACGTGCTCACGCCGCGATCCGATATGACCAGCGTTGATCGAAGCTGGGCGGCGCGATACCAGCCAGACGATGTTCTCCATTACACGCGAGGCAGCAAGGAACACGGCATTGAAAAAGGCAGCTATGCAACCGTGGTCTCCGCCAACCACAAAGAGAATCAAATCACCGTCCAGAAGCCAGACGGCCAGCAAGCCACCTATGACCCAAAGCGATTGCAAGGCATCGCGGCTTATCGCGAGATTGACCGCGATTTTGCTCAGGGAGACCGCATCCAGTTCACTGCCAACAACCGCGAGCTTGCCGTTTCCAACCGTGATATGGGAACCATCGAACGGATAGACAGCAATCAGATCAGCGTAAAAATGGACGGCGCGAAAGAGCGCACGGTCGCTTTCGACGCCGCGCAAATGCGGCACTTCGATCATGGCTACGCCGTGACCTCGCACAGTTCCCAGGGGCTCACCGCAGACCGTGTTTTGGTGAATATGGACACGAAAGTTCACCCGGAACTCATCAATACGCGCTTCGCCTACGTCTCCGTATCGCGCGCTTCTGAGGATGTGCGAATCTACACCAACGATGTCGCGATCCTGAGTGAACGCCTCAGTACCGACGTGACAAAGACCTCAGCCGTAGATCTTCAGAAAGCCCAGGTCGAACCGACCCACAACCAGCAGACCCAAACAAAGGAGCCACCCATGACCAACAGCAGAGAGCATTCGCAAGAGGAACTACGCCGTCAGATTCTTGCCGAGACGAATAACCACGCACCTGAAAACATCAGCCCCACTGCCGACGCAGAGCACCGGCACCATGCTCCAATCCAAGCAGCCCTGCCAAATGAAGCGTCAGACTACGCGTGGAAACGCGAGACCGGGGAGGTCCAGAGCTATCAGCACAACCACGCGGGAAGCTGGCTGCACATTGACCCGCAAGGCCAGTTCTATGATCGGCAAGCACAGCCGATCACGCGAGAAAACGCGCTTGAGCAGGCGGGTCACACATTGCCTCACTCAATGGGCGATAACGCCCAGGCGCAGTCCGGCAGTGGCAACAACAATAATGATCAGGGTATCAGCCTCTAGCTTCGACTAGGCTACTCAACTGCACTGGCGTCTTGTCGGTGATACTGCACTACGTCCTGCCCGGAGGCAGACGTTAGTAGACCGGTGTGGAACTCCAACTGAAGCCAGTGTTCTCGTTGGGGCGCGGATGGGCGTCCCGTAGCTGTTGGAGAGTAGGAAGGCGCGCCGTGTCCGGCTGCTCTGTCGCCAAGACCGTCTCCAGAGCCGCACGGACGATGTGCGCAGACTCCGCGAGACTTATATTGGTGTTCAGCGTGTACATCAGACTAGCCGACTCGGACTGTGCAAGCCGAGGTTCGTTGACCCCGCCCCACATCAAGCCGACCACCTTGGGGCTGTCGGATGCAAAGATAGGCGAGCCGCTTGACCCACCCTGCTGCATGATGTCGAACGTGAAGCCGTGCGGCCTGGGCGTGGCGAAGGGGTAAACGCTGCTAACAATTCCCCGGCGAATGAATGGGCCGACTTGGTTTATCTTGCCGTGTAAGGTGAGCGGCACAGTGCCGAGCGGGTAGCCAATCGTTGCAATCTCCATGCCGGGGCGCAAATAGAAGTCCTCATCGGCCAGTTCAAGAAAAGGTGTCTCCCGGACTTCAAGCTGCACAAAACCGATGTCCGGCACAGTCTGCCCATACCACTCCGAAGTGGAAGAAAAGCTGTCAATCGCGCCCCAGCTTTTCACGCCGATGTTCAGCACCTGACAACCGTGCTTGTCGGCTTCCACAAGGAACATGAGCGCCGCTCCAGCGAATTCGCCAGTATTGGGGTGCCGGCCAACCTGATCGAAAACCTCAGTGACGTGCCGGTTTGTAATAACTAATCCATCAGAGGTTGCAAGGAAGCCAGTACCAAAGATCTCTGGAAAGATGGGCTGCTGTCCTGCTGGCAGTTGCTGCATCTTCGATATAAACCCCACAACACAAGGACTCACAGTGTCGTAAAGCTCTGGCAGCATCATCGTGGCCTCTTTTCGTCAAAGTACGTTTTGCTCCATTGATTCACTTTCACCAGCTTGAGACCCCTCGACCAATGCAATTTCATCAGAGGTCAATCCGAATAGCGCATAGACTTCGCGATTAAGATCATCTTCAAGAGACTCTTTCTTTTTGCCCGAAACAACTTGCAGGATATTGCCCACCAGCCGCTCAATCTCCCTCGTGTTCTTTGACTCTATGCGAGGGACCGGAAGTTTTTTGATGTACGTCGTTTTTACTTGAGCAAACGCTCGCCCTTCGGACTCCTGTGATATGTAGCCATAAAGATAGTCGAATAGCCTCGAATTCAGTAGTCCAAGCAGAGTCTTTTCGGACAATACGCTACTCGTCCATCCGTCCCTCGGAACAATCATGTGAACAGTCTTGTCCAAATATCTACCCTCTTCGTCAATCGCTGCGATAATTGAACCGCTGGTTTGCCGATAAACTACCTTTGGCTGAATCTTTAGAAACCCCTCCGAGAACCTGAAAGTGTCGATCTTTGGGTCTAGGCAAGTCGCGTAATCATGTTTCAAGAAGTTCGACGGAACTTGTATCGTCCACTTAGCAATGTCTCTTCCCTTCAAAAAGGGAACGTCCTTTGTGTTTTGTCGCGCACCTGTATAGAACACTCGGTCACCAATGGAATTTCCGCCGCGCTTCTTTCCTCTACCTGTTGTCCAATAATTGAATCCAACATCCTTCACGAAGAAATGCTCGTCAAGTTCCGCGAACCTTGCATCATTACGGAGTCGCTCATGCAGGGGATTCTGCTGCTTCATGGCTGCATCACTCCCCTCTCGTAACGTGAATTCAAAGACAGAGAACTTCTCTAAAGATTCAGCTAAACGAAGTCGCACTTGGTATGGATATAGAGGGCACTGCCTTGATGCGAGCAGAACAGCAACGAACACGGTTGGATCGTCAAAGACAGGAACATTCTTGTAGTCAGTAATTTCTTGTACCAGCGCCTCGGAGGAAACATACTGCCTTAGCAGCTTGAAGTAATCTCCATTCAGGTATGTGTTCGGTGTAATGTATGCAAATTGCCCACCGTTCCTCGTCAGTTGAATACCTCTCTCTATGAAAGCTGTATAAGTGTCGCTGTTCTGCTTAAAACCCGCGTACTTAGCCGTCAGAATGTTCTTGATGGAGAAGTCAAAAACTATTCCGTAAGGGGGATTGCCAATCACAACATCAAAACCATTCCGATTTATAAAAGCCTCTGAGAAGAATAGCCTAAAATCGAAATCGACCTTATATCCAAGAGCTTGCTCTGACTGCGCTAAATGAACCTCAATGCGCTGCTGAATCTGACACTTTAGACGGGCTTTTCGGTCGTGATCTGGCTCGTCGAAGAATCCTTGCTTCAATTGCTCAATCTCCGCGAGTCCGTGACTTTGGAAAGGGAAACCAAGAAGTGAGTTGCCGGGAACTATCTTGAAGTCAAGATTTGGCAAAGGCTTGATTTGCTTTGTTTCTTCTTCATCTACAACCAACGAGAGCCATAAGCGGAGCTTGGCGATTTCAACCGCGCCCGCGTCAATGTCTACACCGTACAGGCAATGCTGGATCGCATGGCGCTTGAAGTGATAAGGATTCCGCTCGTTGACATCATTGAAATATGGGGTGAGCGCGCCCCGGCACCGGACAATCTCCGTCATCATGCCGACCGGAAACGCGCCAGAACCAACGGCTGGATCGCAAACAGTAATGGCCGCCAGCTTCTCATCAATCAAACGCGCATGGACCTGTATCGGCTTCGGCATCTTGACCGGATAACTCGTGTCCACGGCTTCATAGTGCGATATTTGCTCGCCGAGTCGAACGAAGGTGTCAACATCCTCCCTGCTTACGTCAGCACCAGCCTCATTGAGGCTGCTATGCAGGTAATGAACAAGACTCTGCTGGCACATATAATGGACGATTTCGCGCGGCGTGTAGAACGCGCCTAAACCCTTGCGCCTGTTGTCCTCAATCAGGTTTTCAAAAACTTTGCCGAGCATTTCAGGGTCGATGGCAACCTCTTGCTCTAGCGGCTCGGCCTCATTGACGGTGAAGTTGTAGCGGTCAAAGACATCAAGGACGCCGCTGCCGGTGACGCCCTCTTCAATGTGTTTGGCATTGGTGAAAAGCTCATTCGGCAGGGGAATGTCGATGCTGCGCCAGTCGTAGTCGCCGAGCGGTTCAAAGAGGCCACCGTTGAGGAAGGGTATGCGGCACTTGAAGCGGTCGCACCAGGCTTCATGTCCACGGTCGGATGCCAGCGTGTCATAGAAGAGCGGTTCAAGGATGTCGTTGAAGAAGTATTTGTACTCGCCATATGCGCCGCTTGCCAACTTACGCAGCAGATCGTGCGGCCCTGTGCCCCATGCCTTGCCGCGCTCAACGCCGAGCCAGCCCTTCTTCTGAAGGAAGTAGAGGAAGACGATCTGGCCCATGAGCTTCTTGGCAAAGTCAACAGTCTGGATTCCCTTGCTGGCAAACTCTTCGCGGATGGCCTTGTTCTTTGCCGCCAGTTTTTCCAGCGCCGTGTGAATGTCGCCAAAGAGTTCGGCGTACTTTTCAAAGAACTCCTTGGTGACGGCCTCAACGCTGAAGGCTTCTTCTATCTGCGCCAGTGCCGGGTCTGTGCTGTCATTGCCAAGCAGGTTGAGGAAGCGCGATTGCGCCGTGTGGCAGCTTTCTCCCTCGCCGACAATGTAGGAGAAGCGCCGCGCCGGGGTGAGACGCGCCTCTACGCCAACCTTGCCGCTGTCGGTCTGGACAGTCGCGTACTCCATGCGGATATAGGAAAAGCGCCAACTGCTTTCAGAGGGTGATACGAAGGCAACCAGGGCCGCGTCCTTCTCATCCCGCTGCTTGAGGTGATCGGCAACGAAGTTGCGGATCGAGGTACGCGCTCGCTCCAGCTTGGAGTCCGCAGTCAGATGCACGATAAGCACATCCAGCGTTTCGCCGTTTGGAGTTGTGTATGTGCCGAGTCGTTCGTACCATTGAATGTGATCCTTGAATGCGTCTTTGATTCGCGTTTTTGTCCACTGTGCGGCCTTGGATTCATCGAAGTGGTTCAGCAGGTCATGAACGAAGATGCGGAAGCGGGCTTTGTCGAAGCCATGCGTAAAGGTGTCACTAACAAAGGCGCGGGCTTGGGAGCGGTTCATTTAGTCTCCAGCAAGTAGGACGAGAGAATAACCTCTCGCGGGCTGAGTGTGTCGTGTGTTAACTGCGCGCGAGTTGCCTGGAAGAGCAAGGCGGGAATGTCCCTGCGGAGGATGCCTAAAACCTTCAACGGCTCAATCTCTGTTCGTAGCGCGTCGGCAACCTTCTTGGTAGTTGGTTTGGGGAGTGCGCCGTCACTAAGAAGTTGAATCACTTGCTGAATGAATACTTCGTCATCCTCTGTAAATCCTTGGTAGCGGCGAATATCCTTAGCCTTTAGCCGTTTCAAAATGTAAGCGTCGTTCGCCGCCCCTTTGTGCTTCGCAATCGCATCGTCTATCTCGACACTTGTGGCGGCAGCGAAGGCAGCTTTGTTCTTTCCGAGGAGATCGTAGAACGCCGGCGGGATCGCTAGACGATTTTCCGTCTTGTCGTCTGGCCTCAGCACCTTCACGGACGCGAGGAAGTCCAACTCGACTGACTCGGACGAACCGTCCGGTGCAAGGTAAAACTTATCGAGGCGCCCATGCCGAAAGTAAGTGAACAGAGAGGGAAGTGTCTTAACGGTGCCGTTCGCGTCGGATACCGTTAAACGAGTTGATCGCGCTTTTTTCGGCAGACGCTTAATCCTAGTGAAGAGGTCGGGGTGCTTGTCGCGCACTTCCCTGATCTCCCCAAGGTATTCGAGTTCGCTTTCCTCTTCGCTGTCTTCGCCAGTGATGAGCGCCTTGGAGGTCAATCTGGCAAAGAGGTCGTGCGATTTGATCTCTTCGCCCTCCGTCAGCAAGCGGGCATCGGCACCAAGCATTTCAATAAATGCGTGAATCTTAGCTTCGGTGGCTTCTCGGAGTTTGATTAGGTCGTTACTCTCTTCTGTGGGAAAGAAGTTGTAGGTGTGGATGGAGTCAAACTTGGTATCCACGCGGTTGACGCGGCCAACGCGTTGAATGAGACGGGTAGGATTCCACGGAATATCGTAGTTGATGACAATGTTCGACCGGTGAAGGTTCACGCCTTCAGAGAGAACTTCAGTGCTGACCAATATTCTGTAGTCGTCCCGTGGTTGGAACGCATTCGCGTCGAAGTTGGCGATAACGGCTCTATGCGCTACCTCATCCGATTGGCCAGAATAGCAGATGACCTTTGGCTCCACTTCCTTTGCGATCTGTCCCGCCAGATAGGTTGCCGTTTCCTGTGACTCTGTGAAAATGATTAGTTTGTTTTTCTTCAACCTGGGCTGACTGGTCAGAATGTCACGGAACGACTCCCATTTGGGATCGCGGTGAACGGTTCCCCATAACTTCTGAATGTGTTTTAGCGTTTTGAAGTCGGCCTCAAGATCGTGAATAAACTCAGGCGAAAAGTCCTTTGCAGACAAACGCTCGGCCTTGTCTTCGGCGAGAAGAATCTCAATCGCGTCCTGGCTGTCATCCTCCAGCAGTTCGAAGATCTTACTGATGTGCTTCTTGCTGATGTAGACGTTACCCTTGTGAAACTCAACTATCACGCGTTCATATGAGTGGAGGAATCTATCCAGGGTCAATCGAAAAGCGTGGAAGCTGCTCTCCAGCCGTTTGACCATCAAAATCTTCATAAACTTGGCCAAGTTCCGCTGGCCTTGCAACTCGCCTTCTTTGCCCTTTCCTTGGTAATACGTCAACGGTCTATACCGGGCATACTTGAAATCGGCCGCCAGTAGCCGGACCGTTTCGTCGAAGACGCCGTTTTCTTTCGAGTTGAATTTGTAGAAAAGCGCCTGCGGATCGTCTACGGTGGGAAACTTGAGGCCCTGCAGGAGCATGTCTTCCCCGTAATACTTCTCGATTTCGGTTCGGGTCCGGCGGATCATGAGGTACTTCAAGACTTTCTCGCGCGTCGCCCTCGCGTTGGCTTGGACGGTCTGAAAGTAGAGTTCACGGTTGTTCTGACGATCTAAGCCATCGAGCTTCTTTTCGAGACCAGAGAAGAAGAAATCCAGATTCCGAAGGTTCGGAATGGTGCTATTCTTGCCATTCTGAAATAGCTTCACTTGGCTGAGAATGTCCCACGGTCGATTATTGAGAGGGGTCGCGGATACCAGGATTACGCGCTTGCCGCGGCAAATCTGGGCAAGATTCTCGTAAGTAGCGTTCGATTCATTGCGAAACCGGTGAGATTCGTCAATAAAGATGTTTGTGTACTTTGAGAGATCGCGCTTAAGCAGATCGTCGATTTTACCGATTGAGACAAAGTCCGTTTGCCGAACCTGAAAATCGCTGAATACATTCGGCCATGAGCCGCGCTTATCCCTGTCTAGCAGTTGGGGAGGCGCGATGACGAGACACCGCCCGTCGAGCTGCTGCGCGAGCAGGGCTGACATATACGTCTTGCCGAGGCCAACGACGTCGGAAAGGAACACCCCGCCGTATTCGTCCAGAACCTTGCGGGCGCTGAGGACAGCTTCTTCTTGATATTTCAGCTTCTTGAATCCAATGGGGACGTACATGTCTTCGAGTTCCGACGGGCGGTTCAACTCATTGCGGAAATACTCATATAGAAACTTTAGGTAAAGCTCGTACGGCGTAAAGCTGGCGTACGGCGATTTATTGACGATGGTGTCCTCGTACGGTTCTGAGACATCGACAGCTACGGCCCAAAGTTCGTTGAACTTGGCAATTGCGAAATCGTAGTCGGCACGGCTCTTGAGTTCAACGTTGAACTCAAGATTGTCCACTAAGCCTGATTGAGACAGATTGCTTGAGCCGGTGATGACACGCCCTTTGTCCCTATCTCCTTCAACGAAGGTCATAACATACACCTTCGCGTGGAGGTTCTCGCCAGGATGGGCCTTGATCTCCAGCTTGCCGGAGCGAATCCATTCTACGAATTTGTGTACGCCAGTCTCAACGTTTTGGCTGTCCGGGGACTTTTCAAGTTCGCCAAGAACTTCATTGACGACCTGCTCCTTCGCCGTTGCGTGGGACCAGAGCTGAAGTTCACCCTTTTCCTTGGCCTCTTCCAGCAGTTGATACGCAGCCTGATCCGTTTTCAGTCCGACCAGGATTCGGATCTTCTCGACCTTCTCCAGTGCTGGGTAGAGCTTGTAGAACCCGCTAATGAAAAAATACCCCACCAAGCAATCGAAGTAGCGAGTGTCCTTGCCGAGCAAGACGCCGAAACGGTCGCGCAGGCTTGCACCTGGCTCGTTGGTGAGAAAAGTTAGGTCGGATGACACTTGTGCTGAGCCTGCTACTGTTGCAGCCACGTTCGCTCCTGGCATCAATGAGAAATTTGGCCGGACTTGCAATGTTCCGCTGACTTCGTGACAGTATACGCCGTTACCCTCAGGGTGAGGCGTGCCGCTGGATGCTCGTCGGTAATGATCAATGCCAGTGCGACGTTCGGCAGTTTGGTCAGGCGATGCCGCTTTCAGGCTCCGAACTCGAATTGATTGCTGTGTTCATACATGCCTCTTTTCCGTGACCCAATGAACGGCGGGCGGAGGTCACTTTAGCCGCCGCCGCTTGCCGTCAATGACGCTGTTTTGGCTCCCCCATGCCCTGCGGTCACGGTCCCCCCCAAAAAGCTATGACTGCTGCGCTATGCTCGGCAGCATTTTGTGCCTCTCTTGCCCCGCCGTTGGGGCCACTTCAAGGAAAAGAGGCATAACATGACGAACACAACAACTCTCTCCGAAGTTCAACTCCGGCAATTCACCGGCTCCGAAAACTGGTATCGCCACGGCATCAACCGCTCGGTACTCTTCACGGACGGCGCAAAGTTCCTTGCCGATCAGGGTGGCGCTTACTGGCTGCTCGACATTATTGCAATCGCGCAGCAACATGATACTCGCGTTTCCGGCGAAGAGTTTCAGGTCTGGAACTTGAAGGTTCACTCCGACCGTAGCGCGACCGTGTTCTGCGATGACGGCAATGGGAATCCTGTCTACACGCAGGAGATTCCCTTTACGGATTTCCCGCTTGACGAAGTGAAGCTCTACTTCGCCAACAATGTGATTCACCTGCCCAGCGAGTATTAGCTGGGCACGCCCGCGCCGATAATCGTCGGCGCGGGTATTTCAAATTGGCTATGGCCGCCCTGCGTCCTGCGGCAAAACTCTCACCGCTGGTGCGAGTTTCTTGTCCTACAGAAGGGTTCGCTCGAAGGCCGCTGGGCCTGCTCATCCTTGCAGATCACGGATGCTCCGCAATCCATATCGAGGCCAGCGTGACCGCTCCGCTGGCGCTTCCTGTACCGCCGATCTTACGAATGGCCTTGAATGCCCCGTGTCCACGCCGCCGTGTTCGTTTCTATCTTGCCTTCAATCGGCGTCCAAACTGAGGCGGCGAACCCCGCCGCCAAGAACGCCCCCGAACCACCGAACCAAACAATCCAATGCTCGGCCCCATGCCTTCCCGCCAACGGCAATCGTTGACCACCCGCGCCGGGGCATTTCGGCCTGGCCCGCGAGGTTCCGGCGGACTTTTTGAGCTGAGGCTCGATCTCCTTTTTGGTCACAATCAACTCGGCCATCATGGATGCGTCAAGAACGCTCTCGCCCTGCGGCGGCGGCGCAAACTCTTCCGCTGCGCTTTGCGGATTCCTCTCCCCAGGCAAGCTGTGGTCCCTCTCCGCCAAAGAATTTGCTTGGCACTTGGGAGTTCACTGCGCCCCATGTCCGTTCCGGCAGTATGTCCCGATTCACTCGCGACCAAATTCATAAGGAGAACATCATGTCCAGCTACAAGAACAACGTCCACCTCGAAGGCAACCTCGGCAAAGACGCCGAAAAGAAGTCCACCCCCAACGGCGATGTAGTCAACTTCAGCATTGCCGTCAACGAGCAGTGGGAAGACAAGGACGGTGCCGAGCACAAGAACACCGATTGGTTCCAGATTCAGGTTTGGGGGCCGTTGGCGAAGTTCGCCGCCACCCTCAAGGCCGGGACGCCGGTCATCGTTGAAGGCAAGATCAAGCCGGAGACGTACACGGCTGATAGCGTGGAGCACAAGACGTTTTCGATCAAGGCCGACTACATCCGCAAGATCGACTACTCGGCACCGAACGAAGCCAGCGAGAGCAAGCCGGTCAAGCCCGCCAAGAAGAAAGCCAAGTAGCACCCGGCAACCCGAAGGCGGCTCTTCGGAGCCGCCCATTTTTGGCGCTCGCTGCAACAGGTGCAGCAGCTTGGTGATTATCTCCTAGTCTGTTTTTGGGAAGCCTGTTAACCAAGCTTATTCGTCGAGTGGTATGGCGATTTTGCGTAAATCTAGATCCCATTCTGGCCACAACAGCGCTTCTCAATATTATCCTTGCGATCCTAGATTTCCTTGCTGGCGTGAAGAATGTCGCATCTCAGCTCAGACCAAAATAGTGCTTCAAGTATTCTGTCAAAATTGACTGTCCCACCGAAGCTGCCATTTTCACGCCCCCGCTTAGCACCTTTGGAGCAGTCTTCTCGATCCAACCTTTCACCGTAGGACCCATTTGATCCTTGTCTTCGCTTACAGCAGTAGCGAGTGAGCCTACGTCAGATTGTGACACTCCTGAATTGCAAAGAACTTTTTGCAATTGTTCCCAATTACCGGTGGCAATATGCTGCTCCTGGACCGTCATAGTTGACTGGCCCGTTGAAACATATACGTTGCCATTGAATATTTGCTGAGCCACATAACGCTCGATCTTCTCTTCTGACTGAGGGGTTATGTTTTTCAGGTCTTCGTCGCGTTCTCCCAATTCAGATTTGATTTCCAATGCAACATTCAATACTCGATTGCGGACGGTTTCGAGCACTTCGACAAGCGTCGGTTTTGGTATCTCTTGATATGCTGCGATCAGATTCATCTGTTGACCAGTAAAAGGTATACTACTCTGGTAGTAAAGAACGAGATTCGGAGGCCAGCCCACGGTGATCTGACCGTCCGTCGTCGCGGTTTTCACTACGTCCTCATAGGTGGCAATTGCCTGAACGAGATGGACCTGTGTTGCGAACCGCTGATGATTCTTGTCAAGGGCTGCCGGAGGGATAGGAAGGGTAGCCTGCGATCCACCCCATCCGGAGAAGTGTCCTGTGGCAGTGGCTGAAACTACTCGATAGTCTGGAAGTTCATCTTCGTCGCCGTAGCCGCTCAGCTCCTTGTTGGCCCACGCCTTGAGCCGGTCATTTTTGATCTGATGAGCAAGGACGACGCACTTCCTGAGCAGCACGGTGATCGATTGGCTGGTGTTGGTGGCAAGATCGATGATGTCGTCAAGTAGCATCGTCTTCAGTTTACGCCGCAAGGATCACTACTGATATGTCGGCAAGTATTCAGAAATTCGGATGTCAACTGTTGCCAACAGCCCATACCACTCGACCTGCCCAGCGCTTCATTCCCGCGTATCAGGCAGCTAAATCATTTCCGCGTCAGTCTCTCCACAAGCTGATTAGGCACTCCAAGAAAGACCTCTGACGGTCTGTAGCGTCTGACCTCTCCACACAGAGGGCAGGAGACCACCACGGAAGCAAAAGGGAACGCCTGCACTCCAGCCGGTACGTCCCGGCTGCATCGCTTGCACGAGACGACGAACATCTTGCGAATTATCTCTGGAAAGCCAAAAGCCATCACCGGATTATAGCGAACATAAGGCGAATACGCTAGAGAAGAAGGCTCCGGTCGAAATGTGCACCGTGGATTTAGCATAAATCTAGAATCGATACTGGCGACATCGGCGTTTATGAGGACAAATCTCTCTCCAGTGTGGGTGCGGGGTGAATTCCGCTGAAAGATGGGTCCCGCTGCTTAGCTCAGGTATGCTTCCAACAGATATGGCAGGGTTGTTCGGTAGCGACTCCATCTGGGGACTAACGCTTACTAGCCGGGCAGATGATTCAGAAAGTCGTTGGGAAAATCGTTTTTCAGCATCCTCCGAACCAGACACTTTGTCACGAGGAGCTTCTGCGTGACTTTGTGCGTGTGTGTCAGATCGTCGGAGGACAACGGTAGTTCGCCACTGTTGCCGAACAATGCGTGGGCTACCTGAACGCGCAATGGATTCAGAACGTTTTCTATGACGTCCTGAGCCGTACGGCCGCGCAACTCTTGTGGCACTGCTGCTTGCAGCGTGGAGAGATCGAATTCGCGACGAATATAAAACAGGCCTTCAAGCCATATGCGCACTTCCGCTTCGTTGTTGGGCATCTGTTCCACTGGCGCCGTATAGGTGCCTCCAGTCTTCTTGGCCTCGCGCGCCAAGCGGGTCCGTCGTGCGCGGAGCGCTTCAATAATCTTGAATAGGCAAAGAAACTGGTAGACCGGTGTGTCCGTGTTGAGCGCTTCGCGATAGAGTGCGGCAT
>Ga0302320_10015445_pt1 | contig 15684 bp, 14 predicted proteins | sample Bog_T0_3_FD_202130 | JGI IMG/M metagenome (GOLD analysis project Ga0302320, IMG submission 202130) | Peat permafrost microbial communities from Stordalen Mire near Abisko, Sweden - Bog_T0_3 | ecosystem: Environmental > Terrestrial > Soil > Wetlands > Peat | place: Sweden: Abisko, Stordalen Mire... | reverse complement strand
GAGGATTCATACTTTTAACTTTCCGTAATTTGGGACTTTCGGACTTTTTGGCAATTCGGACTTTTCGGACTTTTTTAGATTCGGAAGATTCGGACTTATTAAGATTCGGCATATTCGGACTTTGGATGTTGTGACAAAATACAAGAGCTAGAAGAAAAAATTAGTCATTCTGCAAAAAAAGAGGTTTTTATAAAAAAACTTATCATTCAATTTATTTTTTAAAACATTATTAAGTTCAAAAAAACTAACAAGAAAAAGAAAATAGAGGAATGCAAAAATGATGAAAAACCACAAGAGTTCCATGAAGAAGACATCAATCATGATTTCTCTCAGCTTTCATCGATAGATGAATTTGAAGAATATGTCTATGAAAAAAGTTTTGTTAATACTTTTAACTAATGTAAAAATTTAAAAAGAAAATTAACACCAAAAATCTTCAACTAGTAAAAGTCCGATCAAAAAGATCAAAAAAGGAAAATGATTACTAAATCATCGAAATGGACAAAAATATTAAAAACAAAACAAATATTTAAATAAGAAATTTTCTAAAAACACCTCAAAAAATAATAAACGTTTAATCATATATTATGGTAATAACATTATTTGCTATACTACAAATTTACTTTTTCTTTTGAAATTTTATAAAAAAAAATTAATTTTTAATTAGATAATATGAAATTTGAATTTTTTTTTTACATATTAATTTATCTGTTATTTTTGAATTATTTTAATTTTTTTTATGTATATTTCTAATTTAAAGAAAATTGAATTAAAGTTTCAAGTTTTTTTTTTGACAAATAAAATATGGAAAAATAAAAAATCATTATTTTTAAGACAAGAAATTTTCAAAATAAAAAAATAAAAAAATTCATTATCAAGAATCAAACACATTTTTTGTTATATTAATATAAATTTATTAATATTGTATCTATAATTTTTTACTTATACTTATTTTTTTGCATTTTATTCGATATTTTCAGTCGATTTGTAGTATTTGTTAAATTGTTCAAGAGACTGTTCTATCAAGCTCAACAACTTTTCATCAATTTTGTTTCCCTTCTTTTCCTTGATATTTTTATAATATTCCAAAACCTCCCTCATCACACTCCTATCACTCAACATCTTCGAATTATTCAAATTCATTGATATTTTAAACCCATCATCTCTTCTAATTTCTTCGGAAATTTCCTCCTCATCAAAAATCATTGGTTTTGACAACAAATTAAACAACTTTATCTGTTCTGGACTGAACAAAATCAACTTGATTTTATCGATCTCCTGTAATTTCCTTAACATCATGAAGAAATCAATTTCCCCAAGAGCTCTTTTCTGAGCTTGAAGAAATAATTTCTGCGTGCTATTAATTTTAATGCATTTGAACCAGGGTTTTATCTTTAATTTCATGTATTCCCAAAAACCAATGTCAAGTTTTCGCTTCTTATTTTCCTCCTGTTGAAACTGCGCGAAGTTCTCGAATTTATCCAATTCTTTCTTCTTCCTCCCGAATAAATTTGTTAGTCTATTAATTTTAGTTTTTTCTGCGGGCGGATCTAAAATGATAGTTATTCCTTTCTTCTGAAAAGGATTTTGTAACTCGATCGCTTTATGGAGGGTGGTATTGTTCTTTGTAAATTCTTTTTCAACCGAATTCAAATCCGGGGTCTCATCAACAATATGTTTCTGAGGAATAAAGAAGGAATCTCGAGTGGAAAAACCTACGATCTCAACTGGAAAATTCTGCAAGTTGTTTCTTTGGGTAGTTTGTATATTTTCAAGATTCTCTGGATCTGGAGGGATCCTGGTGATTTTTAATTCAAAGTCATTTGTTGGCTTTGAGCCTGAAGTTATCCCACGGCCTTTCATTGGGAAACTATAAAGATAATTAACAAGATGTTTCATAAGCTTATATTCCCGAATGCCCATCACAAGCGCAAATTCCAGAAAAACCATGAAATAACTGATGCCGCCTAAATTGGCAAGGACCTTTATGAATTTTTCATATCTTCGAAGACTTATTTGAGTCTCTCTGCTGCTATAGATCAAAACTTCAAAGATGGAGTCTGATAGATCCGATGTAAAGTCTGTTTCTATCCGATCGAAGGTGAAAGAGTCGGTGACCTTATTATCCTCTAATATCAGACCTTCATCGTTGATCACTTGGACCTTTTTGAAGAAAAGTTTCATTTGTTTACGGAAACTTGTGTCTATCATTTGGTATTGGGTGGTATAAAAGGTTTCTATGGGATTTTGATAATCGTTCAGGTCATATTTTCTATCGTTGTAATAAATGGTAAAAAGCCTATATATTTACAAAAAATAAAAATTAATTAGCGTTTTGATATTAATTAAAAGACTTGTTTTTGAAATAATTTTTGATCTCGTCTGAGCTTTTGCATATCATCCCATTAGAACTATCATTTGAACAAAGCTTCATAATAACTCTCACATAACTAATAAAGGGGTCAGTCCAATATCCTCCAATTTCAAAACTACTATTATCTCCAAAGCATGTAGCATTAGCCATCCCATATTTCCAATAATAACCTTCATCTATGAAATCATTTTCATCACAAACTTTTGTCTCCTTATTCTCTGTGGCTATGACTTCATGTGAAGTGTTATTCACCACCACATTAGAAATAAAAAGTGAAAAATAAGTGGGATCAATGTCTGAGCTGAAATTATTCTCAGTTATGACTTTAAATGCCAAGGTCATATTGGATTTACCAAAGCCAATATAGGGACTGGTGTCTTCAATGTTGGATTGAATGGTAATTGCAGGATATTGCTTCAAAACCAAATCGCTGAGTGCGAATACTGACAATAAAAAAATCAAAAGAGGGAAGGACATCAGACAACCGAATTTTGTGGAAAAACTCCTCTTGCCATAGATCCGTAAAGTCAAGGGAGTTTTGAAACAGTCCAAATGATAGAAAAAGGAGTTCATAAAGAAATGACGATATCTGAAAGAAATTTAAAATAGTTTTAATTAGCACTATTTTTATGATTTATTTGCTTCTAAATTATATCTGTAAAACTTCTCGAAATATAATAAAATTAACCTATTATTGACATTATTAGAGAGCTGTGTTTCAAAAAGCTACAAAATAATTATAAATGAAACCAATTTCTTATTTTTTTCTTTTTTAAAGATTTTAATAATTAATTTCTTCATTAAAGCAATTTTTTAATTTTATTCGGACTCAGACCCACTGCTTTCTGATTCACTGCTCCTTTGTTTGGCTTTCACGTTCTTTGTTTTCTTCGTTTTTTTGGTAGGTTCACCTTTCTTATTAATCGCCTGATATCTGATCATCACCATTTCATTAAGATAATCCATCTAAGGCAAAAAAAATTGATCATATTTCAAATAGAAAATCTCACATGTGATTGTTTGGGCTCGTTTGTATTTTATTTCACAGCAACACCATCTGCAGTTCCACCCTTAGCAGCTGCTCCAGGTTTATTGTTATTCTGACCTACTTTTTTTAATCTTGCCATAGGATTTTCGTATTTTATTTCATCCAATAAAGCGGCTAAATCCCACAAGAAAAAATCAAATATTTTTAATTATCTTTACATCTTCCTCCTCCTTCTCCACTTCCTGCTGGTTTATTTTCCGCATCCACTACTCAAGATACAATGAACATAAGATAAGCTGTGTCATGGCATAAATAAGAGCAGATAAGATCCAAAAGTCCAGCATCAATTAAATCTAACTGTTGGTCAAATACCTATAAAGCATTTATATGTGGATTTAGTCATATTTACTAGATATGCCATTTTAGATTATAACACTTTTTTCAAAGTTTCAATGAAATTATCAAAAAAAAGAGAGAAAAAATAAATAAATTAAATGTGTTTTTTTATTTTTAATCCTTATTTTAATGTTTAATTTAAGCTAGTTGGATCTTCCATTTAGCATAAGCCACTGAGTCTGAAGTGGCATGAACGAAGGCGAAATTGGGTTTAGCTCCACCTGTGACACATCCATTGCATCTGGCCAAATAGTCGCCAGTGTCAGATTGGAATGAATAAGTTCCATCATCATTGTTAATCATAAGCCAATTGCCATAGGATACAGTTGGGTCGGTGACATGAACGAAGGCTGAATTAGGATATGCTTCACCATTCCAGCAACCATTGCATCTACCTAAATATAACCCAGAATCAGCTTGGAGGGCAACTGCACCATTGCATCCTGGGTATAATTTCCAAATAGCAAAACTGTCACCGATATTTCCATGGACTCCAGCGGAATTAGGATAAGCTGCTGACCCGCAACCATTACATCTTGCCAAAGCTAAGCCGATATCAGATATCAAATACACCTTGATGAAGGAGTTTGAGCCAAAACCATGTGATTTGCTGCAAGATTCAGATTTCTTGAGCTGGCTCTTGAAGGATAATCGGGACGAGGCCACGATTAAACAAACCAAGAAACAAACGAGGGAAAGGGATTTCATGTGAGGAGGTGTGAGTTTTGGGGTTTTTATTTTTTATAATTATACAGGATGGGAACGAGGTTTTTATATTAGGACACACAAGAACGAATTTAAACGGATAAATTCATTCAAAATATTATTATCAATCCAGAAAAACCTTTTTTAAAACGAAACAAAATTCCGTTTTTCTTAAAATTTTTGTAAAAAATAAAATAAATTTTCTTAACCAGCTAAAAGTAATTCTGATGGTCAAAGGGAGAGAATGAACGATGAATTTTGATATTTAATAAGGGAAACTTTTTTTTTCCAAATTAAACTTCCATAATTTTTCAAGAATATGAATTTTCTTTTAAAATTGAGTTCTTTTATTTTTTGAAATTATTTGAATAATTCATTTTGAAATTATTTGAATAAATAATGAAGAAAAAAACACTTCGACTCTTTTTCAAGCTTAGAAAAAGCCACCAATTAAAAAACTCGTCATAAAATCAAAGAAAAATGTTTACAAACTGAATATTTTTCTTATAAATTAAAATGTTATAATTTCCTAATAAGAGCTAAAGAATTCAATTTTTCGCTAGTTCTAAAATTAATCAATAAATAAAAATCCCTATTTAATATGTCCAGAATTCCCTAATGTCCCAATTAAATAATGAAATCAACATCTCCGAAAGTTCTTTCAAGATTCTTTCGATCCCCCAAACCATCATAAAGCCTCATCTTGAGCTAATTTCCTCAGTAAAATCCAAAACCGACCTCGATGACCTAAATTCCTCAATGAATAATAAGCCTCCGACAGATATTAAATCCTTTATGAACAAGAACTCCGAAATAAAAAGCATAACTCAATTGAATTCAAAGCATAACAAGGAGTTCATCAAGTCGAAAACCACAGAAATTTCTAAGCAATTAGCCTTAAAGAGCAATCTTGTAGAAAGCCAGAGGTCGAATATATCGCCTGTCTCGAAATTTTCCCATGAATTATTTGATAATAATAACATTAAACCCAATGAAAGCATGCTGATCCCTCAAGAGAACTACCTCGATCAAAAAGACCAGAATGTTGAGAATTCCTTTGATCTTTCCTTTAGGAAAATCACTCATATTTCATTAGATTTCCATCTTGTCCATAGAAACCTCGTGGATTTGAATCTATCCTATAATGAATTGGCTGAATTCCCTAGCCAATTGCTCGAACTCATCAATTTGAGGTTTCTGAAGCTGGATTTCAATAAGATCGTGACTCTCCCGAATGAAATCCTGCAACTTTCCCAATTGGAGTTCTTTTCGATTTCCAATAACAAAATCATCACAATTCCTGATAATATCCTACATTTACAAAACCTCAAATGCTTCAATATAGGGAAGAACTTCCTCAAGGCTATAAATCTCGAACTGACTTGTCTTGAGAATCTGGAGGTTTTATATATATATGGCAATTTATTAGAGACTTTCCCTGTAACTTTCAGAAATCTCATTAATCTTAAGGAATTCGCCTTCGATTGGTTGAATTATACAGTGCCTCCTATTGATACGATCATCAAAAAGTCCACACATTCCCATATTTTCAATAAATTACTATTGCTTTGTAAGGAGATGGAAGCTTTGAAGATAGAAGAGATTTCCTTTATCAACTTCATTCAAAGCCTATCCTTCGACCCCATTGATTTCAATAAATCTGATAGTAAGCTCAGAAACATGCTTCATATCGCCTCACTTAAAGACGATATCAGTGTTATTTATAATTTAACCAAGGAATTTCCTGATTTCCTCAATCAAGTCGATAAGGAAAATCAAACACCTTTGACCTTAGCCTTATTAGAAAACAAGCCTAGAAGCATTCAAATTCTATTGGATCTAGGCGCAGACCCTAGAAAAGGAGGGGGACATCTAGGCTCTGCCTTACATTTGGCAGCTTTTAAATTAGATGTTCCTTTGATTGAGAAATTCCTCAGAAGCGGATGTTCTCCAAATGGGCTTGATTTCGATAAAAACACGCCGTTGCATTTGGTTTTCAGCATTTTTTCAAAGAACGAAGAAGATTCTAAGAGGATTTGTGAATTATTGATGAATTCTGGGTGTAATCCGAATTTGAAGAATAAGGATAATTGGACTGCGTTACATTTAGCTGTGAAAAGAATGCAGATTAAAGCGATTCATTGGGCAGTGGATTATAATAAAAGATTGAAGATGAATAATAATGAAGGAAAATTAATTTTTAATTTTAATAAAAGAGGTGGCACACATAAATTTTCGCCTTTACATTTGGCTACTCATCAGGGAACCATTTCTATTATAGAAGCATTGTTTGAAGGGGATAGCAATATGTTTCTGGAGACGAATTTATATCAGATTCCTAAGGATTTGAGCTATCATTCGTTGCTTATGGTAAAAATATCAAGGAAATTGGAAACTTTATGGTTGAAAATGAAATTGAATAAGAAAAATTCGTTTAAAAACACTCAAATGGAGCTAAATGTCGGGAATATGAAATCAAAGATTGAAAAAACCTTGAATAAACAGAATTCCTCAGTATTTGGAGCTGAAGAATTGAAGAATATCAAGAAAATGAATAAGGAGGAAGAAAAGAAAAATGAAAAGTCATATTTCGTGAAAGAAATTGGCAAGGATTTAAAGATCAAAAGCGATAAGCTAATTCTTCCTAATTTCTTATGTAATATCATGGAAGAGCCTGTAATGGATCCTGATTCCTTTGACCTTTCTGATGGAAATGGTATATTTTTACTTGAAAAACCATACATTTTTCTTAAAAATCAAGAAAATTAATGATTTTTTCTAATTTTCCTAGTGGAAGAAATAGAAGATCTTGAAGAATTCAATGGGACTAGTCTCCTTAAAGCTAATAATCATTTATTTTCAAGAAATATCACTCAAGGCTTTAATAACATCAGTGAACTCAATTCACGTCATATCCATCCAAAATCACATCATCATAAGGACCCCTTGGAACAATTTTTCTTTCAAAGTCCCACCATCGATCAATCTCTTTTCTTTCAAAACCAAGACATAATGAAATCATTGCATTCTTTGAGTTTGAAACATTATTTGCCCGAATTGAAGAAATTCGTGGAGGTGATGCTTGAAAATTCAGTGGCTTTCGATGAGAAATTGAAATATCTTTGGTTTATGAAATTGTTGCATTATCGGATCATCAATTATCATAGGAAATTCGTATCAAAATATCTGCCTTGTTGCGTTTATGTCTTGAATGAATTTTATAACCCATTCGAAAGACTCAAAGATACTACAATGAATTATGATCAAAGCGAATTTATCCCGAATGTATTAATGAAGTTTTATGAGAAATTATTAATAGAAAATGAGGAAAATTTAGGTTTGGAAGAGAAAAATGATAATAAAAACAACAACAATATTAGTAATAGCCATAATAATAATAATAATAATAATAGTAATAATTCTAATATAATGCCTCCTCCATTACAAAATATCCTCAAAAACAATATCGAAGATAATATCAATTTCTTCGATAAAAACCAATTGAAAAATCTAAAACGATATGAAAATTGTCTAATTCTTCAAGAGCTCAACCGAATTTTCTCTGAGTTCTCCTATAAAAAAAGCAAAAGCACTTTGAAATCCATCATCCGGACCCCTTGGATCACTAAACTTAACACCTATGAAGCCATCCAATCGTTATTATATCTCCTTTATTATAAGCCCATTGAGAAAAAGCGAGATCATAGCGTGCCTATACAATATAAAAATACTATATTCCAAAATCCTGCGACTATGAAGGAATATATGGATGATTCTAAGGCTTTTATCAAGACTTTGGAAGAAGAAACGCCCATTAAAAGAACTAATATCAGTTCAATTAAATCGAGATATAAGGAAAACATGATGATGAAAAACCCGTTCGGGGGGAAAAAGACAATGAATTTGAATAAAAAGAACAGTGGAGAAAAAAACTTCGAAAATGTCAATGAAGAAGAAGCGAATGATGCCATGGAATTGCATTTAGAGAAGTATTTCCCTAGCAAAAGCTTCCAAACCCCGTTTAAGGAGGAATTTAAACAGCTAAAAACGGTCTCGGTAAAGAAAAAACTTGGTTGATATATAAAGATGATGAAGTTATTAATTATTAAGCTAATACTATAAAAATTATTTTTTTTTAAAGGTTTTGTTTGATCAAGAGAAAATATTAAAAAAATGGTTTTTTTGCTAAAAACATTAACATTAAAAAAATTCAAAAAAGACGCAAGATTTCTGAATGGCAATAAAATCAATATTTAAATTTCCTTCAGAATTTATTGCAAATTTCACAGCTTATAAGGAAATTTCCAATCCCAGATAAAAATAATAAATAAAAAAAATTCAAACCAACCCCAAAAAACAGCTCAACTTTCATGCCAAGAAGAGGAGGCGGAGGTACATCCTACTAATATTTTTAAAATCACCATGAATTTCCAGGCGGTTTCGGAAACCGAAACTCATCCAGATCAAGATCCACAAGCCAATCTCCACCAAGATCAGCCCCAGTTCATCCCCAACCCCAGTCAATGCCCGTTCAACAAAGAGGTGGCATGATGTCAGGAATGGGAGGAATGTTCATGACTGGAATGGCCTTGGGAGCTGGTTCAGAAGTGGCTCATCAAGGAATGAGAGGATTGATGGGAAGTAGGTTTTATCAGAATTTTAAATAAATAAATGGCTTGATAGGTGGAAAAGAGGGACAACAAGCTCCTGTAGAAAGTGAACAGAATAGACAGAATTTAGACTCAAAACAACAAATGAATTATTGCAGCAATGAAAGCCAATCGTTTGTTGAGGTAATTTTTAAATTTTTTCAATGGAAGAATGTTAATTTTAATTTGGGTGTTGGTTTTTAGTGCCTTAAGAAGAATTCAGATATTTCGTATTGCCAGATGTATGTGGATGCTTTGAAGGAATGCCAGAAGAAATATGGAGTCTGAAAGAAAAATTAACTTTCTTCGTGAATTTTAATAAAACAAATAAATGAAGGAATTTTTTTGCTTTTGTTTTTTTTAATTTTAATGAATTTGAAATTTAAAAATAAAAAATTATTTTCATTTTTAATTATTTCCATTTTTTATAAAAATTAATGAAAAAAAAAAATAAATGAAAAATATCAATAATTATTTAAATTTTTAAAGTATTTATTAATGAATTATTCGAAATAAATAAAATTCCAATAATTTCTTTAATACAATCATAAAAAACATCAAAACACATATTTATTTGAAAAATATAGCTTAATTTTATTAGTTTTTTTACTTTAAAGATTTGCGTTTTTCTCAAAAATTCTCGAATCCTCATCAAGATTCACCATCAAATTCCTCATTTTCCTAATAGTAAGGCTGCTAACGAGCAATTTCGCATTATTTTGCTGCTCCAAAATCGACTTTTTTCTGATAGATTCCTTAGGAGATTGGTGACCTTTGGTTTCAAGTCCGAAGATCAGCGGATCGCTTATGGCAAAGGAAGAATTAATAGACAATTTCCGGTCGAAATTCTCTTTATTTAAGAGAGTCGAGTCTTTTTTAAGAAACTCCTGGTTTGGATTATTGGTTAATTTAGTGAGGAAATAGTTCTCATAATCGATTTCTCTCAGAACGATAAAACTCAGGTTTTTTTCGTTTTTCTCATTATTTATCACGAGAAAATCAAGGATCTGTTGATTCCAGACATCTAAATCTCTAATATTCATATTAATTTCATTTTGGCTTTGATGTTTCGAAGCGAAGCTTTCCTTCACTAGGGAATTCTTCTGTAGATCTAGATATGAAATATTGAAATTCATGAGAAAACATCTAGAAATCAGCGTTTTCATCTCTTCACTAAGCAATTCCTCTTCATTTTTGCTGTTTCTCAGTTGCAAAATGAACTTCTTAAGTTCAATATTCCTGTTTTGAATAATATGATGGAAATTACAATTCAGGATCAAATCAACGATAATTTCCTGAATTAAGTCAATAACTCCTTCTCTGAAGACCTTATCTCTTATCAGGGAGTTTATAAGCGAATGGAATGCGTTAGAAGGGAAATTCGATTCGATTTTAGCTTTCAAAGCCTTGAAAACCTCTATGAGCTTGAGTTGTCTGGTTCTGGATACTTGAAATTTGAAGAATTCGAGCTTTTTAATGAGATCTTCGAAGGTCTTGTCTTTGAAATTATCTATCAATGTCTTGAAATAGGCGAGGGAAATGAACAAGAGGATCATGGATTTGCTATTGATTCTGAATAACACGCATTTTTTATAATTTGAAAGGAATTCGCCAATGGAATTAATTTGATATTTTCTCATGAATTCCTCTAAAGGAATCATTGTAATATCTTCTTCAGGCTTTGAAAGACTAGAGCTGAGATTAGAGAAATTGGAAAATGAGGGAGGATTGGCTTTTTCCTGCAGGATATTCGCTGTTTCTGATAAAGCCAATTGGAAGGATAATCGCTTGTTTTCCTGCCATTTGGCCTTATATTCCTGGAAGGAAATAGTTTCATCGCTGATGTTTTCCATGAATTTCATGAAGAGATCATCGAATATCTGAGGCTTGGAAAGAAGGGAAGTTGTCATGAGGAATTAACGAACAAAAACGAGGGTTTTAATTAACAGAAAATTTTTTGACTAGAATGAAATTTCGATTATTTTATTAAAAAACTTGAATTAATAAAAATCAAGCTTTTATAACCAAAATCAATAATTTTATTAAGAAAAAAATCGATACTTTTCTTAAGAGAAAATCAAAGTTTTATTAAGAAAAAATTAAGGCTTTATTAAAAAAATAAAGGGTTTTATTAAGAAAAACTCACGGATATTTTATTAAGAAAAAATTCAAACTTTTATTAAGAAAAAATCCAAACTTTTATTAAGAAAAAAACAAGGTTTTAATTAAGAAAAAAATCTAGACTTTCCTTTCAAAAAATTTTAACTAAAAATAAAGCAAAATCGCAATAATTTTCGATGTTTAAAGGCGGAGGGGATGCCGGAGGGGGTAAAAGAGGTAAGAAATCCTTAGAATATGTGAAACCAACCCCTAAATTTCTGGCCCAATTGAGGGAAGATGTAGTAAAGAAGGAAAACGAGCAAATTCAGGCAATCACTACTTTGAAGAAAAATCGACCAGATCGAGATAAGGAATATGATATAGAAAACGCGACTGTGGCTAATGAAGAGAAACTCTTGATGATTCAACAGAAAAAAAATGAAAATGAGATAAATCTCCAGGGTTTGAAAAAAGATTTCAGGCCGACTTTTCTTTCGAAAAGTCAGAAAAACAAAGAAAAAAATGAAGATGATGATGAGAGAAAAGGGAAGGAAATAGAGAAAAAGCAGGAAAAAGAAGAAAAAGCGGAAAATTCAGGAAAAAGAAAGGCTTTAACTGATTATATAGAGGATTATATGAAGCAAGGTGATGATAAAATCGAGAAAAAGAAGGAAATCACTCATTTTAAAAGCAAAAAAGTCAAGACTAACCTTCTTTCCTTTGAAAAATAACTCAAGCCTTTTTTTTAAATTTAAATTTACCTATTTTTTTCTTTAAATTTCTTTAGTTTTTCTTTAAATTTCTTTTAGGTTTTTCGTTAAATTTCTTTAATTTTCTTCATTTTTTTCATAAAAAAAATCGTCAACTATTAAAGAAAATATAAATTTTCATTAGAAAAGCCTTGATTTTTTAAAATGGATGCTTTAAAATCGCTGCTAACTAAACGCAAACAAGAGGTCCTTCCAGTTTCCCCCACGAAAAAATGGTTCAAACAAGCCGATCTCGAAAAGGAAAGATTAGACAAATATATCATTGAACAGAAGGAAGTCGATGAGAAGAAAGTACAAGCCCTTGAGCGGAAAATCAAAGAACAAGATGAATTCTTTTCCTGTTCTTTTCCCAGTAAAAAACTCAAGAAAGAGCCGATAGAAGCCATGAATTCGCAATCAAAATCCGAGGAAAAACATTGTGAAGATGATGAAAATAAGCAGAATTTACAACCTCCGCTTCCAAAACATGAGGTGAAAAGGAGATTGAGGAATATAGGCCAACCGATAACTTTATTCGGTGAGGATGAATGGATGAGATATAATAGATTGCGCAAATGTGAGAGTGAATCATTGGATACAGTGGAGAAAGGGCTGGGAGGAGAGGGCAATACTTTCCAGAAGGATTTGAAATTAAATGAGGATGAGTTTAAGAAATTGAAAGATGTTAATGAAGATGAAGAGGATAAGCATTTGCTTGAAAGGTTGAAGGTTCATACCTTTGATTTCGATATTATGAACAATCAGGATTTCAAAAGCAAGAAGAAGATCGTATTAAGTAAGGGAGTGTCGAATCAGAATAAATGCGATGATGTGTATATTTGGTGCAAGAAGATCCTGAATGAATGGGAACTGATGCAACAGACAAAGCAAGAAAAGGAAAAGAATAGCCTGGAAGGAAAACAAGAAGTCGGAATTTATAGGCAATGTAGGAGATATTTGAAGCCATTATTCCAATTGTTGAAGGAAAAGGTTATTTTTTCTTTTTAGAGATTTAATGAATTTATGAGTTTTTAGAGTTTAAATGAAGAGATTTTAGACGCCCTTTATCATATTGTCCATTATTGCATTTTGAGGGAATATGTGAAGGTATGTTTATCAAAAAATCTATTATAAATTCGAATTTTATCGTGAATTAAAAAGGCACATGATAAATATTTGGAAATTTCTATTGGGAATTCGCCTTGGCCAATGGGAGTTACAATGGTGGGTATTCATGAAAGATCCGGCAGAGCCAAGATTTTCTCTTCTCAAGTCGCTCGTAAGCACAATTTTTATGAGATTTTCTTTAAAAATCATATTTTTAGATATTTTGAATGATGAAACCCAGAGAAAATATCTGCAGGCATTAAAAAGATTGATAACTTTAGCCCAAAAGCTCTACCCTAATGATGACCCAACCAAATGCATATGGACCTAAATAAATTAAAGGTGAAAAATTGAATAATTTGGGAATTTCTTGAATACATCATATATTTTATTAATTAATCTAAAGCAAAAATGAATAACTATCTAATAATTTTTTCATGTTTTTTATTAATTAATCTATGAAAAAATAAAGAATATTCAATAATTTATTGAATCCATCATATTTTCTCTGTAAAAATCTCATTTTTTCTTAAATATATTGTATTTAACCACTTAACTAAAATTTGTTCCTTCTGAAAATTAGATTCAAAAAATGGAGAAAACTCTCATCTATCTTATGAGAAAAAAAATAAATATATTTTATTTATTAACACTTGCTCTTCTTTCTTCCTCTATTAATCATTATCGCCATCATCGTCCTTTTTCTCTTCAACCTCTTCATCTCTTCTCTTCTTATGATGATGTTTTTTCTTCTTCTTTTTCTTCTTCTTCAGTTCCCCTCCATTTTCCAAGTCAATTTCCTCAATTTCTTCCTTTTCCTCATTTTCCACAGGCTCATTATCAGCCTCCATCTCCACTGTATTAATATTTGGGCTTTTGCTTGCAAATTTCAAAGCTTTCTCACTTTCTGTCTTTTTAATATCATCTTTATCTTCAGCCTTTTCTTCAGTTGTCATATATTTCCCAGATTTGGCATTCTTCTTATCCTTCGCAATGTCTTCATCTTCTAAGAGATCCTCATAATATTTCCCTGCGAATCGTCCTCCGATCTTCCTTTTGTTTCTAAATTGCAAGATCATGCCCATAGTTGTGAGTATCAACAACCCAATGAAGTAAACATAGAACGGCCAATCTACATAAGGGATTTGTTGGTATGCGATCATTTTAGGCACTGATAATTCATTCGGATAAGAGCCAATATAAATCGAAAGACATTTAATCACTAGATAAGCGCCGAGGAAACTAGTGCCCACTATGACTATATGTCTCCAAATACAAGCTGAAACCATTCCAAAAATGCATCCGAACATCCCCATAATCACATAAAGCAATAATCCAGGGGGGTTTATATTGATTTTATACAAAAAGAGATTATTTACTATAAATCCTAAGACGAATCCTATCCAAAAACCCATGCTCATAAACCCAATCTTCGGTAGACTTGTGCTAATATACCCTACAGCTCCTCCTAATAAAACTGATATCAAGATCATGAGCCATATCGTGAAAACGCCTGAACTTGTGGTCAAAAAGAACTCTCCGAAGACCATCATCAAGAACCCGAATGCAGCCAAGAACCCGACGAAGAAGATCGTTTCTTTGATAATTGCCAACCCCAAGAAACATTCAATGAATCCAATGACGATCATAACGATTCCGATTGGGAGCTGATTATCAACAATGAATTGATATACAGGGTTATATTCAACAATGGGGCATCCAGCGGAACTTTCCCCGATAATCAGGAATTGGTTCTGGTCATTGGTGATTTCATTGATCAAAAAAGGCACTGGCAGTTGGTTTTTCGTGCAATGTACCGTAAAAATAGCCTGATAATAGTTCGCTTGATTCTGTGTGTAGCTATATAGGTCCCCATTCAAGAGAGTGAGTTGAATGCCATCAGAAGGATCATCAGGGTTATTAAGACTATATGCGAAATTTGACAAGGTGCTTGAGGAACTTAAATGGATACAAGAGCTGTTTTCTTCATTCCCTAAAGAGTCTAGTCGAAAGAGAAGAGCATATGCTGACACCCCATTACAGAGCTTTGAAGTCAACCCGCAGAAATTGTAATATAGTCGATAATTTATGTAGTTATCTGTGTATATGTAGGTGAAATCGCTGGAGGAAACCAGAGAATCAAGGGAGAAAAAAGCGTTACTGTCTAGGATTTTATCACATAAGTAGGCCTTGGAAGGAGAATAAAACAATAAGAGGAAGAAAAACAAGCGAAAGATGGATTTTTGAAACATCGGAAAAGACATTTTTGGAGTTTTTTCAGAATTCATAAAGCATTTATTTGAAATGAAATTTCGTTTATTTAAATTTGTTTTTCTGGGTTTTTTGATTTAAATTTTATAGTTTTTAATGAAAATTGCAAGTTATTTTTTAATTTTTTCAAACAGAACAAATATTAAAAAAAAAAAAAATAAAAACAAAAAAAAATACTTAAGGAAAATTAAAGAAATATATAAAAAAAAATAAAATATTGTTGCTCATCAAATTTTAACTAAAAAAAATTATTAAAAAAAAATATAAAAATTATTCGTTTTTTTGATGAAGAAATTTTTCATTTCACTTTATAAATTTTATAAAATGAAAATAATTTTTTTTGAA
>Ga0302320_10015444_pt1 | contig 15684 bp, 11 predicted proteins | sample Bog_T0_3_FD_202130 | JGI IMG/M metagenome (GOLD analysis project Ga0302320, IMG submission 202130) | Peat permafrost microbial communities from Stordalen Mire near Abisko, Sweden - Bog_T0_3 | ecosystem: Environmental > Terrestrial > Soil > Wetlands > Peat | place: Sweden: Abisko, Stordalen Mire... | reverse complement strand
CGAATCCGATCGAGACGGCCTGGGCTGCTCCGAGTGTGATGAGGGCACCGGAGGCGGCTAGGGAGAAGAGCAGGTCCCTTCTGCCAGGTACGTCGAAGGAGTGGATGAGCTGTACCCAGATGAACAGCCCGGCAAGGGGAACCTCGATCGAGCTCAGTTGGCCGACACGAGCGGCGCCGAGGACCTGGAGCACGAACGAAGCGAAGATCCCTAGCACGGCAAGGGCTAGGAGGATCTTCACCCACTGCCAGGGCCGTGACCGCGTGAAGTAGGAGAACAACATGCCGAGTACGGTCCCTGCGCAGGCAAGAACGGAACTTGCAAGGGAGATCTCGTTCACGGCCGCGCACGAGAGCACACCTGTGATGACAGCTCCCGCGGTGGCGAGCCGGAACGTCAGGGAGTTTTCCGGTGCGACGGGTGCGTTCGCCCGCCGAACCATCTCGACAAAGCCCGGCTTAGGAGCGTTTGACACCTAGGGCCCGTCCGATGGGCCGACGGCGCGGGCAAGGCGGCGCCCCGCCGTCAGGCGATCTGTCACCGGGGCGACCACTCGGCGTGTGGGCTCGGTTGTTTCTAGGACAACGGTCCGGCCAGCGTTCATCTGCGCGAGAACATCGCCCATCGCCTCTTCGGCAAGCCTGTCGGCTTTGTCCTGATCACCAGCGAGATTGGCGATGATCCTGACTGGGTCATCGGTTCGCATCTCAGACTCGCGAACCATGAGATCACCTGTGTGCGCGCTCGCGTGCCAGTGCACGCGGCGCCGTCCGTCGCCGTGTTGGTACGGGCGTACGCCGCGCAGATCACCGCTCAAGGTGGGGCGCGGCGTTCTGCTGCCTTCCTTGAGGCTAGGTGTCTCGCGCACTGCTGCACTGTGCGCCCGCGCCTTCGGTGCCACGTAGAGGGGTCGAGGTAGCTCGAGGATCTGATCGCGTGACCACCAGAGCAGACCGAATGGGGCGGCTGTTCCCAGCCGGAGCGTGATGGTGGAGATGACTCCTCGTCGTGGTGGCACTATGACAAGTCGTGCCGGAACATGGCGCGTCAGCAGCAGTGGACCGCCGCTCGTCGAGCGCGGCACGCAGCGCATGGCCCTGTTTCCCACGATCTCGAGCTCGACAGGCGAGCCCGCGACGGCGTCGGTCGAAGACATTTCGCAGATGACCGTGAGACCGGGCGCGACGAATGCAGGGGCTACAAGGCCGAGCAACAGCAAGCCCGCCACCACGGCGCCGACTGTCTGCACCCATCCCGAACCGCTCGCGTGAGCCACTCCCGCCCACACGCACAACAGCAGCGCTGTCCCCGCGATTGGCACTAAGGCTCGCTCGGGGAGTGCCAGATGCCGGAACCTTGGTGTCGTCGGCCTCTTTGCCCGCTTGCCCGACTCCATATCCGGGCGCGAGCGCCTCAGCATCACGGCCTCGGCGAGGGAATCCGTTCGAGGATCGCCTGTATTACGGCGACGCCGGCGTCGAAGGCCCCGACCGGGGCGGCGTCTGTGACGAGGCGATGGGCGAGCACGGCTGGTGTCACTGCTTTGACGTCGTCGGGAAGGACGAAGCTGCGGCCTGCGGTCACGGCGTGGGCACGAGCGGCCGCGAGGAGCCCGATGGCCGCTCTCGGGCTTGCCCCTAGGCGAACAAGAGGGTCCGATCTCGTGGCGCGCACTATGGCAACGGCGTAGTGGGCGATCGCGGGTGCCACCGCCAGGCCAGCCACGGCCGCCTGGGCAGCAGCTAGGCCGACAGGCGTGCACACCGCTGAGAGGGAGGAGAGTGTCGGTTGCGCCCCATGCGAAATGGCGAGCCTCGTCTCGGTGGCCTCATCGGGGTACCCGAGGCGAGTTGCCATGAGGAAGCGGTCCATCTGGCTTTCGACAAGAGGAAAGGTGCCAGCCTGCTCGATGGGGTTCTGGGTCGCCAGCACTAGGTGGGGATTGGGCAAAGGCCACGACTCGCCGTCGACACTGACTTGGCGTTCCTCCATGGCCTCTAACAAAGCCGCCTGACTTCTTGGCGGCGTCCGGTTCAGCTCGTCGAAGAGCACGACGTGGGCGAAGACCGGACCGGGGCGGAAGTCCCATGTGTCAGAAGTCGCAGAAAAGATGGAGACACCTGTGATGTCGGAAGGGAGCAGGTCCGGGTGGCCCTGGATACGAGCAAGACGAGTCCCGATGGAGACGGCGACCGCCTTTGCGAGCATGGTCTTTCCGACGCCGGGTACATCTTCGATCAACAGATGGCCGGCGGCGAGAACGGCTGTGGTCGCGGCGACGACCGCGTCAGTGGCGCCAAGGACGACGGCGTTCAGGTTTGCTTGTAGAGACGCAGCTAGTTCGAGTGCATCGTCGAGTGAAGCGTCCACAGTGGTCTGTCTCACGAGGTCGCCGGTTGTCACGAGGATCTCCTCACACAGAGCGAGCGTACAGCCACTTTAGGTAACTTGTTGCACGGGTATCACCGTAAGGTCCAAGACGAGGCCGAGTCGGTTTGGCCAGTGCCCGGCCAGGCTACGGTGCCGTTAAGCCGGAACCGGCCAACGCCTCGCCTTTCGGTGCCTGGCATGTCCTTTAGCGCCGCTTGTGGCCGGCGCGCCTGCCTGGTGAAATTCACCCTCCGGAGCGGATTTGCCTGTCAAGGAGAGAGCCTGCATAGCCGAAGATTGGAGGAACGAGTCACACCATCGACCGGCGAGAGCCACCGGGTGATTGTGCGAAACGTTGACAGTTTTATTACAGTAATTGACAATCGAGGCTTCGGGCGGCGAACCCCTGGCGTGTAGTAGGCGTGCTGGTGCCGGCCATCCCCCGAAATTCGGTCTTGTCGCGGCAGATCGCCGCGGATCGATCTGATTAGGAAAGTGAATCGGGATGAAATTCAGTTGGCGTCAGCGAGCGGCGTGCCGAGGGGTTGACCCAGACATTTTTTATCCCGTGTCGGATGACGACGCGGACGAGGCAAAAGCCGTTTGTCTGTCGTGCGCGGTCCGTCAAGCCTGCTTGGAGTACTCACTAGCCGCCCGCGAGCGCGAAGGCGTTTGGGGTGGGCTCACCGAGCGTGAGCGCCGACGCATCCTGCGTCAGCACCGTAAGTCCGCCTGATCCGGCCCGGTTTTCCCGCGCGGCTCGAACACGCCGACGCCAGAGGAGCCAGTAGCCTCCGGACGTGGACTTTGACCTGAGCGACGAGCTGACCGCTCTACGCGAGATGGTCCGCAAGCTCGCCCTGGAGAAGGTCCAGCCACGAGCGCGTGAGATCGACGAGACCGGCGATTATCCCGACGATGTGTACGCCGCGTTCCGCGACTCCGGCCTTTTAGGGCTGTGCTTGCCCCTGGACCACGGTGGTTCTGGAGCCGGCATCCTCGGGCTCACCATCGCCGTCGAGGAGGTGGCCAAGTACTCGAGCGCTTGCGCCCTGATGCTCTTGTTGACGCGGCTAGCGACAGGCCCGATCCTCATCGCCGGCTCGGCAGGCCAAAAGGAGCGCTACCTGCCCTCCATCGCGGATGGGACCGAGCGCGCCAGCTTCGCCCTCTCCGAACCCGACGCCGGTAGCGACGTTGTCGGCATGCGTACCCAGGCGACCGCCGATCCCGACAGCCCGGGTGGATGGGTTCTTAACGGAGTGAAGTGCTGGATCTCAGGTGTTCGTCAGGCAGACTGGTACACGGTCTTCGCCAAGACGGGTGAGCAGTCGAGCCGCCGCCACGACTCGATCAGCGCCTTCATCGTTGAGCGCGGCTATGAAGGCGTCTCGGTCGGTGCTATCGACGACAAGATGGGAGCGCGCGGCGTGGACACGGGAGAGCTGGTGCTCTCCCAAGTGCACGTTCCGCCCGAGAACGTCATCGGTGAGGTAGGCGGGTTTCGCCTTGCCATGCTCGGGCTCAACTCAATGCGCCCGATAGTGGCCGCACGGGGCATTGGCCTCGCCGAGGGTGCGCTTATGTACGCCGTCGACTACGTCAAGCAACGGCAAGCGTTCGGGGGGACGATCGCCGACTTTCAGGGCATCCAGTGGGAGATCGCCAAGCTCGCCGTTGAGATCGAAGCAGCGCGCCTTTTGACATATCGCTCGGCATGGTTGGCGGACAAGGGCCACTTCACCCGGGAGTGGGCGGCACATCTGTCGATGGCCAAGTACTCGGCCTCAGAGGTGGCCGTAAAGGCCTCCGGGCTGGCTGTGCAGCTGCTCGGAGCGGCCGGCTACATGAAGGACCAACCGACCGAGCTCCTCTACCGTGACGCGCGTCAGCTCACGATCGTCGAAGGAACCTCGCAGGTCCAGTTGAACCTGATCGCAAGAGGTGTGCTCGATCGCCACCTATGGTGGGACTGAGGCGGAGATGGCTACGACACTCGAGACCGTTGGCGGCTGGCCGGCGATACTTGGAAAGATCCTCAGCGGGCAAGACCTCACGACCAAAGAGGCCTCCCTTGCCCTCGACGAGGTGCTCGAAGGATCAGCCACTCCGGCCCAGATAGGAGCGCTCGTCGCAGGACTGCGGGCCAAGGGCGAGTCGGTCGAGGAAATGATCGGCCTCGTAGGCTCGATGCGGAGCCATGCTGAGCGTCTCGAGGTCGGCGTTGAAGTTGTGGACACCTGTGGAACAGGCGGTGACCGGACCAGCACGATCAACGTTTCGACATTGAGCGCTCTCGTGGTGGCTGGCGCCGGCGCGGTCGTCTGCAAGCATGGCGGCCGGGCAGCCTCGTCGCTGGCCGGTTCAGCCGATATCCTCGAAGCTCTCGGGGTCGTGATCGATCTTGGGCCGGACGGGGTACTTCGCTGTATCGAAGACGCCGGTATTGGCTTTTGCTACGCGCCACGTTTCCACCCGGCCATGCGTTTCGCGGCCCCCGTGCGCAAAGAGCTCGGCGTGGCGACAGTTTTCAATTTCATCGGGCCCCTGGTAAATCCGGCGGGAGCCACGCGCCAGCTAGTCGGCGTCTCCGACCCCGTTATGGCGATCAAGATGCTCCATGTCCTTGAGAGCTTCGGCTCGGTGCATGCGATGGTGGTCTTCGGCCACGATGGTCTCGACGAGCTGACCACCACGGCGCCGTCGACCCTGATCGAGTCGGTACGGGAGCCGGACGGAACCTGCCGGCGCCGTCGTCTCGAGATTGACGCCTCCTCGCTCGGGCTCAAGCGGGCAACGTTGCGGGAGCTTAAGGGCGGAGATGCTGCCCACAACGCAGAACTCGGGTTGAGACTGCTCGACGGTGAGCAAGGGCCCATGCGTGACCTCGTGTGCTTGAACGCCGGCGCCGCGCTCGTCGTCGCCGGGCTTGCTGACGACCTGGCCGACGGGTTCGAGATCGCGTGCGCGGCCGTCGACGACGGGACCGCCCGCAGATCCCTGGACCGGCTCGTAACGGTCTCGAACGCCGTTGCGGACGGTAACGGCTGAGGGGGCTAGCAGCCTCTCGGGGTGATATCGGCTCTCAGCAGGGCTTGGGGTTCCAAGGCTCGGGCAGGTCCTTAGGGTTGTCGAAAATCACCTGGCTTTGCGGGGTGGTCGTCTCAGTGGCATCCGACACGGTGATCGCGCTGGTGGACCCACTCGAAGAAAGGCCAGTTGTGGAAGCCGGAGCATCAGCCGTGGCCGCGGGGGCCCCGAAGGCGAGGAAGCTCGAGATCATCTCGTGCGCGTAGGGCTCGGCCGCCAGCAGCACATCGCTGCCATCGATCGTTGTTCCAGTCGTCGGCAGGACCTCGGTGGCGAGGTCGGCTGAGGCGATACCGCGGAACTTGAGACCGAGAGAGATCATCTGACTGCTTGTGAACCCGGAATCCACCTGAAGGTCGTTCGCGGTCGCCTGAAGGAAGCTGTTGATCGCCAAGATGTTCGGGAACTCGCTGTCGGCTTTGTTGAGCACGGCGTGGAAGAAGGCCTGTTGGCGCTGGATCCTGCTCCAGTCACTCATGCCGTCGTAGTTCCAAATGCCGTCTTTGAAGTAGTAGAGGTGACGGCTGCGGACCAGTGCCAGGGCCGTCGTACCGTTCACTGTCTGGCACCCAAGGGTCGTGACGTTGAGGCCGGAATAGGGGTCACGCACCGGGTAGGGAAAGTCGAGTGAGATGCCTCCGAGGGCATTCACCATGCCCTCGAAACCGGGGAAGTTAGCCACCATGACGTGATTGATCGGGATGCCGAAATCCTCTTGGATCGTCTTCACGAGGAGATTCGGACCGCTGTTGAATGCGGCATTGATCCGGTTCGAGCCTGCGCCCGGGATGGTGACGAAGGTGTCGCGAGGTATGGAGAGCATCTCTACCTGGCGCGTCTTTGGGACAAGTCGAACGACGATGATCACGTCGGAGCGCTGGCCGGTCTCGGTTGATGAGCTGCCGAACGACGACGCCTCGCCTGGGGTGTCCACGAACTGACGCGAGTCGGAGCCAACCATGAGGATGTTGATGGGCGCGCCGGACGTTTCCTGGGTGATGTTCGGCACTTGGATTTTCTTTATTGAGCCGAGCACCGAGTTGACGTAGAACCAGCCGCCGATCCCGCCCACGAGCGCGAGCACTACCACGATCGATAGGACGATGATCAGCCGCCTTGGCCATTTCCGGCCCTTGCTGGCGTGAAGAACTGCTCGGCGCCGCTCTCGGGCGCTTCTCCTGAATCTCATAGGCACGTAGAGCGAGGATACCTACCGCCAGCCTCGATTCCTGGTCGCTCGCCGGGCGTTATTGGCGCTCTTGGAGCTGCCCGGTCAATCCCTGGCTCGGGCCCGTTTCCGAGAGTGGGGGAGGCGGACCGTAAGGCTCGGGTACCGGCGCACCCTTGTCGGAGGCGTCCTCGAGGTCGTCCGGTATGTCCACTGCAGGGTTCTCGTCATCGACGGGGACGGGGGCCGGCTCGGGCACCGGTGGCTTGGACATGTCCGGCGGTCGAAGCGTCATCAACATGCCTAGCCCGACTACCCCGCCGAGCGAGGCGATCTTGCCAAGCTGGTCGGCTCCCGTCGTGCCATAGGTGAGGACAACGTGATGAGCCGTCGGCACGACTGCCATGAGATTGGGCGACGCCGGATAAGGACCGAGGGCGCCGACAGCGTGCCAGTTGGGGAAGTATGGGACCTTCACGAGCACGGGTGACCCGAGGCGGCTGACATTGAAGCTGACGGTCGAATCCGTCGTCTTGGCGTCGGTAACGGTCGTTGGCTTGACGGGGATCGCCCGCGAAGGGGCGACGAGGGTGCCGACTGCTGCCCGGGGCCAGTTCGCTGGCCCGCTCTCCGCCAGCTCTACTGGCCAGTAGCTCTCCTTCTCCCACCAGGCGAGGTTCGTATTGAGCCACTGCTGGGCGGAGGCGCCCGATTCGACTTCGGGTAGATAGTCGAGCGGCGTGACGAGCTGTGAGCCCTTGATCAGGTACAGGTCCCAGACGGGGTCGGTCGGGGTCACGTTGTCGATCTGACCCGGGAAACCAGGTGCAGAGGCGATCTTGACAAGTCCCGGGACGGACTTGGCCGCAGCCTCGTCTTGGGGGGACACGGCGAGGAAGTACCGGACATCTTCGAATTGCAGGTGTCGGATCCCGTCCGCGAGGTCATAGGAGGGGTAAGTCAAAAAAGACACCGGGTTGGAGGACTCACCGGGCAGCGCGTACTCGGCCTGGTCGAGGAAGTGGAAGGGTGTGGTCGTCGAGGACTCGAAGAGAACTCCGTCGATGGTGTCCATGCACCCATCGGTCCAATAGGGCAGTGCCATCGTCGCTTCGGTCGAACCGAACGGATCGGTTGTCTCGGTGATGTACTCGTACTGCAGTCGGCCGCAGCCGTATGTCTTCCCGGCTTGATCGAGCATGCGCACGATTCCCTGGTAGACGGGCCATCCGGACTTTCCCTGAAAGCCGGTGTAGTTCCACGAGACCCAACCGGGCACTATGACCGAACTCGTCGTGCGAAAAACAGGTATCGGGATCCCACCCAATACGCACGAGGTAACGAGGACAAACATGCTCGTAACGACTATCGCCACCGGCGCCTGCCACGACTCCAGCTGCAGCCAGCGGCCGGCTAAGCGAAAAAGTTCTGCGACGCCGTAGGCGGCAAGGAGCACCATGAGGAGGAAGTAAAAAGGCAGCCAACGTCCGTTGTAGACGAACCCGGCTGGTAGCCATTGGAAGCCCGCGACGGCGGCGATGGCGGAAACGGCGAGAACGACAGGCGTCCTCTCGCGCTTGATCAGGGCTATCAATGTCCCGAAGGCTGCGGGAATGATCATCCAGAGCCAGTTCCACGAAGGCAGGATGTTGGACCAGACGCCCGTCACTCGGGTGTAGCCCATCGACGAGCTGTAACGCAGGTCCGCCGCGAAGGGGACGAGCCAGAATGCCGCTAGAAGCGCCCCGACGGCGCCGACCGGGACGAGCACCCTCCAGGTGTTCTTGTTCCAGTGGCCGATGGAGAGCAACACGGCCACGGCGGCGTAACCGAGTGCAGGGACAACGTGACAAAGAAGCGTGACCCCGTACAAGGCGGCCGCCAGCCAACGGAGCCGGCCGGATCGCAAGGCGTAGGCAAGGACACCGAGGAATAACAAGCCGCATGTGAGAGACAGCGAGAAGGAGAACTCGCCTGCCATGGTCGAGGCGATGTTGCCGCCCTCGATCGTGTACGAAGTGTTGAAAAGGAACGGAAGCGTCGCCAACGCCATGAGCGCGGCCACCTCGGTTCTAAAGCCGGCCAGTCGCCCGAACGCCCAAGCTGCGGCAGGCAGCGCAACCAGCCCAAGGACCGTGACGAGCTTGAAGGCAACGGCGTAGGGGAACGGGATCGAGAGAACCGCCATAAATAGCGCCGGCAACGGGAAGTAGAAGACGTAGAGGGGGAAGCCTTCGAACCATTGCGGATCCCAGCCGGTGATCCGTCCCTGCGGTAGGAGATTGTGGATCATGTAATACGGCGTCACTATGTGGCCGGCATTGTCCCCTCCGACGTCCATGCTGCCATTGAAGAGGAGATCAGGCCTCAACTCGGCGATGACGAAGAAGGTCGCCCCGACGATGGCGAGGAATGCGAGCGTCTTCGTTATGGCGCTTCCGGCTGCCGGGCGCGTCGTCTCACCGATGGCCTGCACCGCCGAAATCTACCCGCAGCCAGAGGTTGACAGATTTCGCCCCTGGCTGAGGGGTCGGGACGGGAGGTTCGGGCACTGCAGCCCGCCGGACGATGGTAACCTCAACTCCCTGAGGGGCCGTTGGCGCAGCCTGGTAGCGCGCTTGCATGACACGCAAGAGGTCACAAGTTCAAGTCTTGTACGGCCCACCAAAAAGACCAGCGTAAGGTATGGATCGGTTCGCCTGCTACTGCCGAGCAAACTCCCGGAAGGAGCGAAGCTACATCCAGAGCGATTCCCCATCGCCAAGAAGTCACTTCTGGGCTCAAGAAGCCCGAGAGCGAGCGACCTGTCGCGTCCCCTCTAGAGGGGTCTGTCAAACGCTGCTTTGCACCTTCGCCCGCCCGAAGTGGGAGAAAAAGCCCGTTGCCAGTAGCGGCCTTAGCTGGTCCAGGGGCACGGGGCGCGAAAAGAGATAACCCTGGACGGACTGGCAGCCCAATTCCACAAGAAGACGAAGCTGTTCAGCATCCTCGACGCCTTCCCCGACGGTCTTCAGCTCGAAGTCGGCTGCCAGCTGGAGTGTGCGGCGGGTGAGATCGGCGGCGGCCTGGTCGACGGCGATATCCATCACGAACGATCGGTCCACTTTTAAGCTGTCGACCGGCAACTGGCGCAGGGTTCCTAGGGTCGAGTACCCGGTGCCGAAGTCGTCTATCGCGATTTCCACGCCAAGGTCCCGAAGACGCTGGAGCGTCTCTGCTGCCCGATCGACGTCGGCCATGATCGCGCTCTCGGTCACCTCGAGAGTGAGTCGCTCCGGAGCCAGGCCGGACTCCGACAGCACGCGGGCCACCGTGGACACCATCCTGTCGTCATCGAGCTGGCGGGCCGACAGGTTGACGCCTACCGTCAGTGGCAGCCCCGGGCTCGACAAGGCCTGGATATCGCAACACGCCTGGCGGAGCACCCAGGTTCCCACCTCGACGATCATCCCGTTGCGCTCGGCTTGCGGGATGAACTTGTCGGGCGTCAGCAGACCCCGCTGTGGATGTTCCCAACGGACCAACGCCTCGACGCCAACGACGGCGCAGGTCGACGCATCGAGCACCGGTTGGTAATAGACGCGCAACTCCTCAAACTCGAGAGCCCCGCCCAGTTCGGCTTCGGTGCGCATTCGTTCGAGGATCAACGAATGGACAGACTCCGAGTACAGCTCGAAGCAGTGGCCACCCCGGGTCTTAGCCGCGTGTAACGCCAGGCTCGCTTCTCGAATCAGGCTTTCGCTGGTCGACTCGCCCAGGCTGCAACTGGTTACGCCGAGGCTGGCATGAACCGAAAAGCTCTGACCGGCAATGTCGTAGGGGGCGGCGAGAGTCGCTACCAGTCTGGTGGCCGTCGCCTCGGCGTTCAGATCGTTCGGCGGCCCTTCCAGCAGCAACCCGTACTCGTCGCCGCCGATCCTGGCGATCGAGTCGGCATCGCGTACGGTGCTCCGCAAGCGAGCGGCTACCGACCTGATGATGTCGTCTCCAAGCAGAGAGCCGTGCAGGTCGTTGAATCGTGTGAAATCAAAGAGGTCGATGAGGATGATGACGAGTGATTCGCCGCTGCGCCGTTGGCGCGCTACGGCGCTGTCGAGGTACTCGGTGAACAAGGCCCGGTTGGCCAGGCCGGTGAGACCGTCGTGGAATTCGCGGTGTCGTAACTGGGCAGTTCGCCGCTCGACCCGAGCCTCCAGTTGGCGAGAAAGCGACATGTTGTCGAGCAGCGCCACGACCTGGCGCACGGCTACCACCATGATCACGACTATGAAGGTTGCCTGGGAGAAACGGTCCAGAGATCGGTGAGCTACGGCCCGCCACACGGCGGCCGCGATAGCTCCGGCGAGAGGCAGATACGGGCCTACCACGGTCCAAGTCGTGGATCGCGCCGATCGCTTGCCGGTTGCCTCCGAGTGCAAGTAGTTCCAGTAGGCACCGAGGGAGACGAGGCAGAACCCGAGGACCCACGCAGTGTCGGTGACATTACCCGTCCCGTAGCGGTTCATCGCGGACAGGTAGGCGAACGCTGTGTCGGCGGTCGCGAAAGCGATCAGTCCAGCGGCCACCAGTCGGAAGCTCGTGCGACGACGGGGCCCGGCGCGGGTGGCCACGATCAGCACCAGAGAGGCAACCACGAGGTCGCCGACCGGGAAGGCCAGGTCGACCGCATGGTTGGCGATGCCAGTGCCGGCGCGTGAGTAGATGGTGCTGAGGACCGTTGTCCAGGCGATGAACAGGCAGGAGGACCCGATCAGTGTGCTGTCGAGCAGGTTGCGCAGGTTGGTCAGACCGTGGCTCGGCGATCTGGGGAACGTGAGCAGGCCAACCAGCGCAAGGGGCACAGCCACCAGTTCGAGGACGTTTCCTATCACCGAGGACGGGTCCGGTACATGGCTAATGATCGCGGAGTAGCACCAGATTGCCTGGCTGCAGGCGGCGGCCGCGGTGGCGGCTGCCAACAACGCCCATCCGGTTCGCCGATGACCGAGGCGGACTGCGGTGACCGTGCTTGCCCCGGTCGCCAACACAGCTGCGAGGAGCTGCCCTCCGTTGTCGACCACTTTCGTCGGGTACCGCCCGCCCAGACCGAATCCGACCCAGAGCGCGAAGGCTACCGTGAGCAAGACAAGGCATGCCGTGGCCACCCAGAACCTGGGGACGGTGTTCGAACTCCGGGCCATCAGTCCTTCTCCCCACCGGTGATCTCGGCGATTACCTACTCCATCGACCCAACCCTCCTTCGTCTTTAGCGGCACTCCGCCACTGGGGCCATTTGAGCCGGCGGTTCAACTCGGCTGCGGCCCTCGGCTCGGCAGGTATTACCCTCCCGTTTTAGCACTGACGGGTGCCAAGCGAGCGATGGCGCGGACCGGCGGCGGACCGAGCTTCCGAGCTCGAGATCGGGCGTTGACGGCTTGCCTGAAGCGCTATTTACTCATCACGGTTCGCGCTCGGCCGGCCTGAGCACCGCGTGTCATCGGTTGTCGCAGCAGAACGCGGCCGGGCTCCCACGACCTTTACGCCGCGGGAGTCCGACTACTGCCTAGCTACCTTTCTGGTTCGTTCCGCGACACCCTAAGGTTGTCGATCTGTTGGCGACAGGTCCGGATGGGTACTCGGAGGAAGTCCTGGGTCAGGCGGTGTGTCATCGCCGATGCCTGCGTGCACTAGTGCCTCTTCCATGATGACCGCTTCCTCGGAACTGATCCCTTCGGGGAAGGCCTCTTCGTCGTGAATGGCCATGTCGCCGACCTCGAGCACCTCGTCGCTGTAGCGGCTGCCCCGCAGCACCAGGCCAATGAGCTTCATCAAGATGAACGTGATAAGAGCCGACCAGAAAATGACAAAGAGCGCGGCCCGGAACTGTTCCCACAGCTGATGCGCAGACCCGGTGTACATGAGGCCTGCCACAGAGAAGGGGACGCATGCCCCGTGAGCGGCCGAATAGACCGATTGCGAGGTGTTTACCACCTGACCCGCCGAGTTGAGGTGTCCACAGCCGTACTCGAGCATGTCCGGATCTCCGAAGACGCCGAGAAGCATGCCGCCTGTGAACCCGGCGATGCCGTGGGTGTAAACGACGCCAAGGGCGTCGTCCACTTTCGAGAACGGACGGACCTTTGAGAGGTAGTTCCAGGCTATCCAGACGATGGTCGTGGCGATTAGGCCGACATAGATCGCACCGCGACCGTTGACCCAGCCAGCGCTGGGCGTGATCGCCACCAGCCCGCAGATCATGCCGTTCACGCCGCCGAGGAAGGTCGGCTTTTTGGCTTGGGAGAGAAAGGCATCGAGGGCCATCCAGGTGAGGACACCGACCGCTGTCGCGACGTTTGTGTTGATTACTGCCGCGGCGGCGCTTGCCCCCGCGTAATAGGGGTCTCCGCCGTTGAAACCGTTCCAACCGAGCCACAAGATGCCTGCCCCGACAGCCGCCATGACCAAGTTGTTCGGAATGGCATGTTTTCGGTCCCGCAGCAAGCGGGGGCCCAGCACCCAAGCGGCTACAAAGCCTGAGACACCAGCCGACATGTGAATGACGTAGCCCCCGGAAAAATCAAGTGCGCCTTCCTGGGCAAAGTAACCGCCACCCCACAGCAAGAAGGCGTCCACGCCATAGACGAAGGTCGACCACAGCGGCACGAGGAGACACCACGCGCTGAACTTGATGCGGCCGAGGACGCTTCCGAGGAAGAGCAAGGGCGTGATGGCTGCGAAGACGAATTGGAAATAGGCGAGCGACGAGGTCGGGAAGTGGAACGGGATCGCGGTATTGGCCGCGGAAACTGCTTGACCCTGCTCACCCACGCTGTTTGTGATCCCGCCAGGTTTACCGACGAAGTTCTCAAAGAGGTGTTTTATCCACCCAACTCCGGAAAGCTGTGTCTGTATGCCATTTCTGACGCCTCCACCGATCGAAGTTGCACCAAAACCCATCTTGTAAGACCAGAGCACCCAGGCGACAAGAACCAGCGAGAACCCAGCGAACATCATCGCGAGTACGTTCACCGCCCATTTCTTCTGGACCGTCGAGGCGTAGAGAACCGCCAGGGCTGGCAAGCTCATCAGCCCAACAAAAGTGGCGGCAGTGATCTGCCACGTGTTGTCGCCTGGATTGAGCCAGCCTGGATACGGGACCGGGACTGTCGCTAACAACATATGCACGGCTCGAGTGCTCCTCTCGTAGTCGATGCCTCCAGCTGGTTGCCCAGCCGGCGCCCTCCCGAGTACCGGGTACGACAAGTCAGAGGCAGGCGCCCCCCTGTCGTCACCAGGATGCAGATGAAAAGTTTCGGCGCGGTCACGCCACTATTAACTGTGAGTTAACTGGGTGTGGCGCCCGGCAGGCTCATCAGCAATTGACTCTTGTGTCGCTACGATCTTCGGATCGTCTTAGGCTCGGCTTCGATTAGCGAAGGTGCAAAGGGTGGAGCCGCGCACGACTGTGCCTAGAGCGTCTCCTTTAGGCCCGAGGGCATCGGGGACCAGAAGATGACAAGCCGGGCCGGAAAAGCCGATAATGAACCAATCACGATTCTTCGCGGAGCCTCTGTCGATGTCAACGCCCGGCAGGCAGGGTTAGCTATAGCGGGTATATGGCTGTTGGCCTTCGTTGCCATCATCGGTGTGCTGTTTGTTGCAGGGATCCAGAAGAACGCTCAAGTCAATCGTCTACGCCAGCAGGGGGTCCCCATCGAGGTCACGGTGTCCGGGTGCCTGGGAGAGATGGGAGGCAGCGGTAGCAATCTTGCGGGTTACAACTGCAGGGCAACGTTTTTTCTCGCGGGCCACAGATACAGCGACGCCATACCGGGAAGTGATTTCTATTCTCCCGGAACGAGGCTGAGGGCGATTGTCGTTCCCAAGGACCCAGTCCTTCTTTCCACGTCCAGAGCGCTGGCGAATGAGCACGCCTCGGGGAGGGTGTTCGTTCTTCCGACGGTTCTCCTTGTCGTCCTCGCCGTCATTGGTTGTGCGCTGTGGGTCAAAAGGCGAATGGCCCCCGAGTCTTCTTCGGTGATCAGCTTTGTGCGTCGCGAGGGCGCCCTTGGGCATCTCCCCGGGTGGGGCGGACAAAGGCGCTCGTAAACGGCCGACGGCACAAGAACTAGGCCCGATAATCACGGCACGTCCTATGGGAGGCAAACAACGGCAGTAGGTGGCCTTCTTAGCCTGGCGGCGTGTAGCGCTTGTTGGGCTTAGGGAGTGACCTTCGCGCGACGCCGGTGCCCGCGCGCCGCGCGGGAGATGTTCGCGAGACACCCCCCTCGGTGGCTTCGCGTAGGTCGCGTTGCAGCCGGTAGCTGCGGACGAGGAGCCACGCACTGACAAAGATGAAGGGGACCCCGAAGCCCCAGTAGTGCAGGTTGAAGATGGCGAGCCCGTACAGGGCGGTCACGATGCCCAGATAGAGCCGCTTGCGCCACATCGCCATCGCGAGCATCAAGACTGAGAGCGCCAGGATCACACCGGTCAGGTCGTGATAGAGGGAGAGGCTCACGTGCAAGGTGTTGATCTGGTGGTCCTTGAGGTAGGCCGGGGGATCGTTGACGATCAGGGCACTTATCGCGAGGATTCCAACGGCCGCCGCCACTGGTGCGGCTATCAGGCCGATCAGCCGTTCCTTGTCGTTTGCGTACTTGACGGCGGCTTCTAGCTTCTCGACAGAAGCGGGTTCTCTCAAGGAAGAAGAGACCCGGTCGGCCTCAGCGGGCTTCAAGAAGGCGTTGCGCAGGCGTTGCGAAAGCGGCATCTGTCCAACCTCAAGGTTGTCGGGATCGGGTCCTGCTGGCTTCCGGGAACGTTACCGTCCCCGCATGCGTAAATCGGCAACGGCCCGGTTCTTTAAGCCCTGATCCACCGAAAGACATCTGGCGATCGTCTCTGGGGCACTGAACCATCTCGCATGGGTCGGAGCTGCCGGCGAGGGGTCTGAGGGAGCCTGTGAGGCGACAGTGGGTGCGTGTCGGACCAGGCCCGTGAAGGGCTGGGGAGGACAATCGTCTGCTGGCGCCGGGCACAGGTGGCGGGACGCCGTCGTCGCGCACAGATCAGGT
>Ga0302320_10015443_pt1 | contig 15684 bp, 14 predicted proteins | sample Bog_T0_3_FD_202130 | JGI IMG/M metagenome (GOLD analysis project Ga0302320, IMG submission 202130) | Peat permafrost microbial communities from Stordalen Mire near Abisko, Sweden - Bog_T0_3 | ecosystem: Environmental > Terrestrial > Soil > Wetlands > Peat | place: Sweden: Abisko, Stordalen Mire... | reverse complement strand
CGCCGGCGGCGAACACCTGGATCTGGAATTTGTTGTCGGTCGCCTCGGCCACCGCCTTGGCCATGATCTCCGCACCGCCGTACAGCGTGTCGAGCGATTTCGGCCAGCTGCAGGTCATGCGCCATTTAATGTCCGGCGCGGACTGCGCGATCGCGGGCGCCGCCATGGTGGCCCCCGCAACGCCCGCCCCGGTGACCTTGATGAAGTCACGACGTTTCATTGCATACTCCCCTTGGTGATGTGATGTGTCAGCCTTCTTGCCGAGGCTTGCGCCGAGGATGAGACATCCGGTTTGGGAATGCCATCGCGAACTGGACTGCCGCAACGCAAAAAGCCCGGCCTCCCCAAGGGGAGACCGGGCTCGTGCCCTACGATTTAAGATGCAACGCCCCGGTAGCCGGGGCGCCGGCGCCGGTGAATCAGCCGCGCGTGCGCGAGCGGATCATGAAGCTGTCGAAGGTGTATTCGGCAACCTGCCACCACAGATACTGGTCGGAGCGATAGGCCTGCATCGAGTCGATGGATTTCTTGAAGTCGGCGTTCTTGGCGGAAATTTCCGCCCACAATTCGTTGGTCGCCTTGAGGCAGGCTTCCAGCACTTCGTTGGTGAAGGGGCGAAGCTGCGTACCGCCGGCGACCAGACGCTTCAGCGCCGACGGGTTCTGCATGTCGTAACGCGCGGCCATCCAGGTATTGGCCTGGGCGCAGGCGCTGGTGACGACGGCCTGGTAATTCTTCGGCAGCGAATTCCACTTCTCGAGATTGCAGAACGCGTGCACGGTCGGGCCGCCTTCCCAGAAGCCGGGATAGTAGTAGTATTTGGCGACCTTCTGGAAGCCGAGCTTCTCGTCGTCATACGGCCCGACCCATTCGGCCGCGTCGATGGTGCCCTTTTCCAGCGCCGGGTAGATGTCGCCGCCCGCGATCTGCTGCGGAATGACGCCGACCTTCTGCAGCACCTGGCCTGCAATGCCGCCGATGCGGAACTTGAGCCCGGAGAGATCGGTGACGGTCTTGATCTCCTTGCGGAACCAGCCGCCCATCTGGGTGCCGGTGTTGCCGCAGGGGAAACCGATCACGCCGAATTTCTTGAAGAACTCGTTGCCGAGCTCCATGCCGCCGCCCTGGTACCACCAGGAATTCTGCATGCGGGCGTTGAGGCCGAACGGCACCGACGCATAGATCGCGAAGGTCGGGTCCTTGCCGACATAGTAGTACGAAACGGTGTGGCTCATCTCGATGGTGCCGTTGGAGGTGGCATCGAGCGCCTGCAGGCCCGGGACGATTTCACCGGCGGCGAACACCTGGATCTGAAACTTGTTGTCGGTCATTTCGGCGACGTATTTGGCGAACTCCGTGGCGCCGCCAAAGATGGTGTCGAGCGATTTCGGGAAACTCGAGGTCATGCGCCATTTGATCTCGGGCGAGGACTGCGCGATCGCCGGCGAGGCCACCGCGGCAACCGCGGCACCGCTTGCCGAAACCTTCAAAAAATCACGACGCTTCATTTAAGGCATCTCCTTGTTGGGGGCGTTTCCCGGATTTCCCCGCGCGATTCTCCCGGCGAGGCGTCAGCCGCGTCAACCGAGGTCGCACCGGCGGGCGGTCTTTAACACGGAAGTTGGGCCGCGGAAAACGCGACGAAGGCATGACAGCGCACTTTAAACGAAAGTCGCATACGGGGCGAAAGGCCCGCGCTAGGCGGCGGCGATGACGCCCTGGAGCTGATCGCGGACCTTGGCGCCGATCGCGCGGTAGATCGCCGCGTGCGGACCATCCGGCTCGCTTTCGACCACCGGCGTACCCGAATCCGAGGTGACGCGAATCGACATATGCAGCGGAATTTCGCCCAGAAACGGCACCCCCAGCCGCTCGGCCTCGTGCCGTGCGCCGCCGTGACCGAAGATGTCCGAGCGGGTGCCGCAATGCGGGCACTGGAAATAGCTCATGTTCTCGACGATGCCGAGCACCGGCACGTTGACCTTCCTGAACATCGCCAGCCCCCGGCGCGCGTCGATCAGCGAGAGGTCCTGCGGCGTCGAGATGATGACCGCCCCCTTGAGCGGCACGTTCTGCGCCAGCGTCAGCTGCGCGTCGCCGGTGCCGGGAGGCATGTCGACCACCAGGATATCGAGCGTGCCCCAGGCGACGTCGCGCAGCATCTGGGTGATGGCCGACATCACCATCGGCCCGCGCCAGATCATCGCGGTGTCCTCCTCGACCAGGAAGCCGATCGACATGATCGCCAGGCCGAAGCGCTGAATCGGAATCATCTTGCGCTCGTCGTTGAGCGCGGGCTTCTCGTGAATGCCAGTCAATCGCGGCACCGAGGGCCCGTAGATGTCGGCATCGAGCAGGCCGACCCGCAGACCGAGGTCGCGCAGACCCAAGGCCAGGTTGAGCGCGGTGGTCGACTTGCCGACGCCGCCCTTGCCGGAGGCGACCGCGATGACGGCGGCGATGCCGGGAATTTCCGACTGTTTGGACATCGGCGACACCGGGCTTTGCGGCGGCTTATGCGCGGACACCGGCGCCACGCCATGGGCGTGGCGATGCGGCGCGGGCGCCGGCGCCGCGGCGCCGGGCTTGCGTTCGGCGGTCCGCGCGATCATGGCGACGGTGACGCCAGCAATGGCGCGCACGGCGGCTTCCGCCTGCGCGCGCACGCTTTCCCAGGCGCGGGCTTCCGCGGCGTCGACATTGATCGAAAAGAACACCTTGCCGTCATTGACGGTGATCGCCGACAGCACGTCGGCATTGGTCAAGGGGACGCCGCGCGGCGACGCCACCCTGGCCAGTGCCTCGAGAACCTGTTGCTGCGTTACGCTCACGGCGCATCTCCTGACTGATTTCGGATGCGACCCATAGAGCGGTCCGGCCCAAAAGGCTACCTCGCTCCGACGTCGTCCGCCCGCTCGGTGGGTGCGGCTTCCCTGCCCTCGATGGCGGCCTCGTAGTTCAACTCGATCATGACGCCATTGGGGTCGTTGACGAAGATCTGCCACAGATCGCCGCCGGGAACCTGCCGCGCGTCATATTCCATCCCCTTGGAGTCCAGCCGCCGCTTCATGCCGGCAAACCCCCGGCTGACAAAGGCGACATGATGGACCACGCCGGAATCCGGCTTTTGCGGCTCATCGGTCCTGGAAATATCGACCAGGTGCACCACCGGCTTGCCCTCCGAGTACATCCACGCCCCCGGAAAGGCAAAATTCGGCCGGGCGCCCTTTTCCAGGCCCAGGACGTCCTCGTAGAACCGGACCGTATCGTCGAGTTTCCGGGTCCGGATATTGAAATGGTCAAGCACGCCTACGCTCATGCTCATGCGGTATCACTCCCCTTTTTATAGAAGTCTCTGATCGGACGGCCGACCCTAGCACAAAACCCCGCCCGCCCGCCAAACGGGCCGTTGCCCTTCGCGGGCCAGGGTTTATGGTGCCCGTTCCGCATCCCGGGCGGAACCGGAATCCGCATCGAACCGGCCCTCCGCCGCTCTCCAGAACACGGTCCGGCCAATCCAAGGCCGGCAAAACCCCAAGGTTGCACACATGGCTAAAGTTGCTTTTCTCGGTCTCGGCGTGATGGGTTTTCCCATGGCAGGCCATCTGGTGAAAAAAGGTGGTCACGAGGTCACGGTTTTCAACCGGACGCCGGCCAAAGCCAAGGCCTGGGCGGAGCAGTTCGGCGGCAAGACCGCAGCCACCCCCAAATCCGCCGCGGAAGGCCAGGATTTCGTGATGTGCTGCGTCGGTAACGACAATGACCTGCGGGCGGTCACCCTCGGCCCGGACGGCGGGTTCGCCGGCATGAAGAAGGGCGCCACCTTCGTCGACCACACCACCGCCTCCGCCGAGGTCGCCCGCGAACTCGATGCCGCCGCCACCAAGGCCGGCTTCAAGTTCATCGATGCCCCGGTATCCGGCGGCCAGGCCGGCGCGGAAAACGGCGTCCTGACCGTGATGTGCGGCGGCAGCGCCGAGGCCTTTGCCGGCGCCGAGCCGGTGATCGCGGCCTATGCCCGGATGTGCAAGCTGCTCGGCCCGGCCGGCTCGGGCCAACTGACAAAGATGGTCAACCAGATCTGCATCGCCGGCCTGGTCGAGGGCCTCTCGGAAGGCATCCATTTCGCCAAGAAGGCGGGGCTCGACGTCCAGGCCGTAATCGACACCATCTCCAAGGGTGCCGCGCAGTCCTGGCAGATGGAGAACCGCTACAAGACCATGAACGACGGCAAGTTCGATTTCGGCTTCGCGGTGGAATGGATGCGCAAGGACCTGTCGATTTGTCTGGCCGAATCCCGCCGCAACGGCGCCAATCTGCCGGTGACCGCGCTGGTCGATCAGTTCTATTCGGAAGTCGAGAAGATGGGCGGCAAGCGCTGGGATACGTCGAGCCTGCTGGCGCGGCTGGAACGCTGACCTCGGGCGCGGCGCGGGAGGTTAATTTAACCTCCCGTTAACGTGATTCTTTAGCGCTTTAAGCCGGCTCTTAACGATTTGGCGGCACAGATAGACGATGCAAAAGCCCGCGCCGTCCGCGGGCAGGATTTGTATTGTTTGATGAGTAAACCCGCCGAAAAGCCTGAAGTTGTCCAGCTTCCGGCTCCCCCCGTCGTCGCAGTGCCGGCCAGCACCCGCCGCGCCGCCGCGCAGCGGGTGCGCGAGGCGCGCGATCGGTTAACGTCGACCAGCGGAACCCGCCCGGCCTTCGACCGCGAACTGCTCCGGCAATACGCCCAGACCCGGATCTCGGCGTCCTACGTCGTCATGCTGCTGGTGGTGGCGACCGGCCTGCTGTTCGGCTTCTGGATGCAGCCAGTGTCGGCGGCGGCATGGACCTGCGGCATGCTGTTCATTCATGCCGCCATCAACCGTTATTGCGCGCGCTTCCTCGCCGAAAAGGCCCCGCTCACATCGACCCGCAAGTGGCGAACCCGGTTCGTGCTGCTCGATCTGCTCTATGGCCTGGCCTGGACGGTGATCCTGGTGCACCCGGCCAGCGTCGACGTGGTCTCCAACACGCTGATGATGTTCCTGATGCTGCTGGTGATCGCGGTATCGAGCATGCTCGCCGCAAACCTGCCGATCGCAGCCCTCGCGGCCACCGTGCCGGTCACGGTGGCGATCGCGCTGAACTTCGTGCTGAGCGGAACGTTCGATAACTACGTGCTGGCGGTGCTGGCGCTGACGGCGGAGGGCTATTTCGCGCTGCTCGCCCACCGCCTGCATTCGACCACGCTGGCGACGCTGGAGGCGCGCGCCGAAAAGGACGCGCTGATCGGCGAACTCGAGCAGGCCAAGGCGATCTCCGACGAAGCCCGCCACCGCGCCGAAGCCGCCAATGTCGCCAAGTCGCGGTTCCTGGCGCAGATGAGCCACGAGCTGCGGACGCCGCTGAACGCCATCCTCGGCTTCTCCGAGGTGATGAAGAGCGAGATCTTCGGCGCGCATGCGGTTCCCGTCTACAAGGAATATTCCGCCGACATTCACAATTCCGGCGTGCACCTGCTCAACCTGATCAACGAAATCCTCGATCTGTCGCGGATCGAGGCCGGCCGCTACGAGCTCAACGAGGAAGCGGTGTCGCTGGTCCACGTCGTCGCCGACTGCCATCATCTGCTGAAACTGCGCGCCTCCAGCCGCGGCATCACCATTCACGAGGTGTTCGAGCAGGGCATGCCGCGGCTGTGGGGCGACGAGCGCGCGATCCGGCAGATCGTGCTCAATCTGTTGTCGAACTCGATCAAGTTCACGCCGCAGGGCGGCGAGATCTGGCTGAAGGTGGGATGGACCGCCTCCGGCGGTCAATATCTCAGCGTCAAGGACACCGGCTCGGGCATCGCCGAGGACGAGATTCCCGTGGTGCTCGCCTCGTTCGGCCAGGGCTCCAATTCGATCAAGTCAGCCGAACAGGGCGCCGGCCTCGGCCTGCCGATCGCGAAAAGCCTGATCGACATGCATGGCGGCACCTTCACGCTGAAGTCGAAGCTGCGCATCGGCACCGAGGTCATCATCACCTTCCCGCCGGAGCGCGTGATGTCCGCGCTGGCGCCGATGGCGGAGGAAGCTCCGCCGCTGCAGCCGGAAACCAGCCATGCCGCGACGCCGGACGAGAAGCGGCGCGCCCGTCACAAGCCGATCATGAGCGCTGGCACCGGCTTGTAAGGAGCGCTTGCGCAAAACCACCGAATACGCTTCACCCTTCCGAAATGAGCATCGAAACGCCATGCATCGCCATCTGCATGATCGACCCCAGGACCAGCCTTTGTTTGGGCTGCGGCCGCACCTTGCCGGAAATCGCGCGCTGGCATCGGATGGAGAGCGCCGAGCGGCGGGCGGTGATGGCAGAGCTTGCCGCGCGCATGGCCGAGGCCGGGCTGGTGCCGCCCGCGGCGCGTCCGAAGACCGGCTGACGACGATTTGCACGGGAGGCCGGCCATGAGCCGCTTGCTGCTCGTGCTTCTGGTGATGGCGGCGACGGCGGGTGCCGTGGTCGCCTACAAGGATCCGGAACAGGTGGCGCGCGCCACCGACACGGTCTCGGAACTGCTGCGCAAGCGCGCCGCCTCACCGGCCCGCGCGGTGCAGATCCCGCGCACGGCAAGCGGCGAGTTCGCGCTGAAGGCCCGGATCAACGGCGTCAGCGCTCCGATGGTGATCGACACCGGCGCGACCTCGGTGGTGCTGACCTACGAGACCGCCAAGGCCGCCGGGCTGCCGCTGGAACTGCTCGAATATGACGTCGACGTCGAGACCGCCGGCGGCCACACCCGGGCGGCCCGTCTCACGCTCGACCGCCTCGCCATCGGCAAGCTGGTCGAGCGCTCGGTGCCGGCGCTGGTGGTGCCGCAGGGACAGATGAAGACCAACCTGCTCGGCATGAGCTTTCTCGACCGGCTGGAAAGCTGGGACGTGCACGCCGACCGGCTGATGCTGCACGGCTATCCGTAGTGCTGACGATGTGAGATAGGTGAGTCGCTTGCCGCCCATGCTTCGAGACGCTCGCGTTGCTCGCTCCTAAGCATGAGGTAGTTGTGTTTCAGCACGTTAGACCTCATCCTGAGGAGGCCACGAAGTGGCCGTCTCGAAGGATGGCAGCATGCCGATTTGTGATTCCAGGTACTAGCTTCAGGCCGCGACCGATGCCGCTGCGCGCGGCTCGACGCGCGCGATCGCATCGCGCAGCACGCTGACACCAGCCCCCGGCCCGACGCCGTTCTCGGCGAGATGGCGGCGGAACGCCCGCGCGCCGGGCACGCCGTGAAACGCGCCGACGAAATGCCTGGCGATCGAATGCAGCCGCGTGCCGGCCGCGAGTTCGGCTTCGATATAGGGCATCATGGCCTCGAACACGTCCTGCATCGAGGCGTAGGGCGCCGGCTCGCCGAACAGTTCGGTATCGACCGACAGCAGACGCCACGGCTCGTGATAGGCCGCGCGCCCCAGCATGACGCCGTCGACATGCGCCAGATGCGCCCTCGCCTCACTGAGGCCGGCGATGCCGCCATTGATGATGACGGGCACGTGCGGCATCGCCGCCTTCAGCCGATAGACCCGGTGATAATCCAAGGGCGGGATGTCGCGATTTTCCTTCGGCGACAGGCCGTTGAGCCAGGCCTTGCGGGCGTGCACGATCAGCGCGTCGGCGCCGGCGGCCACCACGCTGCGCGCCAGTTCGTCGAGCGCGGTTTCCGGATCCTGGTCGTCGATGCCGATCCGGCATTTGACCGTGACGGGAATGCCGACCGCGCGCTTCATCGCTTCGACGCAGGCGGCGACGAGTGCCGGCTCGGCCATCAGGCAGGCGCCGAAGCGACCGTCCTTCACCCGGTCCGACGGACAGCCGACATTGAGGTTGATTTCGTCGTAGCCGAAATCCTCGCCGATCCGGGCCGACGCCGCGAGGTCGCGCGGATCCGAGCCGCCGAGTTGCAGCGCCACGGGATGTTCGCTCGCGTCGAAACCGAGCAGCCGCGCGCGATCGCCATGCAGGATGGCGCCGGTCGTCAACATCGCCGTATAGAGCCGTGCCCGCCGCGTCATCAGCCGATGGAACACGCGGCAATGGCGGTCGGTCCAGTCCATCATCGGGGCGACGGAAAAGCGGTGGGCTAACATATTGTTCTCAATCTGATTTATCATTTTTGTCGGTCCAATCGAGTTTGGTCCGATGGAGCGTTTACCTTCATTTCAACGGCGAGGTCAGATCACTCGATTATTTGCACTTATTCTCAGCCGACCTGCACTTCCCCCATGATCGCAGACAAGCGTGCGGGCCCGGACCAGTTCTCGGACGACGAATTGGTACCCGGCCTACGCGCACCGGAACGCCAGAAAAAACGGAACCCTTGAGCAGCCCAAACATCAGGTCACCGCTCCACGCCACAAGCGCCATTTGGATTTGGCGCAAGCGTCCGGATCTAATCGTGCACTAAATGACCGACGTTCCTTTGCAAAACCAGCATCGGCAATTTGAGGATTTGCCGGCCGGCGAATTGCCCGCTTACTTCTTCTCCGGCAGCTTATGGCCGTTCGCAGCAAATGCTTCACCAAAGGCGTTCCGAGGACCGCCGCCGGCCGGATTCTGGTGACATGCGCCACAGGCTTTTCCTGTTTGCGCGGCGTATGCGGGCAACGCTGCGGCCGGTTTAGAAACGGAGATCGCCGCTACTCCACCCACTGCCAACGCAGCAATGATGGCCCCTAGACCTCTAAATTGCATTTCCGATCTCCGCTGTCGAAATGAACATCAGGCATCTGGCCTAAAAAGTCTACCTCGGTCAAGATCGCCGCTCAAGCTCGGTACGCGAAGGCCCCGCTCCAGATTCATGATTGGTGGTCGACCTTGTATCGCTCTGGCGCAGTAACCGTACTTTATTGGCGAACGGAACTTTGAATTTCAGACAACGTCTGTCGAATAGCATCGCGCAATGATTTATCCCAAATTGGCCGGTTCGAAAGCTCTGGCAACGTTAGCGCACGCTTGAGAACCCTTGTGGCTTCAGACTGCTCGCCATGTTTATGGAGGAAGTCGCCATAGAAGAAATTCGCATCGAGTCCGTTCGGCGCGTTCCTTATCGCTTCCTCAAGATAGTGGCGAGCCCGATCTTTGTCGCCAAAGCCGATCGGGAATCCGGGGACCCGATCATACAGCAAGCCAAGGGTCGTCGGAGCACCGGCATCCATTGTTTCGGGGTTGGTCTTTTCAACTTTCTCCAAAATGTCGCGCGCGCGCTTTGCCAACTCCAGAGCTTTGATGGGGCTGCCGTTGTCGTTTGCCATGGAAGCCTGTTCACCGGTGATGATTCCTAGCCAAACAATTGGATCTGGGATGTCTTCATACTGCTCAGCAATTTTTCCGGCACGTTGCGCCAGGCTTGCCATTTGCTTTTCCTGATCATCGCGATCGCTGACCAGGAGTTTTGCGTGCTCCCAATCGTGGGCCAGACGCAACAGCTCGGATTTGAGCGAGGTGGCTTCTCCGGCGTGACCGCAGACAATACCGACGACCAAAAGCGTCGCGATTGCAGTAACGAATGCAACAAGCCGTTTTGACACCGGTTTCCTCAGGCTAATTCCGAAACTTCATTGCGGCAGGCGATGGCTTCACGTCCATCGACGTAGGCCCGATAGGTGGACGCCCGTTGCCAATTCAGGGCGCCGGAATGCTCCCACATGCATGGCGAGCAGACCGGAGAACAGGCGGGGGTACGCCGCCAATTTACAAAACACGGTACGACGCAAGCTGTCATTGCTGTCCAGGAGCAGCAGGCTCCGTGCCATGAGCCGCGGCATCCGCCCTATCCGTCGATGGCTCATGTCGTACATCTTGAGATCTCCGGCGGCGAGAGCCGTTGCAAGGCAATTCGCCTGTCGAAACGCCAAGCCGAGTCCTTCCCCCGTCACCGCATCAACCGAGCCGGACGCATCGCCCACCAAAGCGATACGACCGCTGACAACCGAGCGCAATCTAGCGGACATCGAAATTGCGCCGCGCGTTGGACCGACAAGCTCTGCACCACGGAGATGGTTTGCAAGCGCCGGAAACACTTCGGGCAGGTCTGAAGCCCTGCTCTCCTTGGTGCTGACTACCGCAACGCACACTTCGTTCGCTCCAATTGGAGTCACATATGCCTGACAGTCCTTGCGCCAATAGACCTCGACAAAATCGGTCCAGGGACGAATGCGGTAGTGTTGGCGAATCCCGATACGACGAACACCACTCCAGGCAGGCGGGCCCAGTCCAGCCCACTGCCGTACCCTGGAATGGAAGCCATCCGCACCGACGATCCAGCGAGAGCGAATCGTCCGGCCGCCAATCATCGCTCCTGTGGGATCAAGACCTTCTATCGGCCTTCCCCATAGTCCCACGACGCCAGCCTGCTCCGCGCGGTCAACCAGGATCCGATGAATTTCGGTTCTGCGGATGCCCAGGCCGAAGCTGCCAGGTGGAAACGACGCTTCGGCCTCGAGTTTGTCGTCCAGAAACCGTATGCCGCGGAATGCAGCACTCTGTGTGCTTCCGAGATCCACGCCGATCCGTTGCAATGCCGCAAGCGCATCGGGCATGAGACCCTCACCGCAGGCCTTGTCGATGGGAGGTTGAGCGCGATCGGCTAGAACAACATCGAGACCCGCTTGACGAGCAGCAAGCGCCGCAGCAAGGCCGGCTGGTCCTCCACCAATGACCAGCACGTCAGTCTTGGATGGTACCAGGCCAGTGCTCACCATTTCAGCAAGATCATTTCCAGACAGAACCCCGGGCCCATGGCCATCAGCACACCGAGGGTCCCTGGCGCGGGGGTCGCATTCATTAGTACTTCCTCGAGCACCAGCAGCACCGAGGCGGACGAAAGATTGCCGAATTGCCTTAGGCAATCCCAAGACTTCTGCAGTTCGCTATCCGGCAATCCCAGCGAGCTCTGAATCGAGTCCAGAACTTTTGGGCCGCCCGTGTGAATTATCCAATTTCCGATGTCGGCACGAGTAAGCTGGTATTGCCCCAAAAACGCGTCGATATCTCCAGAGAGCCTTCCCTTGATAAGATCCGGCAACTGCGGCGACAGGACAATTTTAAAGCCCGCTTCGGAGATATCCCACCCCATGATCTCTTCCGTGTTGGGATAGAACACCGAGCCGGTTCCGAGAATTTGCGGGCCCACACGTGATGATTCGCGGGAGTTCCTTGAATTTCGGTGCGCAGTCCTTGCCCCCCTGACGATGACCGCCGCAGCGCCATCACCGAAAAGGCCGGATGCAATCAAGTTGGTCGTCGAGAAATCTTCCTGCTGCACGGTGAGCGAGCATATCTCAACGCACAAAATGGCCGCCGCATGATCCGGATAGGCAAGGGCATAGTCTGCAGCCCGCGTCAGTCCGATCGCGCCGCCCGCGCATCCCACCCCAAAAATCGGTGTGCGCTTGATATCGGACCGCAGCGTCATTCGATTGATCAACCGCGCATCCAGGGAGGGACTTGCGATACCTGTTATCGACACCACGAAAAGCGCATTCAGGTCTTGCCGCGACATTCCTGCGCGGTCGAGAGCTGCGTCGATGGCGCGTACCCCCAGATCTTCCGCCGCCTCCAGCCACGCATCATTGGCCTCGCCCCAAGTTGCGAACGGATACCGCTCGAGCGGATATGCCACATGACGAAAATCGACCCCCACGCGAGAATGGAGCCAATCCAGCTTTTCCGGCTCTTTTAGCTTGTCCTTCCAATAGCTCTTGATTGCTGCAGTTATTTCGTTCTGAGGAAACCGGTGCTCTGGAACGGCGCTCGCTACACTGGCTATCCTCACTGATCTCGCCTTCCGCTCCGGGCGCCTCGTTCAGCTTCCTTTGATACGTTCCTGTTCGAACGGCTGCGCAGATTTCTCACGTCGAATTCTCTCCTGGAATTTATGGCGCCTATCGCGCGTATTGGCCCCGCGGCCTGGATTACATCGACCGGAAGAGGCGCTGGCCTATCTTGAGAGCCTCGGACCAGAAGCTGGCCGAGTTATGGATCAAGTTCACCGTCTGATCGAGGGCAGATACAAACCGATCGAGTTGCGCATCCGAAATCGTAAGCGGCGGCGAAATCTTCAACACCATGAAATCGTTGCCGCAAACCTGGCTCAGGATTCCATGATCCCTGAAGAGGTGCATCACCAGCATTTGACCGAATAGCGCCGGGTGAATCTTCCAGAACGCCTCGAAGGCGATTCGCAGTTTCAAAGTCTTTGGCCGTTTGAACTCGACCGCGTTGAGCAGACCGACCCCGCGCACCTCTCCAAACATTTCGTATTTTTCCAAACGCTCGGCGAGGGCACGCCGGAGCCGTTCACCCGCCATCGCCGCACGTTGACCAAGCTGCTCATCTTCGAGGATGTCGAGCGTCGCCAGGCCCGCGCGCATGGAAAGGCTGTTTTCGCTGAACGTCGAGGTATGGACAAGCGAGCGCTGAATTGAACTATAGACCGACTTGCAGATCTCATCCGACATCAGGACCGCACCGCATGGAACAAGTCCGCCGCTGATCGCTTTTGCCAGCACCACCATATCGGGCTCGACGCCAAACTGGTGCGCAGCAAGAAAAGAACCGGTCCTGTAGAAACCGGTCTGCACCTCGTCCAGAACAAAGAGCGTCTTGTACTTTCGGCACAGCTTCTGCACCTCGGCGAGGTAATCATGCGATGGCAGGACAACTCCAGCCTCACTCTGAATCGGCTCCAAAATAAAGGCAGCGAAGGTCCTTGTGGCGAGCTTGAGCTCCAGTTCCTGGGTATTGCCGTATGGAATAAATTCAGTGTCGGGCAACAGCAGTCCGAATCCCTTCCGCCAGAAATCGTTGGTCATCAGGGAAAGCGCGCCGCAGGTCAGCCCGTGAAACCCACCCGAGGCACCCAAAATGGCGGAGCGGCCGGTATGCGCGCGAGCAAACTTGATGGCGGCTTCGACACCCTCACTACCTGAACTGCCAAAGAACACCTTGGAAAGCCGACCTCCAGCAAGTTTGCAAAGCCTCTCGGCAAGTTGCCCCGCAAGAACAGGCACATGGCTCTGCAACATCGCAGGCCCCTCTTTATCAAGCTCATCCTTGATGGCAGCGATGGCGCGCGGATGATTGTGTCCGATATTGTGGACGCAATACCCGGAATTGAAGTCGGTAATGATCCGGCCGTCTGCGGTATGAAGCTCGGCGCCACTGCAGCGCGTATAGGTCACATTCATCTGCAAGGCGTCGAGCAGCCTGACCCATTGCGGATTGACGTACTGCGCGTACAGGTTCTCGCCAACGTCCGCGTCAGGCATTGTCCGAAGCATGAAGACCTCTTCAACTCTTACCGGCGGTTCGTATTCGCACCGGAACTTTAACCGCTCGCTGGCCGGTCGTGTCTGCTTGCGGCGAAAAACGGACACGGGCCGAACACACTTGACTGAGCCTGAAAAAGCTCCCGCACAACGCAGAACGGCAGCCCCCAAGCGCGGCAAACAGCATGTTGTTATCTTGCGAACTCGGGTGAAAGCGCGGGCGCTTGGTGTCGATTCTCAGGCCACGCTATGATCTTGCCGCTCCCGCCTCGCTCGCGGCCCGAGCGAAGACCCCGGGTGTAGGGACCGCTTGATGCACAATTAAGGCCGCTTTCATTAGCGTATTTTGGAATGATTCTAAAGCAGAAAAACTTCGCAAATTGAAGAAATTGGCGGATCGGACCTCACGGCAATCATTGGCGTTCCCGGCGAGGAACGCTGCATCAAGCCTGCTACACGGAAAAGTGTAGTCGGGGTGTCGGATGGCTCAATTTCAACGAGTGGCGGCTTTTGCGGCCACGCGTTCACAGGGCTAAAGATACCCCAGACTGAGCCCAACCCGCCGGATATGTTTTGCAATGCTATCCATCATCATTCCGGTTTTGAACGAACAGGAATCCATCGGTAAGAGCCTGGCTGCGCTGCAGTCGCTTCGACGACGCGGCGTCGAGGTGATCGTGGTGGACGGCGGAAGCACGGACACCACCGTTGCCCTGGCGCAGCCGCTTGCCGACCTGGTGCTCGACGCGCCTGTCGGCCGAGCCAGCCAGATGAACGCGGGAGCCCGGCGGGCCCAAGGCGAACATTTCCTGTTCCTGCATTCGGACACCGCCCTGCCCGACCAGGCCCCGGCGCAAATCTCCGTAGCGCTGAACGAAGGCAAACGGATATGGGGACGCTTTGATGTCCAATTTGACTCCCCGCTCCGAATCCTTCGCCTGGTCGCCTTCATGATGAACGGGAGGTCCCGTTTAACCGGGATCGCGACGGGGGACCAAGGAATGTTCGTGCAACGAGGGGCCTTCGAGCAGGTCGGAGGATTTCCCGAGATCGCGCTGATGGAAGACATCGCGCTTTCCAGATCATTAAAGCGTCTGTCTCGACCTGCGTGCCTGCGCGCGCGGGTGACGACGTCTGGGCGCCGTTGGGAGAAGAACGGAGCGCTTAGAACGATCCTGTTGATGTGGCGGCTGCGCGCGGCGTTTTTCCTGAATGCCGATCCGTCACGTCTCGCCGAAAGATACAGACATGCCCGAAAGCACGGCTGATGCCGTCCAGCTTGCCATATTTGCCAAGGCGCCCATCGCGGGATACGCAAAGACCAGACTTATCCCAAGACTTGGGCCCGAGGGCGCCGCGACGCTTCAGGCATATCTGTTCCAACGGACAATACGGACCGCGCTCGCGTCGCCGCTTCGGCCCATAACACTCTGGTGCGCCCCGGATTGCAATCATCCGATCTTTCGGTCGGCCAGGCAGGAGCATGGTATCGCTACCCATGTCCAGGTCGGTGACGATCTTGGCGAGCGCATGTTCGGCGCCTTCGAGTTGCTGACCCCGCGGTCTCCGGTGCTGCTGATCGGAACGGACTGCCCAATCCTGTCTGCGGATTATCTGACGCGCTGCGCCACGGCGCTGGCCGGCGGCGCGGATGCGGCGTTCATTCCCGCCGAAGACGGCGGCTATGCGCTGATCGGATTGAGAAGACCGGTTTGGCGGCTATTTGAAGGCATTCCGTGGGGGACCGGAGACGTGATGCGGCTCACGCGCGATCGACTGCGCGAAAAACATTTGAGCGCGTTCGAAACGGACCAGCTATGGGACCTCGACACGCCGACCGACTATGACCGCGCGAAATCTGCAGCTCTGTTGAGCGATCCCGCGGCTTGAGGCCGCCGCAGGCCACACACGATCATCATCTAGAATTCAAATCGCCTCATGAATTTTCGGTCGATCCAGTCCTTCCAGCGCCACACCCAGCGCCCTTCCGCCGACCATCGTCCGCGGGATGCGACCGCGTACTGGTCCCCGGTGGAGATCAGGTTCAGCCATTCTCGCTGCGGCAAAAACGGTTTCAAAGACAGGCCGTGCGCCATACGCTGAAGGTTCTGGGCCAGCACGGGGCCTTGCCGAACCGCCATGACCCCGGATTTTGCCCGCGGCGTTTCGATCATGGCGGCCGCGTCTCCTGCCGCGAACACCGCGGGATGCGAGATCGACTGAAGGTGCCGGTTGACCGCGATGTAGCCGGCCTCGTCAGATGCCAATCCCGATCCGGACAACCAATCCACCGGGCGCACCCCGCCCGCCATGATCAGTACGGAAAATTCGCGGCCCAGGGTTTCGCCATCGCTGCCATCGGTGTCGGTTCGGATGTCTATGCCAT
>Ga0302320_10015441_pt1 | contig 15687 bp, 8 predicted proteins | sample Bog_T0_3_FD_202130 | JGI IMG/M metagenome (GOLD analysis project Ga0302320, IMG submission 202130) | Peat permafrost microbial communities from Stordalen Mire near Abisko, Sweden - Bog_T0_3 | ecosystem: Environmental > Terrestrial > Soil > Wetlands > Peat | place: Sweden: Abisko, Stordalen Mire... | reverse complement strand
CCAGCAGGCGCCGTCGGAAGCGGAACACTTCGAAAGCCGCACTGTGGCACTGTTCAACCGCGGAGTGCCGAGCTTCGCCGTCGACACCGAGGGCACCCTGCACACCGCGCTGATGCGGTCGTGCACCGGCTGGCCGTCCGGCACCTGGATCGACGAACCACGCCGCACCGCGCCCGACGGCTCGAACTTCCAGCTCATGCACTGGACACACGTGTTCGACTACGCGCTCGCCTGCGGCGACGGCGACTGGCGACAGTCCCAGATCCCCACTCGCAGTGCGCAATTCTCCAACCCGCTGATCGCGGTCCGGCCACAACTCGGCCGGCCACACGACAAGGCGCCCCGGCTGGCGCCGGTCGGCTCGCTACTACAAGTCGAGCCGGCCGACTCGGTGCATATGGGCGCCCTCAAGGCGGCCGGTAACCCCATGGCAGCCGGCAGCGCAGCGTCCGTCGACCCCGGCGCGGTAGCGCTGCGTCTGGTGGAAACCACCGGTGCGGGTGCCCGCGTCGCGATCGGGACCGAGCTCGGCAAGGTACGCAGTCTGCAACTCGCCGACCTGCTGGAAAAACCGGCGCAGCGCAAACGATCGATCGACCTGCACGGCTATCAGGTGGCCACCGTGCTGGCGCGGGTTGAAATGCCTTGGGCAGCTTCAGCTTCCGGAGCCACGCTGGCTCCGCATGCCGAGGCCGCCCAGCCGCTCTACGCGCGCTATTGGCTGCACAATCGCGGCCCTGCCCCCCTCGGCGGGCTGCCGGCAGTCGCCCACCTGCACCCGCAGCGGCTGACCGCCAAGCCGGGCGGCGAGGTGCTGCTGCGCCTCGTCGCGGCCAGCGACTGCAGCGACACAGAGCTCGGCGGCGAGGTGGCGGTGGTGTGCCCCGCGGGCTGGTCGGCCACTCCCGCAGGGCTGCCGTTCACGCTGGGCAGCGGCGAGCACCTCGAAACCGATGTGTCGCTGGCTATTCCGGCTCGCACAGAGCCCGGGCTGTATCCGGTGCGGGCGCAACTGCGTATTACCGGGGATAAAGTGCCGGCCGCCTGGCGTCAAGTGGTCGAGGACGTGTGCATCGTCGAGGTCGGTGCGGGCCACGAGTCAGACTTGGTTTACCTGGCCGACGGACCCGCCGAGATCACGCTGGCCGCCGGCGACACGGCCCGGCTGACCGTCACGATCGGTACGCACGCACGGGCCGACTTGGCGCTGGAGGCGCACCTGATCAGCCCCTGGGGCACCTGGGAGTGGATCGGCCCGGCCGCGCTTGGCGCCGTGCTGCCGGCCAGCGGCACGGCCGAGCTCGGCTTCGACGTGGCCCCGCCGGCGTGGCTGGAACCCGGCCAGTGGTGGGCGTTGGTCCGGGTCGGCTGCGCCGGCCGGTTGGTCTACTCGCCGGCGGTGAAGGTGACCGTGACGTGAGCGCGCATCCGGTCGCAACCGTCGCCGGCACCCCGATTCCGGAAACCGAGGTCGACGCGCGCGAAGCGCGGTTGCGCAGCGGTCGGCTCGCGGCCGCGCTGCCGGCCAGCGGCACCAGCGAGGGACGCCAACTGCGGCGTTGGCTGACGCAGCTGATCGTGACCGAGCGGGTGGTCGCCGCCGAGGCGGCCGCGCGCGGCCTGACCGGCGAGGGAGCCCCTCCCGAGGCCGAACTGTTGCCCGACGTCACGGCGCGCCTAGAGATCGGCAGTGTCGCCGCGGCCGCGCTGGCAGACCCACGCTCCCGGGCGCTGTTCGCCGATGTCACCGCCGCTATTCAGGTCAGCGACAATGAAGTGGCCGACTACCACGCCCGCAACCCGCTCCGGTTCGCCGCGCCCAGCCCAGGGCGGCACGGCTGGCGTGTCCCGGCGGTCGAGGGGCCGCCGCTCGAGCAGGTGCGGCCCGTGGTCACCGAGCATCTGCGGGCCGCCGCACGGCGACAAGCCTTCCGGGTGTGGCTGGACGAGCGCCGCGCCGAACTGGTGCAGCTGGCGCCCGGCTACGAACATCCCGGCGACCCGCGCCAACCCGACAACGTCCATCGGCACTGATGCTGACGCTCTGTCTCGATATCGGCGGCACCAAGATTGCCGCCGGCCTGGCCGATCCGGACGGCGTCCTGGTGCACACCACCATCCACCCCACCCCCGCTTCGGCTTCCGCCGAGCAGGTCTGGGCCGCGGTCGCCGCGACACTCGCCGAGGCGTTGCGCGCCGCCGACGGCGCGGTCCGCGCGGTCGGCATCGCCGCGGCCGGCCCGATCGACCTGCACAGCGGGAGCGTCAGCCCGATCAATATCCCGTCCTGGCGTGGCTTTCCGCTGCGCGACAGGGTCGCGACCGCGGTGCCCGGCGTGCCGGTACAACTCGGCGGCGACGGCGTGTGTATGGCGCTGGGTGAGCACTGGCTGGGGGCAGGACGGGGTGCGCGGTTCCTGCTGGGCATGGTGGTATCCACCGGTGTGGGTGGCGGACTGGTGCTCGACGGCGCCCCCTACGCGGGTCGCACCGGCAACGCCGGGCACGTTGGTCACGTGGTGGTCGAACAAGACGGCGAGCCGTGCACTTGCGGAGGCCACGGCTGCGTTGAAACCATCGCGTCCGGTCCGTCGATGGTCCGGTGGGCGCGGGCCAACGGTTGGTCCGCCGCGCCTGGCGCCGGGGCCAAGGAGCTGGCCGACGCCGCGGCTGGTGGGGATGCGTTGGCGCTGGCCGCGTTTCGCCGTAGCACCACCGCGCTCGCGCGGACGATCGCCTCGGTGGCCGCGGTGTGCGATCTGGACCTCGTCGTCATCGGCGGGGGAGTGGCCCAGTCCGGCCCGCTGCTGTTCGAACCGCTACGCGCAGCGCTGGCGGACTACGCCCGGCTGGACTTTCTGGCCGGCCTGCGGGTGGTGCGGGCCGAGCTGGGTGCCGAGGCCGGCCTGGTCGGTGCGGCGCGGCTCGCGGGAGTTGAGCGGCCAGAGTGAGGCGGGCACCGGAAGATCGCCCGTCGCCGTCCGGCCGTTTTGGCTGATTACCCGGGCCGCGCTATCCTTGTCGCTGATCCACCGAAGACCGTCGGTCACCGAGCAATCGGTTGAAGGTCCGGGAACATCCCGGCGGCCCACGCAGGAGGACGAGGCATAACCGCCGGCCGTGCGCTGGCGCATTTCAACGCCCCGGCCCTTTTGCGCCGGGGCGTTCGTCGTTCTCAGACCTTTCGAGGTGGTCACTTTCACCGGACACCTAGGAGGTATGCATGGCCAGGGCTGACAAGGCCACCGCCGTTGCAGACATCACCGAGCAGTTCAACGCCGCGACCGCGACGTTGATCACCGAATACCGTGGTTTGACCGTGGCCAACCTGGCCGAGCTGCGCCGTTCGCTGGCGGGGACGGCCACCTACTCGGTGGCCAAGAACACGCTGATCAAGCGGGCCGCATCAGACGCCGGCGTCGAGGGTCTCGACGAGTTGTTCGCCGGACCGACGGCCATCGCGTTCGTCACCGGCGAGCCGGTCGACGCCGCCAAGGCCATCAAGACCTTCGCCAAGGAGCACAAGGCGCTGGTTATCAAGGGCGGCTACATGGACGGCCGCGCGTTGACCGTTGCCGAAGTGGAGCGCATCGCGGACTTGGAGTCTCGCGAGGTGTTGCTGGCCAAGCTGGCCGGCGCGATGAAGGGCAACCTCGCCAAGGCGGCCGGACTCTTCAACGCTCCCCTTTCGCAGTTCGCACGTCTTGCGGCCGCGCTGCAGGAAAAGAAGGCAGCCGCGGAACCGGCTTCTGCGGAACCAACTTCTGCGGAACCACCCTCAGCGGAATCCTCCGAGCCGGCCGCTGAGACGTCTCAGGCACCGGCACCAGCCGAATAACCCAAACCGAAACCAGGAAGGACACACACCATGTCAAAGATCAATACCGACGAACTGCTTGACACGTTCAAGGAAATGACCCTTTTGGAGCTCTCCGACTTCGTCAAGAAGTTCGAGGAGGTCTTCGAGGTCACCGCGGCCGCTCCGGTCGCCGTCGCCGCTGCTGGGGGTGCTCCGGCCGGCGCCGCCGCCGAGGCCGCCGAGGAGCAGTCCGAGTTCGACGTCATCCTTGAGGCCGCCGGCGAGAAGAAGATCGGCGTGATCAAGGTTGTCCGCGAGATCGTCTCCGGTCTGGGCCTCAAGGAGGCCAAGGACCTGGTGGACGGCGCCCCCAAGCCGCTGCTGGAGAAGGTCGCCAAGGAGGCTGCCGAGGAGGCCAAGGGCAAGCTTGAGGCCGCCGGCGCCACCGTCACCGTCAAGTAAGTCATTTCCCGAAGGCCCCCGGGACCGGCTCTGTGCTAGGTCCCGGGGGTTTCGTGTGCGCGGCCCGCGACCAACGCTGACCGTTGCGACTGTTTCGCTCGCTCAGGTGAATCTCCCAGCGCAACAAGCAGATTCGATGTCATGGTGGCCAGCACCGGCCCGACGGCCGAGCCGTCCGCGCCGTAGTACCCGGCCAGCTCCAGCATCACGAACCCGTGTATCAACGCCCAGATCTGGGCCGCTGTGCTTATCACTGCCGCGTCGGCCGGGTCGTTATTGGCGGCGCCAACCGTGATGCGGCCCGCCAGCATCGACCGGTGCACCGCGCGCACCAGGTGCGCGAAGCTTGGGTAGCGCTGATCGATCTCCGCGACGGTCAGGGTCAGGACGTTCGGGGTGGGTGCGTTGATGCCATGCGCGCTGGTGCTGCCGAACATCAGGCGGTACATGTGCGGCCGCTCAATCGCGTAGCGCCGGTAAGCGGCACCGGTAGCAACCAGGTCTGCGACGGGATCGTCGGTTGGCGGCATCGTGAGTGCCTCGTCGAACTGCCGCAAACCCTCCTCGGCGACCGCGTCGATCAGCGGTTGCATCCCGCCGAAATGGGTGTAGACCGCCATCGTGGAGGTTCCGGCGGCGCCGGCGACCTTGCGGGTCTGCAGCGCGTCGGGCCCGTGCTCGTCGAGAAGTACGACGGCGGCGTGCAACAACTCATGACGAACGCTGCGAACACTGCCTTGAGTCTGCGAAGTCATCCTTGTCATCTTCTCATCGACGGCGTACCGTTTCAATAACGCCGCAATAACAGTGTTATAGGTGATAGGAGTTCATGAAATGACTTCCACGCAGACCGCCGAGTCCGAGAACCCATACCTCAACGGCTTCCTTGCCCCGGTCAGCGCCGAGGTGACCGCGACCGACCTCGAGGTCACCGGGCACATCCCCGAGCACTTGGATGGGCGGTACCTGCGCAACGGCCCCAACCCGGCCGCTGAGGTCGACCCGGAGGCCTACCACTGGTTCAGCGGCGACGGCATGGTGCACGGGGTGTCGCTGCGCGACGGGCAGGCCCGCTGGTACCGCAATCGCTGGGTGCGCAGTCCGGCGGTCTGCGCCACCCTGGGCGAGCCACTGCCCGGCCGGCCCAACCCGCGGGCGGGCATGTTGAGCCTGGCCGCCAACACGAACGTGCTGACCCACGCCGGACGAACCCTGGCACTCGTCGAAGGCGGCATCGCCAACTACGAACTGACCGACGAGCTCGACACCGTGGGCCCCTGCGATTTCGACGGCACCCTGGCCGGCGGTTACACCGCCCACCCGCACCGCGATCCCCGAACCGGCGAACTGCACGCGGTGTCCTACTCGTTCGCGCGGGGACGGGCCGTGCAGTACTCGGTGATCGACACCCATGGCCACGCGCGCCGGACGGTCGACATCGCGGTGTCGGGGTCGCCGATGATGCATGACTTCTCGCTGACCGACAAGTATGTGGTGATTTACGACCTGCCGGTGACGTTAGACCCGGTGCAGATGACGCCCGCGTCTGTGCCGCGCTGGCTGCAACTGCCGACCCGGCTGGTGCTGCAGTCGGTGCTCGGGCGCGTCCGGATCCCCAGCCCGATCGCGGCGATGGCCAATCGGGACACCCGTCGCATGGTCGGCATGCCTTATGCCTGGAACTCGGACTACCCTGCGCGAATCGGGGTCATGCCTCGCGACGGGGATAACAAGGACGTGCGCTGGTTCGAGATCGAACCCTGCTACGTCTACCACCCGCTCAACGCCTACTCGGAGACCCGGGACGGCGCCCGCGGAACTGAAGAGGTGCTGGTGCTCGACGTGGTGCGCTATTCGCGGATGTTCGACCGCGACCGGCGTGGACCGGGCGATACCCAACCCACCCTGGACCGCTGGATCATCAACTTGGCGACCGGTGCGGTCAAATCGGAATGTCGAGACGACCGCTCGCAGGAGTTTCCGCGGATTAACGAGACGCTGCTGGGGGGCCGGCACCGCTTCGGCTACACCCTCGGTTTCAACGGTGGATACCTGGACCAAGGTGCGTCCGAGATGACCACGTCGCTGTACAAGCACGACTACGCGAACGGCTCGAGTGCGGTCGCCGCGATCGATCCCGACCTACTCCTCGGGGAGATGTCCTTCATCCCGAACCCGGCGTCCGATTCCGGGGACCCCGTTTCCCAAGTCGAAGACGACGGCATCCTGATGGGCTACGGCTATCACCGCGGTCGTGACGAAGGCCAACTGCTGCTGCTGGATGCCCAGACGCTCGAGTCGATGGCCACTGTCCACCTGCCGCAGCGGGTACCGATGGGCTTTCACGGCAACTGGGCGTCGACCGGCTGACACGCGGTCGGGTGGGTCTCGGGTTGCCCAATTCTTCCTAACGCTCTCGCGCAACCACGATGATCGCGCCCGAGGCGTGCGCTACAGTGACTCAAGCCACACAAAGGACCAGGTGGCGGGCACGTATGTAGCAGGTATGTACACGGAAGGATCCCCATGGGCGTCGCTATCGAGGTCAACGGACTCACCAAGTCCTTCGGATCCGCGAGGATCTGGGAAGACGTGACGCTCGAGATCCCGGCCGGGGAGGTCAGCGTGTTGCTGGGGCCGTCGGGTACCGGCAAATCGGTGTTCCTGAAATCCCTCATCGGTCTGCTCCGACCGGAACGCGGCTCGATCGTCATCGACGGCACCGACATCATCGAATGCTCAGCCAAGGAGCTCTACGAGATCCGCACGCTGTTTGGCGTGCTGTTCCAGGACGGCGCGCTGTTCGGATCGATGAACCTCTTCGACAACACCGCGTTTCCGCTGCGTGAGCACACCAAGAAGAAGGAAAAAGAGATCCGCGACATCGTCATGGAGAAGCTGACCTTGGTCGGCCTGGGCGGTGACGAGAGGAAGTTTCCCGGCGAGATCTCCGGCGGTATGCGCAAGCGTGCCGGCCTGGCCCGCGCCCTGGTTCTCGACCCGCAAATCATCCTCTGCGACGAGCCCGACTCGGGTCTGGACCCGGTCCGTACCGCCTACCTCAGTCAGTTGATCCTGGACATCAACGCCCAGATCGACGCGACCGTCCTCATCGTGACGCACAACATCAACGTCGCCCGCACCGTGCCAGACAACATTGGCATGCTTTTCCGCAAGCATCTGGTGATGTTCGGCCCTCGTGAGGTGTTGCTGACCAGCGACGAGCCAGTCGTGCGGCAGTTCCTCAACGGACGGCGCATCGGGCCGATCGGCATGTCCGAGGAGAAGGACGAGGCCACCATGGCCGAAGAGCAGGCCCAGCTCGATGCAGGTCAGCATGCGGGCGGCACCGAGGAAGTCGAGGGCGTGCCGCCGCAGATCGTCGCGTCGCCCGGAATGCCGGAGCGCAAAGCGGTCGGTCGGCGCCAGGCTCGCGTGCGTGAGATGTTGCACACACTGCCAAAGGACGCCCAGGCGGCGATCCTCGATGACCTCGAGGGCACCCACCGGCTGAAAGCGCACGAATTCGGCGACTAGCCGCGCGCGCAACCACCAACGGCCCCCTGCCGGACATGTGCGGTCTGCCCGGGGTGTGCGCCGCTGCGCGTTCAAGCAGCCTTGACCGGAGGTTTCCGCAATAACTCGTCGTAACTTGCCGTCGTGCCCTCTTGACGACAGGGGCGTAAACGGGTCAATCTGTTTGGCAGCAGGTGGCCACATCTGTGCAAGGGAAGTCCTAGGGAAGTCCGAGATAGCCAGCCAGCGCCGGTCTCCCACGGGCAGGTAGATATGGGTAGTTGAGGAATGCGCAGTCCTGCGCTATTGTTGGACGTTGCGCTGGCTACTTCCTGCCCACCTCACCCGCCACTGACAATGTGGTCTTAGCCTGAGCCCCGTTTGCGGTTCAAGCTATTTAGTTGCGCGCGTGAGATCCGGACAGATCGTCCGCCAGCGAGACACAATTATCGCGGCGCGAACAGATCCGGTGGCCGCCGGCTCTGGTACGTCGCAGGTGCTGGAAGGGTGCATCTTGGCAGATTTCCGCCAAAGCAAGACGGACCACTCACGTTCTACCGAAAGTCAGGGTAACCCGCAAAGTTTTGCTAACAGCTCCGTGCCCGGAGCCCCTAATCGAGTTTCCTTCGCCAAACTCCGCGAACCGCTTGAGGTTCCGGGGCTTCTTGACGTGCAGACCGACTCCTTCGAGTGGCTGATCGGCTCGCCGCGCTGGCGCGAGATCGCCACCTCGCGTGGGGACATCAAGCCGGTGGGTGGCCTCGAAGAGGTGCTCGACGAGCTGTCCCCGATCGAGGACTTCTCCGGCTCGATGTCGCTGTCTTTCTCCGATCCTCGTTTTGACGAAGTCAAGGCGCCGGTCGATGAGTGCAAAGACAAGGACATGACCTACGCGGCGCCGCTGTTCGTCACGGCAGAGTTCATCAACAACAACACCGGTGAGATCAAGAGCCAGACGGTGTTCATGGGTGACTTCCCGATGATGACGGAGAAGGGCACGTTCATCATCAACGGCACCGAGCGCGTGGTCGTCAGCCAACTGGTGCGGTCACCGGGTGTCTACTTCGACGACACTATCGACAAGTCCACCGAGAAAACGTTGCACAGCGTCAAGGTGATCCCCAGCCGCGGCGCCTGGCTCGAGTTCGACGTCGACAAGCGCGACACCGTCGGTGTGCGCATCGACCGCAAGCGCCGCCAGCCGGTCACCGTGCTGCTCAAGGCACTGGGCTGGACCAACGAGCAGATCACCGAGCGGTTCGGCTTCTCCGAGATCATGATGTCGACGCTGGAGAAGGACAACACTGCCGGCCCCGACGAGGCCCTGCTGGACATCTACCGGAAGCTACGTCCGGGCGAGCCGCCCACCAAGGAGTCCGCGCAGACCCTGCTGGAGAACCTGTTCTTCAAGGAGAAGCGCTACGACCTGGCTCGTGTTGGCCGCTACAAGGTCAACAAGAAGCTCGGCCTGAACATCGGTAAGCCGATCACCTCGTCGACGCTGACCGAAGAAGACGTCGTCGCCACCATCGAATACCTGGTCCGCCTGCACGAGGGCCAGACGGCGATGACTGTTCCCGGTGGCGCCGAGGTGCCGGTGGAAACGGACGACATCGACCACTTTGGCAACCGTCGTCTGCGTACCGTCGGCGAGCTGATCCAGAACCAGATCCGGGTCGGCATGTCCAGGATGGAGCGCGTTGTCCGGGAGCGGATGACCACCCAGGACGTCGAGGCGATCACGCCGCAGACGCTGATCAACATCCGCCCGGTGGTTGCTGCCATCAAGGAGTTCTTCGGCACCAGCCAGCTGTCGCAGTTCATGGACCAGAACAACCCGCTTTCCGGTTTGACGCATAAGAGGCGTCTCTCCGCTCTGGGGCCGGGCGGTCTGTCGCGTGAGCGCGCCGGGCTGGAGGTCCGCGACGTGCACCCGTCGCACTACGGCCGGATGTGTCCGATCGAGACCCCGGAGGGCCCGAACATCGGCCTGATCGGCTCGCTGTCGGTGTACGCGCGGGTCAACCCGTTCGGGTTCATCGAGACGCCGTATCGCAAGGTGGTCGAAGGTGTGGTTACCGACGAGATCCACTACCTGACCGCTGACGAGGAGGACCGCCACGTCGTGGCGCAGGCCAACTCGCCGATCGACGACGGCGGCCAGTTCCTCGAGGCACGCGTTCTGGTCCGCCGGAAGGCGGGCGAGGTGGAGTACGTGCCCTCGTCCGAGGTGGACTACATGGACGTCTCACCGCGCCAGATGGTGTCGGTGGCCACGGCCATGATCCCGTTCCTCGAACACGACGACGCCAACCGGGCCCTGATGGGTGCCAACATGCAGCGCCAGGCGGTTCCGCTGGTGAAAAGCGAGGCACCGCTGGTGGGCACCGGTATGGAGCTGCGCGCCGCGATCGACGCGGGTGACGTCGTCGTCGCCGAGGAGAGCGGCGTCATCGAGGAGGTGTCGGCCGACTACATCACCGTGATGCACGACAACGGCAGCCGGCGCACCTACCGGATGCGCAAGTTCGCCCGGTCCAACCACGGCACCTGCGCCAACCAGTCTCCGATCGTGGACTCTGGAGACCGGGTGGAGGCGGGTCAAGTCATCGCCGACGGTCCGTGTACCGAAAACGGCGAGATGGCGCTGGGCAAGAACCTGCTGGTGGCGATCATGCCGTGGGAAGGCCACAACTACGAGGACGCCATCATCCTCTCCAACCGGCTGGTTGAAGAGGACGTGCTCACCTCGATCCACATCGAGGAGCATGAGATCGACGCCCGCGACACCAAGTTGGGTGCCGAGGAGATCACCCGGGACATCCCGAACGTCTCCGACGAGGTGCTCGCCGACCTGGACGAGCGCGGCATCGTGCGCATCGGTGCCGAGGTTCGTGACGGCGACATCCTGGTCGGCAAGGTCACCCCGAAGGGGGAGACCGAGCTGACACCGGAAGAGCGGCTGCTGCGTGCGATCTTCGGCGAGAAGGCCCGCGAAGTCCGCGACACCTCGCTGAAGGTGCCGCACGGTGAATCCGGCAAGGTCATCGGCATCCGGGTGTTCTCCCGCGAGGACGATGACGAGCTGCCGGCGGGAGTCAACGAGCTGGTCCGGGTGTACGTGGCCCAGAAGCGCAAGATCTCCGACGGCGACAAGCTGGCCGGGCGGCATGGCAACAAGGGCGTCATCGGCAAGATCCTGGCTGCCGAGGACATGCCCTTCATGCCGGACGGCACTCCGGTGGACATCATCCTGAACACTCACGGTGTGCCGCGACGGATGAACATCGGCCAGATCCTGGAAACCCACCTCGGTTGGGTGGCCAAGTCCGGCTGGAAGGTCGACGTGACCGATGGTCGGCCCGACTGGGCGGCCAACCTGCCCGAAGGGTTGCTGAACGCCGAGCCGGACCAGACGGTGTCGACCCCGGTGTTCGACGGTGCCAAGGAGGAGGAGCTGCAGGGTCTGCTGTCATGCACGTTGCCCAACCGGGACAACGACGTGATGGTGAACGGCGACGGCAAAGCGATGCTGTTCGACGGCCGCAGCGGCGAGCCTTTCCCGTACCCGGTGACCGTTGGCTACATGTACATCATGAAGCTGCACCACCTGGTAGACGACAAGATCCACGCCCGCTCGACCGGTCCGTACTCGATGATCACCCAGCAGCCGCTGGGCGGTAAGGCGCAGTTCGGTGGCCAGCGGTTCGGGGAAATGGAGTGCTGGGCCATGCAGGCCTACGGTGCCGCGTACACGCTGCAGGAGCTCTTGACCATCAAGTCCGACGACACCGTCGGCCGGGTCAAGGTCTACGAGGCGATCGTCAAGGGCGAGAACATCCCGGAACCGGGTATCCCCGAGTCGTTCAAGGTGCTGCTCAAGGAGCTGCAATCGCTGTGCCTCAACGTTGAGGTGCTGTCTTCGGATGGCGCAGCGATCGAGCTGCGCGAGGGCGAGGACGAAGACCTTGAACGGGCCGCGGCCAACCTTGGAATCAACTTGTCTCGCAACGAATCCGCCTCTGTGGAGGATTTGGCCTAGCCCTAGCTAAGCGATGCGCGCTTGCGCGAATCGCGATAGAACACAGTGTTACTAAACCCGCAAGGGGAAAGGGAGTTACGTGCTCGACGTCAACTTCTTCGATGAACTCCGCATTGGCCTGGCTACCGCGGAGGACATTAGGCAATGGTCTTACGGCGAGGTTAAGAAGCCGGAGACAATCAACTACCGCACGCTGAAGCCCGAGAAGGACGGCCTGTTCTGCGAGAAGATCTTCGGACCGACTCGCGACTGGGAGTGCTACTGCGGCAAGTACAAGCGCGTGCGCTTCAAGGGCATCATCTGTGAGCGCTGTGGCGTCGAGGTAACTCGTGCCAAGGTGCGTCGTGAGCGGATGGGGCACATCGAGCTGGCCGCGCCGGTCACGCACATCTGGTACTTCAAGGGTGTGCCGAGCCGCCTTGGCTACCTGCTGGACCTGGCCCCGAAGGATCTCGAGAAGATCATCTACTTCGCCGCCTACGTGATCACCGCGGTCGACACCGAAATGCGGCACAACGAGTTGTCGACGCTCGAGGCCGAAATGGTGGTGGAGCGCAAGGGTGTTGAGGACCAGCGCGACGCCGAATTGGAGTCCCGTGCGCAGAAGCTCGAGGCCGACCTGGCCGAGCTGGAGGCCGAGGGCGCGAAAGCCGATGCCCGACGCAAGGTTCGGGACAGCGGCGAGCGGGAGATGCGTCAGCTCCGCGACCGTGCCCAGCGTGAGCTGGACCGGCTCGAGGACATCTGGACCACCTTCACCAAGCTTGCTCCCAAGCAGCTGATCGTCGACGAGAATCTCTATCGCGAAATCGTGGACCGCTACGGCGAGTACTTCACCGGTGCCATGGGCGCGGAGTCGATCCAGAAGCTGATCGAGAACTTCGACATCGACGCAGAAGCCGAGATATTGCGTGATGTTATCCGAAACGGCAAGGGGCAGAAGAAGCTTCGTGCACTGAAGCGCTTGAAGGTGGTAGCCGCCTTCCAGCAGTCGGGCAACTCGCCGATGGGCATGGTGCTGGATGCCGTCCCGGTCATCCCGCCGGAGCTGCGCCCGATGGTTCAGCTTGACGGTGGCCGGTTCGCCACCAGTGACCTCAACGACCTTTATCGCCGGGTGATCAACCGCAACAACCGGCTCAAGAGGCTTATCGATCTGGGCGCTCCCGAGATCATCGTCAACAACGAGAAGCGGATGCTGCAAGAGTCCGTCGACGCGCTGTTCGACAACGGTCGTCGGGGCCGGCCGGTTACCGGACCCGGCAACCGGCCGCTCAAGTCGCTGTCGGATCTGCTCAAGGGCAAGCAGGGCCGGTTCCGGCAGAACCTGCTGGGTAAGCGTGTCGACTACTCGGGCCGTTCGGTCATCGTGGTCGGTCCGCAGCTCAAGCTGCACCAGTGCGGTCTGCCCAAGCTGATGGCGCTGGAGCTGTTCAAGCCGTTCGTGATGAAGCGGCTCGTCGACCTCAACCACGCGCAAAATATCAAGAGCGCCAAGCGGATGGTCGAGCGTCAGCGTCCCCAGGTGTGGGATGTGCTCGAAGAGGTTATCGCCGAGCACCCGGTGCTGCTGAACCGCGCACCCACCCTGCACCGGCTGGGTATCCAGGCCTTCGAGCCCATGCTGGTGGAAGGCAAGGCCATCCAGCTGCACCCGTTGGTGTGCGAAGCGTTCAACGCGGACTTCGACGGCGACCAGATGGCGGTTCACCTGCCGCTCTCCGCCGAGGCGCAGGCTGAGGCCCGCATTCTGATGCTGTCCTCCAACAACATCCTGTCGCCGGCGTCCGGTCGCCCGTTGGCCATGCCGCGATTGGACATGGTGACTGGGCTGTACTTCTTGACCACCGAGATCGACGGGTCCGACGGTGAATATCAACCCGCCGCCAAGGACCGGCCGGAGGTCGGTGTGTACTCCTCGCCGGCCGAAGCGATCATGGCTTCCGACCGCGGTGTGCTCTCGGTACGGTCCAAGATCAAGGTGCGGCTGACTCAGCTCCGTCCGCCGACCGAGATCGAGACCGAGCTGTTCGGCCCCAACGGCTGGCAGCCGGGTGACGCGTGGCTGGCCGAGACGACGCTGGGCCGCGTGCTGTTCAACGAGTTGTTGCCGCTGGGCTATTCGTTCGTGAACAAGCAGATGCACAAGAAGGTGCAGGCTGCCATCATCAACGATCTGGCCGAGCGCTACCCGATGATCGTGGTCGCTCAGACCGTCGACAAGCTCAAGGACGCCGGCTTCTACTGGGCGACCCGAAGCGGCGTCACGGTCTCGATGGCCGACGTGTTGGTTCCGCCGCGGAAGAAGGAGATTCTCGACTTCTACGAGGACCGGGCCGACAAGGTCGAAAAGCAGTTCCAGCGTGGCGCTTTGAACCACGAGGAACGCAACGAGGCGCTGGTGGAGATCTGGAAGGAAGCCACCGACGAGGTCGGTCAGGCGCTGAAGGAGCACTACCCCAGTGACAACCCGATCATCACGATCGTGGAGTCCGGTGCCACCGGTAACTTCACCCAGACCCGGACGCTGGCCGGCATGAAGGGCCTGGTGACCAACCCGAAGGGTGAGTTCATCCCACGCCCGATCAAGTCCTCGTTCCGTGAGGGCCTGACCGTGCTGGAGTACTTCATCAACACCCACGGCGCTCGAAAGGGCTTGGCGGACACTGCATTGCGTACCGCCGACTCCGGCTACCTGACTCGTCGTCTGGTGGACGTGTCCCAGGACGTCATCGTCCGTGAGCACGACTGCCAGACCGAGCGCGGCATCCTCGTCGAGCTGGCCGAGCGTCAGCCCGACGGCACGCTGATCCGGGACCCGTACATCGAGACATCGGCGTACGCACGGACTCTGGGCGCCGACGCGGTCGACGAGGCCGGCAATGTCGTCGTCGCGCGTGGCGAAGACCTGGGTGACCCGTCGATCGATGCGTTGTTGGCGGCGGGCATCACGCAGATCAAGGTGCGCTCGGTGCTGACGTGTACCACCGGTACCGGTGTGTGCGCGACCTGCTACGGACGGTCCATGGCCACCGGCAAGCTGGTCGACATCGGCGAAGCCGTCGGTATCGTCGCGGCCCAGTCCATCGGTGAGCCCGGTACTCAGCTGACCATGCGTACCTTCCACCAGGGAGGTGTCGGTGAGGACATCACCGGCGGTCTGCCGCGTGTCCAGGAGCTGTTCGAGGCCCGGGTGCCGCGGGGCAAGGCGCCAATCGCCGACGTCACCGGCCGCATCCGGCTCGAGGAGGGCGAGCGCTTCTACAAGATCACTGTCGTTCCCGACGACGGTGGCGAGGAAGTGGTCTACGACAAGCTCTCCAAGCGGCAGCGGCTGCGTGTGTTCAAGCACGAAGACGGTTCGGAAAAGGTGCTCTCCGACGGTGACCACGTCGTGGTTGGCCAGCAGCTGATGGAAGGCTCGGCCGACCCGCACGAGGTGCTGCGGGTGCAGGGGCCCCGTCAGGTGCAGATCCACCTCGTCCGGGAGACCCAGGAGGTCTACCGCGCTCAGGGTGTGTCGATCCACGACAAGCACATCGAGGTGATCGTTCGGCAGATGCTGCGCCGGGTCACCATCATCGATTCGGGTGCGACGGAATTCCTGCCCGGCTCGCTGATCGACCGTGCGGAGTTCGAGGCGTCGAACCGTCGAGTGGTGGCCGAGGGCGGCGAGCCCGCGGCCGGCCGTCCGGTGCTGATGGGTATCACGAAGGCGTCGCTGGCCACCGATTCGTGGCTGAGCGCGGCGTCGTTCCAGGAGACCACGCGTGTGCTGACCGATGCGGCGATCAACTGCCGCAGCGACAAGCTGCAGGGTCTGAAGGAGAACGTGATCATCGGAAAGTTGATCCCAGCGGGTACCGGA